>JACCDV010628807.1_pt1 | contig 20068 bp, 16 predicted proteins | sample 7446131 | NCBI WGS metagenome assembly JACCDV01 (sample SAMN15323448, study PRJNA562643) | freshwater metagenome | isolation source: river surface water | place: USA:Blue River Watershed | collected 2017-08-17 | reverse complement strand
CGTCGATCTGGCCGCTTGCTACCGCCTGGTCGCCCTCTACGGCTGGAGCGATCTGGTCTTCACCCACATCAGTGCCAAGCTGCCCAGCTCGGTCACCGGAGGCGAAGACCAGTTCCTGATCAACCCCTATGGCCTGATGTTCGACGAGATCACGGCGTCCAGCCTGGTCAAGGTGGACATGCAGTGCAACAAACTCGACGACAGCCCCCACCCGGTCAACCCCGCGGGCTTTGTGATCCACAGCGCGGTGCACGCCGTACGCCACGATGCGGGCTGTGTGTTGCACACCCACACCCGTGCGGGCGTGGCCGTGAGTGCGCAAAAGCACGGCGTGCTGCCCATCAGCCAGCAAAGCACTTTTGTGCTGGCCTCGCTGGCCTACCACGACTACGAGGGTGTGGCGATCCGCGACGACGAGAAACTCCGGCTGCAGGCCGACCTGGGCCAGGCCAATTTCCTGATGCTGCGCAACCACGGCCTGCTCACGGTGGGCAAGACGATTGCCGATGCCTTCCTGTCGATGTACACCTTCGAGAACACCTGCCGCATCCAGGTCGACGCCCTGGCGGGCCAGGCGGGGGCGCAGGACCTCACGGCCGTGAACCCGCAAATCCTCGACGGCGTGGCCCACGCCTCGCGTGTGCAAACCGGCGGTCTGGGCGGGCAGTTCGTCTGGCCGGCCCTGCTGCGCAAGCTGCAACGCGAAAACCCCGGCTACGACGTTTGACCCGTCCATTTTCAAGTCAACTCAACATGACCACCTTGTTTGACCCGACCACCGCGGGCGCGCTGCGCCTGTCCACCCGCATCGTGATGGCGCCGCTCACCCGCAACCGCGCACCGGGCGCCCTGGCCAATGCCCGCATGGCCAGCTACTACCGCCAGCGTGCCAACCCCGCCACCGGGGCGGGCCTGATCATCACCGAGGCCACCGCCATCAGCCACCAGGGCCAGGGCTACGCCGATGTGCCCGGCATCTGGAGCGCCGAGCAGGTGGCGGCCTGGAAGCAGGTGACCGACGCGGTGCATGCCGAGGGCGGCCAGATCGTCATGCAGCTGTGGCATGTGGGCCGCGTTTCGCACACCAGCCTGCAGCCCGCAGGCGCAGCACCGGTGGCGCCTTCGGCGATCACCGCCAAGACCAAGACCGTGCTGCTGGTCGACGGGCGGGCGACATTCGTCGAGACCTCGATGCCGCGTGCGCTCGAAGCGTCCGAGTTACCGGGCATCGTGCAGGACTACCGCCGCGCCGCAGCCAACGCCATCGCCGCCGGCTTTGACGGCGTGGAAGTGCATGCGGCCAACGGTTACCTGATCGACCAGTTCCTGCGCCGTGGCAGCAACCAGCGCAGCGACGACTACGGTGGCGGCATCGAGCACCGCGCCCGCTTTTTGCAGGACGTCATGCAGGCCGTGGTCGCCGAGATTGGCGGCGATCGCACCGGCATCCGCCTCTCACCCGTGACGCCCGCCAACGACGCGAACGACGACGCGCCCCAGCCCCTGTTCACCCACGTGGTGCAGGCGCTGGCCCCGCTGGGCCTGGCCTATGTGCATGTGATCGAAGGCTCCACAGGCGGCCCGCGCGACCACCAGCAAGGCCCAGCGCCCTTTGACTACGACGCGCTGCGTCAGGCCTACCGAGCGGCAGGCGGGCAAGGCGCGTGGATGGTCAACAACGGCTACGACCTGCCGCTGGCCCAGCAGGCCCTGGCCGAAGGCGCAGATCTCGTGGCCTTTGGTCGCCCCTTCATCGCCAACCCCGACCTGGGCGCGCGGTTGCGGCAGGGCGGCCCCTTCAACACGCTGGACCGCGCCACGCTGTACGGCGGCGGGGATGCGGGCTACCTGGACTACCCTTCGCTGGGCTGATCCAGCCACAGGCTCACCCGCAGCCCACAGCCCTGCTCGCCCGCGTCCAGGCTCAGCGCGGCCCCCACGATGCGGGCGTATTCGGTGACGATCGCCAGACCGAGGCCGGAGCCCTGCCCCAGGGCCTCACCGGCCGGACCTTGCGCCCAGCGCTGGAGCAGGCGTTCGCGTTCGGCCTGGACCAGTCCCGGACCGTTGTCGAGCACCGACAGACAGACACGTCCGCCATCCAGGCTGCCGATCTCCACCGTGACACGGGCCGGACCGCCGTCGGCCGGACGACCATAGCGCAGGGCGTTGTCGATCAGGTTGTCGAGCACCCCCTCGAGAAGCGCACGCTGGGCCAGCACCAGGACAGGGCCGTCCAGGCCACGTGCGCCCAGGTCCACGCCGAGGCTGTCGGCTCGGGGCAGGTGGCGCAGCAGAGCCTCGCGCACCACCTCGTCCAGGCGCAGCGGCTGGGGCTGCAGCACCTCGCGGGCCTCCTGCGCCAGTGCCAGCGCCAGCAGCTGGTCGATCAGGTGGCTGGCACGCGCCTGGCTGCTGGCGATGCGTTCGAGCTGTTCACGCCAGACCTTGGGGTCGCTGTGCGAGAGGCCGTATTCGGCCAGGGCGCGGATGCCGGCGAGCGGGGTGCGCAGCTCGTGCGCCACGTTGCCGGCAAATTCCTTCTGGCTGCGCACCGTGCGGTCCACACGCGCGAGCAGGGCATTGATGGCCTGCCCGAGCTGCTGCACATCGCGCGTGCGGCCCGCCACCGTCAGCGGCGTGAGGTCGCGCGCATCGCGTTGCGCCACGGCCTGCTCCAGGTCCATCAGGGGCTGCACATCCTCCTGGATGGCCCGGCGCAGCCACAGCGCCAGCAGGCCCAGCAGCAGGATCTGGGGCGCAATCGAGACAAAGAGCAGCTGGTCAAAATGGCTGTTGCGGCTGCGGGTGGTCTGTCCCACCACCACCTTGAAGGGCGTCGGCTGGGAACGGGCGATGACCACCGCCCGCAGGGGCTGGTTCTGAAAATCGAGCTCGGTGAAATGGGGCGCATGGCGGGAAGGCAGGGCGGGCAGTCCCAGTCCCGGGTGACCCGCCAGCAGGCGCCCGTCGTCGAGGTAGACCGCGAAGTACATCGACTCGTTCTGGTCGAAGAGCAGGGTGCTCATTTCCGCGGCGGTCAGTCCCAGGGTCAGGCCGCCATCCTCGGCATGCCGCACATGGGTCGCCACCGCATAGGCATCGTCGAGCAGGGCGCGGTCAAAGGCCTGCTGGGTGAAGTGACGGGCCACACCCAGCGCGATGAGGCTGCCCAAGAGCCAGGTCAGGGCCAGCGGGCCAATCACGTGGCGCAGCAGCCTGTGGCGAAGGGATGGCAGGGCATTCATTCGGGTCTTTCGGTGCCGTCGGCTTCTTCCAGCCGGTAGCCCAGGCCCCGCAGCGTGCGGATCGAGGCGCCAGAGCCCACCAGTTTCTTGCGCAGGCGCGAAATGAACGCCTCCAGCGCGTTGTCGGCCAACGCGTCCTGCAGGTCCGACAGCTTGTCCGAGAGGTCCTTCTTGCTGACGGTGCGTCCGGGGGGCGAAAGCAGTTCGGCCAGCACCTCGTATTCGCGTGCCGGCAGGCCCAATTCCTGACCGTCGATCGACACCCGGCGCGCCAGGCGCTCGAGGCTCAGCCGGCCGATCTGCACACTGTCCTCGGTCCCCTGGCTGCGCCGGACCAGCGCACGCAGCCGCGCTTCGACCTCCGCGAGCTCGAAGGGCTTGCCCAGGTAGTCGTCGGCGCCGGCGTCCAGCCCGGCAATGCGCTCGTCGGTGCGGTTGCGCGCGGTCAGCACCATCACCGGCGTCTTGTCGCCGCGGGCACGCGCCTCGCGCAGCAGCGACAGGCCGCTGCCCATGCCGCCGCCAGGACGCGCATCCAGTGGAAGGTTCAGGTCCAGCAGCACCGCGTCAAACGGTTGCACGCGCCACCAGTGGGCCGCCGTGGCCTGGTCGCCGGCCACCTCCACGCGGTGGCCGCTGTCGCGCAGGCTGCGCTGCACCACGGCTTGCAGCACGGGATCGTCTTCGACCAGAAGGATGCGCATGGGCAGACAGGGCAGGGGCCCGGCAAGTCAGGTGCTGGTCAGGCCGCTTCTTGGATAAACAGGGCATGAGGATACGACACTTGTTTTTGAAGGGCGGCCTGCTGGCCCTTCCACTGGCCCTGCTGCTGGCCATGCCGGTGCAAGCGCAGGCGCCGCACCCGCACACCGCCGGTCGTGCGCAAGCGGGCGGACACCTTGCCCTGGGGGGCACGCTGAGCCTGGAACAGGTGCTGCAGGCCGCGCGCCACAACCCCGATGTGCTGGCTGCGCAGCGCGCCACCCAGGCAGCCCGCGCCGAAGTGCGCATCGCCGACCGCGCGCCCGCGCCGGTGCTGTCGGCCGGCATGGCGTCCATCGATCTGCGCCATGGCATCGGAGGCGGCGGCTTCTGGAGCCAGAAACGCCTGGACAAGTCGCTCGGGCTGGACTGGACCTGGGAGCGCGGCAACAAGCGCGGCCTGCGCACCGAAGCGGCCGAGCGCGCGGCGCGCGCGGTGGCGGCCGAGGGCCAGGACATGCGGGTGCTCCAGCAGATCGGCGCGCTCGGGGCGTTCTATGACCTGATGGCGGCGCAGGAGCGGCTGCAGACGCTGCAGGAGATGGCGGCCAGCGCCCGCGCCCTGGCCAGCAGCGCCGAACGGCGTCTCCAGGCGGGGGACCTGTCCGCCCAGGACACCGCGCGCACCCGGATCGAAGCCGCGCGTGCCGAAGCCGACCTGCACTCGGCACAGCTGGGCTGGCAGCAGGCGCTGCAGGCCCTGGCCGGCTGGACAGGCCAGAACGTGCCCGCCTCGGGCTGGCGCGCCGAAGGCGGCTGGCCACAAGCCGTGGCCCCGGGCGTCACGGGCGACCTCGAGGCCCTGGTGGAACAGCACCCCGATGTGGGCGCCGCGCGCGAACGCCTCGCAGCGCTTGAAGCCGTGCTGCAGGGCGCGCTTGCCCTGCAGCATGCAGACCCGACTCTGGGCACCACCTTTGACCACTTCCCGACCGGAGAGAAGACCGACCGCCTGCTGGCGGTGCGGATTTCGGTGCCGATCAACGGCTTCTCCCGCTTTGACGGGGAAATCCGCCGCGCCCTGGCGCAAAAGGACCAGGCCCAGGACCTGCTGGACAAGGCCCGCGTGCAGGCCCGTGCCGAGCTGCTGGGCCTGCTGCAGGCCTGGCAGAGCCAGAGCGAGCGCCTGCAGGGCTACGAAACCCGCATCCTGCCGCAGGCGCGGCAGGTGGCCACCCAGGCGGAGCTGGCCTACAGCAAGGGCGGCCTGAACCTGACCGACCTGCTGGATGCGCGCCGCACCTTGCGCGCCACCCACCTCGAAGCCACCGGGGTGCGCAACGAGCATGCACGGGCGCAGGGCGCCTGGCAGCTGCGCACCGCCCCCTGAACCCTCTTTTTCCGGAACACACCGAGCAAGCCATGGTCCAGAATTTCACGCGTCCTCTGCTGTTGGCGATCTGCCTGGCAGCCCTTGCGGCCTGCAAGGACAAGCACGAACCGGCCAGCCCCGTTGCGCAGCCCATCATCGAGCAGCAAAGGCTGCGTTACCCGGCCGGCCATCCTCACCTCCAGTTGCTGGTGACGGTGTCGGTTGCGCCAGCGCAAGGCCTGACGGTCGAACTGCCGGCGCGCATTGTCTGGAACGAAGAAAGAACCCAACGCATTTACCCCGCATTTGCCGGCCGGGTGGGGCGCATCATGGCCGACGTGGGCCAGCGCGTGGCCGCCGGGCAGGTGCTGGCTCAGCTGGCTTCACCCGAGTTTGGGGCTGCACAGGCCGAGACCGCGCGCGCGCAGACGGACGCAAGGCTGGCACAGCAGATCCTGCAGCGCCAGCGCGAACTGTTCGAGGCCGGAATCATCGCCCGCAAGGATCTGGAGCTGGCAGAGGCGGAGGCCAACAGGGCACAAACCGAGGCCTCACGCGCACAGGCGCGCACCAGCCTGTATGGCGGCACCTCGGCCGTCAACCAGCAGCTGGGCCTGCGCACCGACATGGCCGGCACCGTGGTCGAGCGCAACATCAACCCGGGCCAGGAACTGCGGCCGGACACCCTGTCTTCACCGCTGTTCACCATCTCCGACCCGACCAGCCTGTGGGTACAGATCGACGCTCAGGAAGCGGACCTGCGGGACCTGCGCCCAGGCAGCAAGGTGGACCTGCTGGTGCCCTCGCTGGAGCCAGAGGTGTTGCAGGCCACAGTGCAAGCCGTCACCGACCAGATCGACCCCTCCAGCCGGACCATCAAGGTCCGTGCGGCGGTGGCCAATCCCGGACGCTTGCTCAAGAACGAAATGCTCGCGCGTGCCCGCTACGAGCGCAGGGTCAGCGACGCGCTGGAGGTGCCGGCTTCGGCTGTTTTCCTGCGTGGCCGGCAGCATTTTGTTTTCGTGCAGAGTGCTTCGGGCGTGTTCGAGGCGCGCGATGTGCGCGTCTTCCACGAGGGGCCCCAGCGCGTTTTGCTGAGCGCCGGACTTCAGGCGGGTGAGCGTGTGGTCAGCGAAAACGGTCTGCTGCTCGCGCGCGAATTGCGCCTGGCACAGGAAGCCTCCCACGGCGCGCCGGCGGTCAAGCCATGAAAAAACTGATCCATTACGCGCTCAACCAGCCGCTGTTCATCGTGCTGGGCACGGTGCTGTTTGCCATGGCGGGCGTGATCGCCTTCAAGAACCTGTCGGTCGAAGCCTTCCCGGATGTGACCGACACGCAGGTGACCGTGATCGCGCTCTACCCGGGGCGGGCCGCCGAGGAGGTGGAGAAACAGGTGACGCTGCCGATCGAGGTGGCGCTGGCGGGTCTGCCGCACTCGATCCGGGTGTTTTCCCACACCCAGTTCGGCCTGTCGTTTACCGTGGTGACCTACAACGACAACGCCGATGTCAATGTGGCGCGCCAGCAGGTCAACGAAAGGCTTCGTGGGGTGGACCTGCCGCCCGGGGTGGAGGCCAACATCGCCCCCAATGCCACACCGGTGGGGGAAATCATGCGCTACCGGCTGCGTGGCGATGGCAAGACCACGACCGAGCTGCGCACCCTTGAGGACTGGGTGGTGGAGCGCGCCTTGCGCCAGGTGCCCGGCGTGGCGGATGTGGTGGCCATGGGCGGCTACATCAAGCAGTACGAAGTACAGCCTGATCTGGAAAAACTGCGCGCGCACAAGCTCACCTTCCAGCATTTGCTGGACGCCCTCGGACGCGGCAACTCGAATGCGGGGGGAAGTTACGTGGCCCAAGGTCTGCAGCAGTTCGCCATCCGCGGCATCGGGCTGCTGCGCTCGGCCGAGGAAATCGGGCAGGTCGTGGTGGCCACGCGCAACGCCACCCCGATCCTCGTTCGCGATGTGGCGCAGGTGAAGATCGGCGCGGTCCCGCGCCTGGGCACCGTGGGCCAGGACATGGACAACGATGTGGTCACCGGCATCGTGGTGATGCGCAAGGGCGAAAACCCCAGCGAGGTGCTCAAGGGCGTCAAGGACAAGATCCGTGAGCTCAATGCCCGCAGTCTGCCCGCAGGCGTGGAAATTGTGCCGTTCTACGACCGCACCTGGTTGATGGACAAGACCCTGTCGACCGTTTTCCGCAACCTGGTGGAAGGCGCTCTGCTGGTCTCGCTGGTGCTCTACATCTTCCTGTCCAACCTGCGGGCCACACTGGCGGTGGTGCTGGTCATTCCGCTGGCCCTGCTCGCCACTTTTCTCGGTCTGAAGTTCATGGGGATCCCGGCCAACCTGCTGAGTCTGGGGGCGATGGATTTCGGCATCATCGTCGATGGTGCAGTGATCGTGGTGGAAAACATCATGCACCGCCTGGCCGAGCGCGGCGAAGGCATGAACGAGAAGGAGCGCAAGACGCTGATCACCGAGGCGACCAACGAGGTGGGGCGCCCGACATTGTTTTCAATGCTGATCATCATCGCCGCGCACATTCCGATTTTTGCGCTGCAACGCCACGAAGGCCGGATCTTCCAGCCCATGGCGCTGTCGGTGACGGCCGCGCTGGTGGGGGCACTGGTGTTCTCGCTGACCCTGGTTCCCCTGCTGAGCTACTGGATGCTCCGAAAAGGCCTGCCGCATTCGGACAACCGGGTGGTGCGCCGCGCCAAACAGATTTACACGCCCGTGCTCGATTGGTCGCTGGCCCACCGTCGTCAGGTGGTCGGCGTGGCCCTGGGGTGCTTTGCGCTGGCCATGGTGGCCGCCTCGCGGCTGGGGTCGGAGTTCCTGCCCGAACTCAACGAGGGCACCATCTGGGTCAACGTGCGGCTGCCGGCGAGTGTGTCCAACGACGAGGCCACGCGCATCCTGCGCCAGATCCGCCAGACCTTGCTGTTGGTGCCAGAGGTACGCACCACGGTGTCCAAAGCCGGACAGCCCGAAGATGGGACCGACCCCAAGACCATCAGCATGGCCGAAGTGTTTGTCGACCTCAAGCCGCCCGAACAGTGGCGCAAGGGCTTGACGCGCGAGCAGCTGATCGAGGAGATGGAACGCGCCGTCTCGGCCTTGCCGGGCATGGAGCCGACCTTTTCACAACCGATCCGCGACAACGTGCTCGAGTCGATCTCGCAGATCGATGGGCAGATCGTGATCAAGGTGGCGGGGGACGATCTGGCCGTGTTACGGGAGACCACCGAGGCGATCGAGCGGGAGATCCGGCAGGTGCGTGGCGTCAGCCGTGCCGAGATCGACCGCCAGGGCGAACTGCCCCAGCTGCTGATCAACATCCAGCGCGAACAAGCGGCGCGCTATGGCCTGAACGTGGGCGATGTGCAGGACGTGATCGAAGCCGCCCTGGCGGGCAAGGGCGCCACCACGCTGTGGGAAGGGGAACGTCGCTTTGATGTGGCGGTGCGCCTGCCGGCCGATCGACGGGTGATTTCGGAGCTGCAGTCCGTCCCCATCCCGCGGCCCGAAGGCGGGTATGTCAACCTGGGGGCGGTCAGCAAGATCGAACAGGTCAGCGGTGCGATGAACATCGCGCGCGAGTCGGGGCGACGCACCATGGCCATTGGCATCTTCATCAAGGGTCGCGACATGGGTTCGGTCGTGGCCGACATGAAAAAGCGCGTGCAGGCCAACGTGAAGGTTCCAGAAAACTACGCGGTCAACTGGTCTGGCGAGTTCGAGAACCAGGAGCGCGCCATGCAGCGCCTGTCGGTGGTGGTGCCCATCTCCCTGCTGCTGATCTTTGTCCTGCTGTTTGACGCTTTCAGCTCCTTCAAGTCGGCGGCGCTCATCCTCGTGAATGTGCCGCTGGCCCTGATCGGTGGCTTTGTCGCGCTCTGGGTGTTCAGCATCCCGCTGTCGGTGTCGGCGGCGATCGGTTTCATCGCCCTGTCGGGGCAGGCGGTGCTCAACGGGGTGGTGATGTTGTCGGTCTTTCAGCAGCTGCGCAATGCGGGCTACAGCGTGATCGATGCGGTCAGGGAAGGGGCGATGCAACGGCTGCGCACGGTGCTGATGACCGCCTTGCTGGCCGCCCTGGGCCTGTTGCCCATGGCGCTGAGCCACGACATCGGCTCGGAAACCCAGCGGCCGCTGGCGATCGTCGTCATTGGCGGGCTGATCACGGCCACCCTGCTCACGCTGGTGGTGTTGCCCGTGCTCTATGTGACCTGGTTCTCCAGGGACAAGCTCAAGGAACAGGGCGCCTAATCCGGCTGGGCGGGCGGGGTTGCACCCGCCTCTTCGTTCAACCCAGGCCGATGGGTGCGGGGGCCCGCTGGACGATCAGGCCAAAGAGCTGCTCGTATTCGCCGCTGGGTGGGTAATGGCCGGTGAGCGGGTCGGCGTTTTTCTCGAACGCCGCGTCGATCTCGGCCCAGTCGGCCGCACTCAGCACTTTCTCTGCTTCAGGCAGGATGACCGATTCTTCCAGCTGCATGTGGTCCAGGTAGAAATCCACATACCTGCCGATGGCTTCGGCGAAGGCCTGCCGGCGCGAGGCCCCCAGCAGTTCCCAGGCCAGCAGCAGGTGCTGCAGCTCCCGGGCCGCCTTTTCGCTGTGCATGTGGTCGCGCTCGAGCCGGTCGACCGCCCCCAGCACCGCAGGCGAGGCCTTGACCACCCTCGGAAAGAGCAGGTTCGATTCCTTGGGGTGGTGCAGCCGCTCGGGATACTCGTCGATGTAGAAAAGCATGGCCCGCAGCACATCGAAGAAGTTCTTGCGGCTGGCGTCGGGGCCGCGCTCGACCAGCATGCGCATGGACTGCAGCATGGCGGCCAGCGAAGCGTGTTCGTCTCGGATGATCTGCAAACTGCGGGGGGTGGCCATGGTGTGTCTCCTGTGCAGCCACCAGTGTGCAAAAACCGCCTGCCGGCGGTCCTGACGCACGTCAAGGAACGGTGTGTTTGGCCGGCGCCAGGGCAGGGCCTCGCCAGCGCTTGAGCAGCAGGGCATTGGCCATGACGCTGACCGAACTGAGCGCCATCGCGGCACCCGCCACGACCGGGCTGAGGTAACCGAAGGCCGCCATGGGGATGCCTGCGGTGTTGTAGGCAAAGGCCCAGAACAGGTTCTGGCGGATCTTGGCCACGGTGCGCGCCGAGATGTCCAGCGCAGCGCCCACCAGCGCCACATCGCCCCGCATGAGGGTGATGCCGGCCGCGTGCATGGCCACATCGGTGCCATTGCCCATGGCCAGGCCCACATCGGCAGCGGCCAGCGCGGGCGCATCGTTGACGCCATCGCCCACCATGGCCACCACCCGTCCGTTTTCGCGCAGACGGGCCACCGCGTGGGCCTTGTCCCCGGGCAGGACCTCGGCCAGCACCTCGCCTTCTTCGGGCCGCAGGCCCAGGCGCCGCGCCATGGCCTCGGCGGCGGGGCGGTTGTCACCCGAAATCATCACCAGCCGCAGGCCCCGGGCACGCAGGGCGTCCAGGGCCTCGCGGGCGCCGGGCTTGGGTTCGTCGCCAAAAGCCAGCAGCAACAGGCCCTGCACGCCCTCCGGGGTGCGTTCGGCCAGCGCAGACAGGCTGGCGCCTTGTTGCTGGAACGCCGTCACCTCGGCCTGCCACAGCCGCGAATCCAGCCCTTCTTCGTGCAGCCAACGCAGGCTGCCCAGCAGCAGCGCGCGTCCGTTCACACTGGCCGTGACGCCCCGCCCCGGCACGGCCTGCAGATCCCGGGCCAGCGGCGATGGCAAGCCCTGCGCGGCAGCCACCACGGCGCGGGCCAGGGGGTGTTCACTGCCTTGCTGCACGGCGGCGGCCAGGGCCAGCGCCGCGAGGACGTCCTGCCCTGGCGCAGCCACCTGGCCGATCAGGCGTGGCTGCCCCAGGGTGAGCGTGCCGGTCTTGTCGAAGGCGACCGTCTGCACCCGGTGCGCCACCTCCAGCGCCTGGGCATCCTTGATGAGGATGCCCTGTCTGGCGGCCACGCCGGTGCCGGCCATGATGGCGGCGGGCGTGGCCAGGCCCAGGGCGCAGGGGCAGGCGATGACCAGCACCGCCACCGCATGCACCAGAGCCTGTTCGTAGCCCGCACCAAAGAACAGCCAGGCACTGCCCGTGACGAGCGCGATGCCGATCACCACCGGCACAAACACCTCGGCCACCCGATCCACCAGCCGCTGGATCGGTGCCTTGGCCGTCTGGGCGTCTTCGACCAGCCGGATGATGCGCGAGAGCACCGTCTCATGGCCCACGGCCGTGACGCGCATCTCCACCCGGCCTTCGCCGTTGATGGCACCGCCCGTGATGCGGCCGCCGACCGACTTGGGAACGGGCAGGGGCTCTCCGGTGAGCATCGATTCGTCCACCTGCGTCTGCCCTTCACAAAGCTCGCCATCGACCGGGAAGCGCTCACCGGGTTTGACCACCAGCACATCGCCCACGCGGATCTCCGCCACCGGCATCTCTTGCTCACCCTCGGCTGTGCGCAGGCGGGCGGTCTCGGGCCGCAGGGCGTGCAGGGCGCGGATGGCCTCGGTGGTCTGCTGCTTGGCCCGAGACTCGAGCCACTTGCCCAGCAGCACCAGGGTAATGACCACGGCCGAACCTTCAAAGTACAGGTGGGGGGCATGGCCTTCGTGGGCACTGAGCCACAGCCACACCGACAGCAGCCAGCCCGCGCTGGTGCCGATGGCCACCAGCAAATCCATGTTGCCGGTGAGCGCCTTGAGCGCGTGCCAGCCGGCTTTGTAAAACCGCGCACCCAGGATGAACTGCACGGGTGTGGCCAGCGCAAACTGCATCCAGGCGGGCAGCATGGCGTGGCGACCAAAAAGTTCGCCCAGCATGGGCAGCACCAGCGGTGACGACAGGACCAGGCCCCAGGCCACGGGGGCAAAACCCACCCATGGGCTGGAGACCTGCATCGATTCTGTTTCGCTGGTGGTGCGCGGCTCGTAACCTGCGTCACGGATGGCGCGACGCAGCAAGCCTTCATGGACTTCTGGACTGACGACGGTGATGTGGACCGACTCGGTGGCCAAATTGACATCCGCGGTGTCCACGCCCGGCACTTTTTTCAAGGCCTTTTCCACCCGCGCCACACACGATGCACAGGTCATGCCACCGATGCCGATGTCGAAAGTCTGCTGGGGCAAATTGATCTGCGTCATATTGGAAGCCGACTGCGGGCGTATGCTTGTGCCATACCGCCAAGGGTACAAATTGAGGATACACCCATGAAACAGGTTTTTCTTGTCGAAGGCATGAGCTGCCAGCACTGCGTCAAGGCCGTGACCCAGGCTGTGCTGCTGCTTGATCCACAAGCCCGGGTCCAGGTGGATCTGGCAGGCAAGAAGGTCGAAGTCGAATCGAGCCATACACGTGAAGAAATCGCCCGAGTCATAGCCGACGAGGGCTATGCTGTGGCTGCCTGATTTTCACCAAGGAGGAAACCCATGAAAAACAATGTTGGCGGCATCGACCGCATCCTGCGCATCGCCATCGGTGCCTTGCTCGTCATCCTGGCTGCTACCGGCCAGGTCGGCGCCTGGGGCTGGATCGGGCTGTTGCCCTTGGCCACCGGCGCCGTGGGCTGGTGCCCGCCTTACAGCCTGCTGGGCATCAATACCTGCAAAAACCGCAACCTGCCACAGTGATCCCGTCAGACCACAGGCCCTTGCGGCCTGCGGCATGATGGGGGCATGAAATCAGCCACCACCTTCCCCGCAGTTCAACAGCCGCGGCACGTTGAAACCTTGATCACCGGCCGTCCGACACGTGATGGTGCAGGGGTGCGCCTGACCCGTGTGCTGACCGGTGATCTGCAACAGCGCCTGGACCCGTTTCTGATGCTGGACAACTTCGCCAGCGATGACCCCAAGGACTATGGCGCGGGTTTTCCGGACCACCCGCACCGGGGTTTCGAGACGGTGACCTACATGATCGCCGGACGCATGCGCCACCAGGACAGCAGCGGTGGTCAGGGGCTGTTGCAGAACGGCGGGGTGCAGTGGATGACGGCGGGCCGTGGTGTGATCCACAGCGAAATGCCCGAGCAGGAAGAAGGGCGCATGGAAGGTTTTCAGCTCTGGCTGAACCTGCCTTCGCACCAGAAGATGTGTGCCCCCTGGTACCGGGACATCCAGAGCGCGGAGATTCCGCAATGCCATACACAGGAAGGTGTGCTGGTGCGCATCATCGCGGGCCAGAGCCAGGGCATGGCAGGTGCCATGCTGCGACCGGCCAGCGACTACCCGACCGACCCGCTTTATCTGGACCTGCATTTCTCGGGCACCCAAACCTTCAGCCAGCCCCTGGACGCGAGCCACAACGCCTTTGTCTATGTCTACCGCGGAGAACTCGAGGTGCTTGGGCAGAACGGCAGCACTTCGGTGCCTGCCCAGCGCATGGCCATCCTGGCCAACGAAGGCGATGGTGTGACCCTCCGAGGCGATGCCGGCACGCGGGCTCTGCTGATCGCGGGACGGCCGCTGGGTGAACCGATCGCCCAGTACGGTCCTTTCGTGATGAACACCCGGGAAGAACTGATGCAGGCGGTACAGGATTTCCAATCGGGTCGGCTGGGGCGCTGAGCCGCGACCAGGAATGCACTGACCCTGTCCATGGATCGGACCCGGCTGGTTTTTGAACTGGCATGGATTGACATGGGTCAAGGCGCTCGGGCACAGGCCCGATAAGCTTTGCACCATGCCATCCCCCGTCCGCGGTGGCGCACCCGAGCGCCCTTTGCTGCCCCCCATCCTGCCGATCGAACCCGACCAGCCGCTGCGCTGGCTGGTGCTGGGGTTTCGCGACCTCTGCCGCAATCCCTGGCTGAGCACGGCGCATGGTTTGCTGATGACGGCAGTGGCCTGGTGCATCACCTGGCTGGCCCACGACCGGTTCTGGGTTCTGGCGGGTTTGCTGTCGGCCTTCATGGTGGTGGCACCGGTTCTCGCCACGGGGCTGTACGCAATGAGCCGGGCCATCGAGCGGGGTGAAACCGTGGATCTGGCCCTGCTGGTCAACACCTGGACACGCTGGAACATGCGGCTGCAGGCCCAACCCGACAACTATTGGGCACTGGTCCGCTTTGGTCTTCTGCTGGGCCTGGCTGCACTGGGCTGGGTACTCACCTCGGCGGCCTTCATCTGGACCATGAGCCCGGTACCCGTGCACACACCCATGGATTTCCTGCGGCATGTGGTGGCCAGCCAGCAACACCGTCTGTTCGAGGTCTGGCTGGCACTGGGTGGCCTGATGGCTGCGCCTCTGTTCGCATCGAGCGTGGTGTCGATGCCCATGCTGCTGGATCGCCGGGTCACCGTGCTCGAAGCCGTGTTGACGAGCTGGAAGACCGTCGTGACCCATCCGGTCACCATGGCGTTCTGGGCCTTTCTGCTGATGCTGTTCAGCCTGCTGGGCATCGTCTCCCTTTACCTCGGTCTGGTGCTGGTGGTGCCACTGCTGGGCCATGCCAGCTGGCATGCTTACCGCGAACTGGTGGATGTGCGTGGACTGCCTGCGCGGCTGGACGAAGAGGACCATGCGTGATGGCGTTCAGCGAGGAACAGTTTGCCTGGTTCGGGCTGACCATCGGCGTGGGAGCCTTCATGCTCTACATGCTCTTCATCATTGGGCAGCTGGCCTGGGAATCCAAAGCCGGGAAGTTCGGTACTTTTGTGATCTTCCTGGGTCTGGCCTTTGGCATGGTGGGGTTCGTGGCCAAAGGCGTCATCCAGTGGCTCATCGGTGCCCACTGAGGGATGCAAAATATTTTTCTGGACAAGGCTGTGGATAAAAAAAGGGCAAGCCCTGGCTTATCCACAGAGACCCGCGCCGCTGCAAACTTGTTCATCCTCGCACGACAGCATGAAAGCACACCCGCCCACATCTTCACAACGAAGGCAAGTGCTTGATCTGCCAAAGGAAAAGCAGCTTGTCCACACCCTTGCGCTGCCATTAACTACTACGACTATTTGGATATAAAAAAATCAGTGAAGACAAGAAACAGAGGGAGAAAAGAGGATCTGTCGGGCTGTTAAGATTTGGCCTTTCCTGCTTTCGCCCATGCCCACTTCTTCCGACAGCGTTGCCGTGTACGACATCAAGAGTGCAGACCTGCCTCTGGTGGCTTTCCAGCTCAAATCGGTGGATCTGCTGGCGGTGGGACAAGCCTTGCAGGCACAACTGGTCGAAAGCCCGGGCTTCTTCGACCAGGATCCGGTCCTGATCGATCTGGACACACTCCCCGCCGATTCCGGCACCATCGATTTTTCTGCACTGACAGCGGTGTTGCGCCAGCATGGTCTGCGCCCGGTGGCCATCAAGACCTCCCAGTCCGAATGGCTGCAAGCCGCACGCGAAGCGGGTCTGGTCCAGGCCGATGACGCTCGCATCCGCCGCCAGGCGCCAGCGGCACCGGCCGCTGCGCCCGTGCCACCGCCTTCTCCCGCAGCACCTGCACTGATGGAAGCGCTGGTGCTCGACAAGCCCTTGCGTTCGGGCCAGCAGTTCTACGCCAAAGGGCGCGACCTGATCGTGCTGTCCATGGTCAACCCGGGGGCCGAGGTGATTGCCGATGGCCACATCCACATCTATGCGCCCTTGCGCGGCAAGGCGATCGCCGGTGCGAGGGGGTTTGCGGGGGCCCGTATCTTTGCGCAGAGCATGGACCCGGAGCTCATTTCGATTGCCGGTGTCTACCGCACCAGCGAAAACCCCTTGCCTGCCCAGGTGCGAGGCCGTGCCGCCCACGTGAGCCTGCAAAGTGGTGCGGGTGGTGACAAATTGATGATCGTTCCGCTCGAGACCTGAGTCCACGCTTGTTCCAACTTCCAAAACAGAAAGAAAACCCATGGCAAAAATCGTTGTAGTGACCTCCGGCAAAGGTGGTGTGGGCAAGACCACCACCAGTGCCAGTTTCGCCACCGGTCTGGCCCTCAAGGGCTTCAAGACCGCCGTCATCGATTTCGACGTGGGTCTGCGCAACCTGGACCTGATCATGGGCTGCGAACGCCGCGTGGTTTATGACTTCATCAACGTGATCCACGGTGAAGCCAACCTGCACCAGGCACTGATCAAGGACAAGCAGTGCGAAAACCTGTTTGTGCTGGCTGCATCGCAAACGCGCGACAAGGACGCACTGACGCAGGAAGGTGTGGAAAAGGTCCTCAAGGACCTGGCCGAAATGGGCTTCGAGTACATCGTTTGTGATTCGCCCGCAGGCATTGAAACCGGTGCACTGATGGCCATGCACTATGCCGACGAAGCCCTGGTGGTGACCAACCCCGAAGTCTCTTCGGTACGCGACTCGGACCGCATCCTCGGCATGCTCAGCAGCAAGACCAAACGTGCCATCGAAGGTCAGACCCCGATCAAGGAACACCTGCTGATCACCCGCTACAACCCCAACCGCGTGGAAGACGGCCAGATGCTGTCGCTGCAGGACATCCAGGACATCCTGCGCATCCAGTTGATTGGTGTGATTCCCGAAAGCGAAAACGTGCTGCAGGCCTCCAACCAGGGCACACCCGCCATCATGATGAACGGCAGCGATGTGTCCGAGGCCTACAAGGACGTGATCGACCGTTTCCTGGGTGAAGACAAGCCCATGCGCTTCACCGAGGCCGAAAAGCCCGGCTTCTTCAAGCGCCTGTTCGGGGGGAAATGAGCATGTCTTTCCTGTCCTTCCTGCTGGGCGAAAAGAAAAAGACGGCCAACGTCGCCAAAGAGCGTCTGCAGATCATCCTGGCGCACGAGCGCAGCGGTCGCAACGCTGCCGAACCCGATTACTTGCCCGACCTGCAGCGTGAGCTGGTGGCTGTGATCAGCAAGTACATCAAGATCAATCCCAACGACATCAAGGTGAACCTGGAACGCCAGGACAACCTGGAAGTGCTGGAAGTCAAGATCGAGCTGCCCGAAGCGCGCTGAATCTTCCCCGTAGGAGCAGTCTCTGACCGCGATGATTGGCTTATTGCTTTGGAACATCGCGGTCGGAGACCGCTCCTGCACGATCTTCAGTTCTTCAACAGGGTCTTCCATTGCAGGCGCGCGGCCTGCAGGTTGCGTTCTTTGACATGGCCAAAGCCCTTGATGCCCTCGGGCACACGCGCCACATCAACGGCCTTGGCGTGGTTCTCGTTGGTCAATGAAGCCAGCAGGTTTTCCACAATGCCCATGTATTCGCCGATCAGCGCACGCTCGGTGCGGCGCTCCACGGTGTAGCCAAACACGTCTAAGGCCGTGCCGCGCAGGCCCTTGAGGGCGGCCAGCAGTTTGAAACCGGTCTGCATGCCTGGGCCGTATTTTTGCTTGACCAGCTGGCCCTTGTCGTTGCGTTTGGCCAGCAGCGGCGGGGCCAGGTGGTAATGGACCTTGAAGTCGCCCTCAAACTGTTCGGCGATCCGCTCGAGGAAGCCGGTCTGTGTGTGCAGACGTGCCACTTCGTACTCGTCCTTGTAGGCCATGAGTTTGAAAAGCGATCGGGCCACAGCTTCGGTCAGCACCGTCTTGCCGATCGGCGCTTCGGCCTGGCGCACGCGATCGACAAAGGCACTGTAGCGCTGGGCATAGGCGCTGTTCTGGTAGTCGCTGAGGTAGGCCATGCGCTTGGCCACCAGTTCGTCGAGCGTGTCCCGCTTCTTGAACGCGATCGTTTGTGCCGGCTGCAGCACAGCCATCACCTTCTCAGGGTGTGCGGCGGCGTAGCGCCCCCATTCAAAGGCCAGCAGGTTGTTGGCGACGGCCACTTCGTTGAGTTCGATGGCCCGCACCAGCGAGGCATGTGAGAGCGGCACCCAGCCCTTTTGCCAGGCATAGCCCAGGATCATCGGGTTCACGTAGATCGTGTCACCCATGAGTTGTTTGGCCATGCGGTCGGCATCGAAGGCGCTGACACCTGCCTGTCCGACCTGTTGCGCGATTTCGGCCACGCATTGCTCTGCCGGGTTCTGCCAGTTGCCATTCTTCACAAAGGCTGCGGTGGGTGTGCTGTGGCTGTTGAGGGCCACACGGGTGCGGCCTTCTCGCATGCGCAACAGGGTTTCCTTGCCGGCGGTGACGATGGGGTCGCAGCCAAAGATCAGATCGGCGCTGGCCATGCCCACCCGTGTGGTGCGGATGTCCGCCTGGGTGCGTGCCACGATCACATGGCTCCAGGTGGCACCGCCTTTTTGGGCCAGGCCAGCGGCGTCCTGCGTGACGATGCCCTTGCCCTCGATGTGCGCGGCCATGCCCAGCAGCTGGCCGATGGTGATCACACCGGTGCCGCCGACGCCCGCCACCACCATGTCCCAGGGGTGGGTGAGGTCAGGTTGTGCCGGCTCGGGCAGCTCACCCAGGGCTGCAGGGGAGCTGGTCTGGCCTTTGGCTTTTTTCTTGAGCTGGCCGCCTTCGACGGTGACAAAGCTCGGGCAGAAACCCTTGAGGCAGCTGGTGTCCTTGTTGCAGGTGCTCTGGTTGATGGTGCGTTTGCGCCCGAATTCGGTCTCCAGTGGTTCGACCGACAGGCAGTTGGACTGCACGCCGCAGTCGCCGCAGCCTTCGCACACGGCGTCGTTGATCATCACGCGCACGGCAGGGTCCACCATCGTCCCGCGCTTGCGGCGGCGGCGTTTTTCGGTGGCGCAGGTCTGGTCGTAAATGATGACCGTGGTGCCCCGGATCTCGCGCATCTCGCGCTGGATGCGGTCGAGTTCGTCGCGGTGGTGGACACGCACCCCTTCGGCCAGGGCCACGCCCCTGTATTTCTCAGGCTCGTCGGTGACCACATCGATGCGCTGCGCGCCTTCGGCCCGCATGCTCTGGGCGATCTGCACCACGCTGTGGCCCTCGGGGCGTTCACCCACAGGCTGCCCACCCGTCATCGCGACCGCGTCGTTGTAGAGGCTCTTGTAGGTGATGTTCACCCCCGCAGCCACGCTTTGGCGGATGGCCAGGATGCCGCTGTGGAAGTAGGTGCCGTCGCCGATGTTGGCGAACATGTGCGGCGTGGTGCTGAAGGGTTGCTGACCGACCCAGGGCACGCCCTCCCCGCCCATCTGCGTGAAGCCGGCGGTGCTGCGGTCCATCCACAAGGCCATGAAGTGGCAGCCGATGCCCGCCATGACTCGTGAGCCTTCGGGCACGCGGGTGCTGGTGTTGTGCGGGCAACCCGAGCAGAACCAGGGTGTGCGGTCGGCGGCGGCACCCAGGGTGAGCGTCTGCATCGCACGCTCCTTGGCATCGAGCACGTTCAGGTGCGCGTCGATGCGGGCGGTGGTGTCGGCATCGAGGCCAAGCTTTTTCAGCCGCTTGGCGATCGCCCGGGCAATGATGGCCGGGCTCAGGTCGGCATTGGCCCGCAGCAGGGTGTTGGCGCTGGGGTTGGGCATGGACCATTCACCACCGCTGTGGTCACCGCCCACATCGTCGAACTTGCCGATCACATCGGGGCGCACATCGTTGCGCCAGTTGTAGAGCTCTTCCTTGAGCTGGTATTCGATGACCTGGCGCTTTTCTTCGACCACCAGGATCTCGCGCAGGCCGGTGGCGAAGGCGCGTGTGGTCTGGGCCTCGAGCGGCCAGACCACAGCCACCTTGTGCAGCCGGATGCCCAGGCGCTGGCAGCTGGCATCGTCGAGCCCCAGGTCCAGCAGGGCCTGCCGTGTGTCGTTGTAGGCCTTGCCGCTGGCGATCAGGCCAAAGCGGTCATGGGCACCCTCGATCACGTTGTGG
>JACCDV010802608.1_pt1 | contig 20084 bp, 22 predicted proteins | sample 7446131 | NCBI WGS metagenome assembly JACCDV01 (sample SAMN15323448, study PRJNA562643) | freshwater metagenome | isolation source: river surface water | place: USA:Blue River Watershed | collected 2017-08-17 | reverse complement strand
TTGGGCCTCGTGTTTACCGGAATTATTTCTCAATGGTGGATGGTTCCCTTAAGTGAGTTCTTCATTTCGATCGTGCGGGGCCTCACCTACCCCATCAGGATGATTTTTGGAGCTTAACCTATTGGGCACTCCTGAAATATGGGCTTCACAGAATTGGAGTATTCTTGAACTAGGATTATTTCTAATCAGTCTCATGGAGGATTTATGAATACTCAATCACTTCGCATTTCCATCAAAGCTCTCATTCCGGCACTTGCCCTTACCTTGGCCGCGCCAGCGATGGCTCAATTTGCTAAGCCAGAGGATGCCATCAAATATCGCCAAAGCGCGTTTGCTCTGATGGGCGCCCATATGGGGCGATTGTCTGCAGTGGTGAAGGGTGAGGTACCCTATAACAAAGAGGAGGTGGCCCGTAATGCCGCCATTATCAGTACGCTCTCAAGCTTACCTTGGCAAGCATTTGGTCCTGGGACAGAAGGCGGTAAGGCTGAACCAGCCATTTGGAAGGAAAGTGCCAAATTCAAGACAGCTGCTGATCGGATGCAAGCCGCAGTTGCAGAGCTCAATACTGCAGCTCAATCAGGCAATCCTGAGAATTTGAAGAAGGCGTTGGGTGCAACTAGTCAAACCTGCAAAGCTTGTCACGACGATTTCCGTAAGAAGTAATTATTCGCCACAACTCGGCCTATATTCTCTGATTAAGCAATCAGGAGATATAAGCCGAGAATAATCAACAAAAATATTGCCAGTGCCAGCATGCGTTGGCGAGATGAATCAACCGTTTCCTGCAACTTTGGAGCGGTAGTAGTTAATTTATCTCCATTGACCATAGGTCGGACTAAGTTTTCTCGTTTCACGAAATAGTAGTACGAGATTGCGGCAATATGCAGTCCGACCAAAGCAAATATTGAGTATTGGTTGAAGCGATGAATACTAGTGAGTAGTGCGACCGTACTATTTGATACATATTTTGCAAGTGGTCCCTGGAAAAAAATATCATCATCGGCAAATAGGCCTGTCAGAGCCTGAATTAAAACGACAAGTAATAAACCGATGACGGATAAGGCGCCGAGCGGGTTATGACCAAGTCCACCATCGACTTGACCCCGAAGAAAAGCAATTAGCGTTGCGGGGCTGGGAATGAAATTAGCAAACCGTGCATACTGCGAACCCACAAAACCCCAAATGATGCGAAACAAGATCAGTGCCAGCGCAGTATAGCCACAATAGGCATGCCACTGAATAGCATTACCGCCAATTTTTACAAACACAATACCGAGCACAATACAGATCGCCAAAGCCCAATGAAATAGCCGCGTTGGCAAATCCCAAATGCGAACCGGCGTGCTCACTTTATTTGATTTCAGGAAGTTCTTTTTGTAAGAGTTTCAAACCGGCACGAAGCAAATCATCATACCGCTGGCGCTCTGCTTTGATCGCCTCGGCATCCCAGGAATAAAACCCTTGGCCTGTTTTCATTCCGAGATTTCCAGAATCTACTTTTTCCTTAAGGCATTGTGCAATCTCACCTTTGTTATTCAGGGAGGGGTAGATACTGGCTCCGGCCGCGGCATGAACCTCAACACCAGCATGATCACGCTGTAATACTGGGCCTGCAGCCAAGTAACGAAACCCGAAACCAAAACGTACTGCTTTATCAACATCCTCGGGGGTCACAATCCCCGCATCGATCAGATCAAAAGCTTCACGAGAGAGTGCATGTTGCAATCGATTGGCCAAAAACCCTGGCAGATCTTTTTTGACTGTAACGGGAACCATGCCACACGCGGTCATTAAACGACTCAAACTGTCTGCTACCAAACGCGATGTTTTTTCACCATAGATCACTTCCACACAAGGAACCAAATGTGCGGGCATAAAAAAATGCAAACCAATCATGCGAGCAGGACTTTTTAAACCTTTGGCAATTTCACTAATAGGAAAGCTAGAACTATTACTTGCTAGAACAGTTTCAGGGTTAACCACCTGCTCGAGTTGGGCAAATAAATCCTGCTTGACTTCGAGTTTTTCTGGAACGCACTCAATCACCAAGTCAATTTCTGACCAGTCAAAATGATTGAGCGAATCAACGACAGAGAGTAAGTGGAATCGATGCGCATAGCCAATTTCTTGCAATTTAGTTTCAAAATAATTGGGCAATAGAGCGCGACGTTCAGCGCTCGATTCAAAAACTTGGGTTGCGCACCCTCCACGAGCACAGACTATGGCAACATCAGCCCCCATGGTTCCACCACCAACGATTAAAACTTTAGTCTCGGCTGGATTAAATAGCATCTCATTTTCCCTTTAGAAGTGGTACCACGCCATGTGCAGAGGGAACCATAAAGTCAAAATCACACCCAACATCTGCTTGCGTAACCGTCGTTTGATAGAGATGACGATAACCTGTTTCTGGAATATTCAAACGCTTTGCTGGTGTCTCAAGAGCAGCGATGCGACGCGCAATTTCTGCATCATCAAGCTCTAATTGCAATAAACGATTTTCAACATCCAAGGTAATCATGTCGCCATCCTGAACGATGGCAAGCGGTCCATTCTCGGCCGATTCTGGGGTGACATGCAACACAATCGTGCCAAAGGCAGTGCCACTCATACGTGCGTCTGAAATCCGGACCATGTCTTTAACCCCTGCTTGAGCCAGCTTTTTGGGAATCGGCAAATAGCCCGCTTCAGGCATGCCTGGCGCACCTTTGGGGCCAGCATTTTGTAAGACCAAGATATCTTCTGCCGTGACGTCTAGATCTGGACTGTCCACACGCAAGGCTAAATCCTCCAAAGATTTAAAGACTACTGCGCGACCGCGATGCTTGAGCAAATTAGGGCTAGCCGCTGAATGCTTAATGACTGCTCCACGTGGTGCTAAATTGCCCTTCAAAACAGCCAAGCCACCGACAGGATAAATTGGTTCACTCGCAATCCGAATGACCTTACGGGCTTTGGTAACTTTTGCTGCGTCAATCTCCTCGCCCAGTGTTCTGCCAGATACTGTTAAGCAATCGAGGTACAAGTGGGGTTTTAGCTCTCGCAAGACACCCATCAAACCACCGTCTTCGTATAAGTGCTCCATGTAGTGCGAACCACTGGGCTTTAAATCAACCAGGACCGGTATATTTCGGCCCAAGCGGTCAAAGCGCTCTAAATCCAGTTTGATTCCCAGACGTGCTGCGATCGCCGTGAAATGAATCAAGGCATTGGTTGAGCCCCCGATTGCATGCAAGACAACAAGCGCATTCGTCAACGCTTCGGGACTTAAGATGGTTCGTGGTGAGAATTTACCTTCACCAGCTGTTTTGCCAAGCTCAACCGCTCTGCGACCGGTGAGCTCCGATAAACGAAAGCGTTCTGCAGTGACTGCTGGAGCTGCTGCTGTGCCAGGCAAACTCAAACCAGCGGTCTCAACCATGCAGGCGATAGTGCTGGCGGTTCCCATTACCATACAAGTACCGGTCGTTGGAGCTAATTTGCCATTGATCTCATCAATTTCTGCTTGGTCAATTTCCCCAGCCCGAAACTTTCCCCAATATCGACGGCAATCGGTGCAAGCTCCTAAACGATCGCCCTGATGCAAGGTGGTCAGCATAGGGCCTGTTGGAATTGATAACACTGGCACATCAAGACTAGCCGCAGCCATTAATTGGGCGGGGATGGTTTTATCGCAACCACCAACAAGTACTACGGCATCCACCGGTTGCGAGCGCATCATCTCTTCGGTATCAAGCGCCATCAAATTGCGCAAATACATGCTGGTTGGAAATGCAAACGACTCGTGAATGGAGATGGTTGGAAATACCATCGGCATCCCACCCGCCTGCATCACACCACGCTTAATCGCCTCAATCATTTGCGGCACATTGCCATGGCAAGGGTTGAAGTCACTATAGGTGTTCGTGATTCCAATAATGGGTCGGTCAAGAGCGCTGTCACTAAATCCCATCGCCTTGATAAAGGCTTTGCGCATAAATAAAGAAAATTCAGTATCGCCGTAGCGAGTGAGGCCCTTGCGAATTCCTGTTTGGGGTGTGCTGTTCGATGCAGCTTTAGGATCGTTATTAGTGCTCAATGGGTGGTATCCAAAATGTTAAAAATATCGACTTACAATGTCACATTATTCCAATAAAAATAGAAACAAGACATGATTCCAGTCAATAGCGTATTACAAGTGGGATTTTTCCCTGAAATCATGCAAGATGAGGTCTTACGTCGCCTAACACCAGTGATGATGCCTGACCCTCAGGGTCTCATTCCACAACAGGATGTTCAGGCGATTTTGACAAGACCCAGCTATCCAATCACGCCCGCTCTTTTAGATCAATTGCCCCGGGTCGAAATGATTGCCTGCTGTGGCGTTGGATATGACAATCTTCCGCTCGATTATTTAAGGCAAAAAGGGATCATGGCATCGAACACGCCAGGGGTACTCAACGATGCAGTGTGCGAACTCACGATCGGCATGTTGTTTGCCCTACTGCGACAAATTCCGAAGGCGCATGAGTTTGTAATTCATAAAAATTGGAGTAAAGGGGCCTTTCCGTTTACAACTTCCTTGGCAGGTAAAACAATCGGGATCGTAGGCATGGGACGAATTGGTCAAGAGCTCGCAGCGCGACTAGTGCCTTTTAAGGTAAAGATTGCCTACCATGGCCCACATGACAAGCACCTGTCCTATCCATACATTTCCTCATTAATTGAGCTAGCAAGAATGAGTGATATCTTGATTCTGTGCTGCCCCGGCGGCAAAGAAACCGAGCGCATGATTCATCGGGAGGTGCTTGAGGCTTTAGGTCCCTCGTCCTACTTGATTAATGTCGCCCGTGGCACTGTGATCAACGAGTCCGATTTATTGGACGCACTTCATGGCGGGAAGATTGCTGGAGCTGCCTTGGATGTATTTGAAAACGAACCCAATCCTGATCCACGATTTTTAGAGCTCCCCAATGTCTTACTAACACCCCACATTGGCAGCGCGACCCAGGAGACTCGTCAAGCGATGACGAATCTTGCGATTGATAATCTTGATGCTTTTTTTAATCAGCGCCCTCTACCAACCCCTATTGTCTTGTAATTGGAGATTGTGATGCCCGTTCACCCCTCAAGTTTTTCAGCAGTCCTGTCACCGGTTCTAACCCCATTTAATGCCGATGGTGGTCCGAATTCCAAAAAACTCCTGCGACAATGTCAATGGCTACAAAGTCACGGAGTGGGTCAAGCGGTCTTTGGAACGAACTCTGAAGCCAATTCCATGTCCGCACGCCAAAAGATCATGGTGCTAGAGGAATTGATTGATGGTGGGCTCAACCCAAATAATGTGATGCCAGGGACTGGTGCATGCTCGGTTGATGATGCAGTTGCCATGACACGTGCCGCAGTGAATGCTGGTTGTGCCGGAGTATTGATGCTCCCACCCTTTTATTACAAAGACGTCGCCGACGATGGCTTATTTGCGTTTTATGCTGAAGTCATTGAAAAAGTGGCTGATGCAAACTTAAAAATCTATGTCTACAACATCCCTCCGGTCACCAAAATTGGTCTGAGTATTCCCCTGTTGGAGCGCTTGGTGAAGGCTTATCCCAATACTGTCATCGGGATGAAAGATAGTTCGGGAGATTGGCCATATACCGAATCTGTGATTAAAGCGTTGGCGGGCTCAGGATTTCGGGTCTATGCAGGTAGTGAGGTATTTTTACTGCGCACCTTAAAAGCTGGGGGCGTGGGTTGCATCTCAGCCACTGCGAATGTCAATCCAAAAGCAATTGCCCAACTGGCAGCGCGTTGGCAAGAACCAGGGGCAGATGCCCTACAAGAGTCCTTATCGGCAGTTCGGGCCATTTTTGCCCAGTTCCCGATGATTCCTGGCATGAAGGCAGCGGTCGCTCACTATAGTGGTGATCCTGATTGGCTTCGCGTGAGACCCCCTCTGCTATCCCTCGATGCAGAGCAGCAAAACAGACTGGTTCACGAACTGCAAAAAATTAACTTCCAGATGGAAGGGCTTTAAGACAATTAAATTGGTATAGACTTACGGCTTGTAGTAACGATCAATAATGATTACAGGAGATATCTACATGAAACTACTTAAATTGTTGCCTCTGTGCTTTGCACTGCTTTGGGGCAGCGTTCAAGCTCAAAATCTTTCGGTCGCGACTGGCGGTACCGGCGGTGTTTATTATCCCATGGGTGGCGGCCTAGCAGCTGTTCTGTCCAAAAAAGTGCCTGGGATGTCTGCGACTGCTGAGGTAACTGGCGGCTCAGTGGATAACCTCAACTTGATCGGCACTGGTAAGCCTTACATTGGCTTCTCAATGGCCGATGCCGCTAAAGATGCACAAACTGGTCAAGGCAAGTTCTCGGGTAAAAAAATTGACCTCAACACCTTGTTAGTTCTCTATCCCAATCGTATGCACATTGTGACCACCGAGGCATCGGGCATCAAAACGATGCAAGATCTCAAAGGCAAGCGGGTAAGTACTGGAAGCCCTGGTAGCGCCACCGAAGTGATGGCCTTTCGCGTGATTGAGGCTGCTGGTCTCGATAAAGATAAAGACATGAAGCGTGAGCGTCTTGGTGTAGCGGAGTCTGTCAATGCAGTGAAAGATCGCAAGATTGATGCGTTCTTTTGGGTGGGTGGCTTACCAACCGCTGCTGTAACTGATCTTGCCAATACTCCCGGAACTAAGATTGTGATGATTGATCACTCCAAAGAAGTGGATGCCATGAACAAAAAATATGGCAACCTTTACTTCAAGGACGTGATTCCAAAAACTACCTACAAGGGTATGGATAAAGACAATAATGTGATCTCTGTTGCCAATATCTTGGTCACCAGCTCAAAGATGTCTGAAAAAGAAGCCTATGACATCGTGAAAGCCGTGTTTGATAACAAGATCGACTTGGTTCGTTCACACTTTGAGTACATCAATGTGACCCCCGAAGGTCAAAAAGCTGCCTCAACACCAGTTCCATTTCATCCTGGTGCTTTGAAGTACTTCAAAGAGAAAAACATTAAAGTCAATTAATTCGTTTCTTCGTTTTGTTTGAATGGCCGCTAATGCGGCCATTTTTCAGTAAAGACCTATACCATGAGCCAAAGTGCAATTGATAGCGCAACCCAAGAAAAATTAGATGCGCTGATTAAACAAGAAGAGGGTGACTCCAATAATTACAAAGGGATCTTTGCGATCTTTTTGACCTTGATGGCGGTTGGCATGTCGCTGTTTCATTTGTACGCCGCTTACTCCATTGTTCCAACCCAAGTGCTTAGAACAGTACACGTGAGCTTTATGCTTTTTTTGGTCTTCTTAAGCTTTCCGATGTTGGCGCGGTACAAGAATCAAGTGAAATGGTGGGATGTGATTTGCGCCCTGTTGGCGATTTATATTGCCTATTACGCAATTGCCGGTGGAGATGATTTTGGCGATCGCAATACTGCGCCCGACCGCATGGATGTGGTTTGGGGCTCCATACTGATCCTATTAATCCTAGAGGCTGTGCGTCGCACCAGTGGCGCTATTTTGGTATCAGTGACCATACTATTTTTACTCTACGCACTTTTTGGAGACTTGCTTCCAGCCCCCTGGACCCATAAAGGCTACTCAGTAGACCGTCTGGTTGGGTTTATGTATATGACCCTAGAGGGTATCTACGGTACCGCGGTTGATGTATCCGCTACCCTCATTATTCTCTTTACGATCTTTGGGGCATTCTTGCAATTTACGGGTGCGGGCAAGTTTTTTATCGACTTCTCATTTGCTGCCATGGGCGGTAAATCATCTGGCGTAGGACGCACCATTGTTTTATCTTCATTCTTGCTAGGCGGCCCCTCTGGGTCCGGCGTAGCCACCACCGTCACCGTCGGCTCAGTAGCAGCCCCAATGCTCGATAAGGTAGGTTACGAGAAAAACGCGGCTGGTGGCCTCTTAGCAGCTGGTGGCCTAGGGGCGATCATTTCTCCGCCGGTATTGGGTGCAGCAGCCTTCTTGATTGCCGACTTTTTGAAGATTTCGTATCTCGATGTTTTATTAATGTCGATTATTCCGACCATTTTGTTTTATCTCGGACTTTTTACGATGGTAGAAATCGATGTTCGTAAGTACGGCATGAAAGCAATGCATTTTGAGGCGGTCGAGAGTGCCTGGTCCCTCAGCAAAAAATACTGGTTTCATTTCTTCTCGCTGATCTCAATTGTTCTATTTATGCTGATGGGCTTCACGCCCGTCATGGCTGTGTTATGGGCAACAATTATTTCCGCGTTGACCAGCATGTTGCGCCGGGATACGGCCATTATCCCCTACGAGTGGTTTATGGGTAAACAGCCCATCCTTAAGGGTCTTTATGAATCCAATTTAACCAAGGCGCTCGCTTCTGGCTCAACCGGTGTTCTGGCGATTGCGGCAACCTGCGCTGGTGCCGGCCTGATTGTGGGTACCGTGGTATTGACTGGTCTAGGCCTCAAGTTCAGCTCGATTGTGATTCAGTATGCAGGCGGCTCTTTATTACTCACCGCCATATTTACTGCCTTCATTGTTTGGATTGTCGGTCTAGCAGTACCAGTCACTGCTTCGTACATCATTTGTGCTGTGATTGCAGCTCCTGCGCTCATTAACTTGGGTGTACCCGCATTTGCAGCGCATATGTTTATCTTTTACTATGCAGTGTTATCGGAGGTTTCACCGCCAACCGCCCTATCGCCCTTTGCGGCGGCAGCGATTTGTAAGGGTAACCCATACAAAACAACCTTACAAAGCTGGAAATACGTGGCGCCTGCGATTCTGGTGCCCTTTATGTTCGTGCTAGATAAATCAGGGGTTAGCCTCTTGCTGATGGGCTCTACCACTGCATTGGCCGAGGCAAATTGGATGGAAATCGTTTGGTCAACACTAACCGCCATCGTCGGAATTGTGGCACTGGCCGGCGGTCTGCAAGGTTGGTTTATTGAGAAGACCAATATTGTGGAGCGTACCCTGATGATTGTTTCCGGGGTCGCGCTGGCCTACACCTCACCAACCGCCGATATGATTGGCTTTGCTGGATTTGGCTTGGTACTTATCCTGCAGTTCTTTAAGTACTTTAAGGCCAAGCCTAAAGCCAGTGCCTAAATGGTCATCAACTAAAAAGCCGCTTTCATCAAGCGGCTTTTTTGATTCGTTTCGTACTATTTTTTGATCGTAGTCCAGGCTGATTTGCCGGCGTATTTCTTAACCGCAGCTTCATCAAACTCAAATCCCAATCCTGGTGTTTTATGCAAAATCAGATCACCGTTCTTAAATGCCAACTGCTTGTTAATAAGGCGTCTGAAGTTTAAGACTTGGTTGTCAGGGAAAAACTCCACAAAGCGAGCATTGGGTGTTGCCGCAACTAAGGGAGCATGCAAATCATGGAACCAGTGGGGGCAAACTGTAATCCCTTTAGAGTCAGCATAAGCAGCAATCCGCCTGAATTCGCTAATGCCACCGCACACTGCCGCATCCGCTTGCAGGATCGTTGCGCCACCGGCATCAACCAGCTCACGAAAACGCCAACGGCCTACCTCAATTTCGCCAGTAGCGATCGTGATGGAGGTATTTTTTGCCAAGCGGGCATGCAAATCAATAGCATCTGGGGAAAACGGCTCTTCTAACCAATAGGGATTGTATTTCTCAAAACGACGGACATACTCCATCGCGGTTGGTAAATCGCGCCAAGCATTATTCGCATCGAGGGTTAAAAGGACATCATCGCCGACTGCACTGCGAGCGGCTTTGACTCGAGCCTCCTCCTCACGGGGGGATAGGCGGCCCACTTTCATCTTCACCGCCTTAAAGCCAAGCTTCACAAACGATTCCATTTCCTTGCCCAATTTGGCTGGAGTTTTACCTTCCAAGTAGTAACCACCGCTGGCATAGGCAGGGACACGATCATCTACCACGCATCCCAAGTATTGATGGAGAGGCAAACCAACTGAGCGGGCGTTGAGATCCCAAATTGCAGTATCCAGAATCGAGATGCCACGCATCACAGAGCCAGAACGACCTTGCAAAATCGATTCCGCATACATCTCCGACCACAGACCCTCGCTACGATGGCTATTCTGACCAATCAATTTAGGAGCCAACAATTGCTCAACGGCGACTTTGGCGATACTACCGGCGGCAGATCCGACGTAACAGAAGCCAACCCCCTCGTGACCATCTTTACTGCGAACTTTAACGATGCAGTAATGGCGCTCGCTCACGGTTCGAGTCGCAAACGATGTTACAACATCTAAGGGAACTGGCACGCTGGCCACTTGAACAGATTCAATAATCGGCATTTTTTCCTCTTTTGGTTGACCAATCAAAGAAAATGATTGTAGCGATTATTTGCCGATGGATTCTGCAAGACAGCGTTTCATAAAACTCTCTTTAGCAACGTCGATCAATTTACGATCTCGTGCCGTCCGCTCACAATCGATGCGAGCCTGCTTGACACAATCGTCATAACTCATGGGCTTGGATCCTGGACGAGCAGAATTTTGTGGGGCCAATTGTTCTGAGCAACTCTTGGCCGACGCCTGCGAAGAAGGGATACTAAATACACAGGCAGCGGTCATCAAACGAATCATCACAGCTTGCATCGATTACCGCTCCCTTGAAGTCAATGCCTGATCATACCTAGTTTTTAGATACAAAAATGTTGCACTACGGAATAAATACCTCGATTACCCCTCTTGATATTGGATAATCGAGGTGTGCATCAAACCCATACCTCTCGATTCAGTGTTCAATCTTTGGCTCCTTGGGGCAAAGTATGTCTTGGAGTTTGCCTCATACTTTGCAGTCAGATCGCGCTCTCTCAATCTAATCAAAACACCAAATCGAATGTCACCAACAAAAAAGTGACCGCTCCCCAAAAAGGAATTCAGGTTAATCAACGCACCCAAAGTAAAGCAGGGAGTGGTGCCTCGGGCTTGCAAAGTAAATCCGTTGCAGAGCAAAACCAACAGCTGACCGATCCCGGCACCGAAGAATACAGTCAGTTTGATGCGGTACCTGATTTTCAGGTACAACGTGGCTGTCTAAAGCGAGGATTTCGAGAGGGGAATCTTCCCAGTCGAATTGGAATCAACGATCCAGAATTTTTAGAGTATTTCAAGAATCAAACGGGTCGGTTCTTCGACTCCGCAAGTGGTCCATGCATCCCTTATGTCGTTGCTTTCGGAAAACGGGGGCGCTTTGAGTCGCTGAGCATCATGAATGGGCCAAGTAGGAATGAAAAATCGCAGATTTTGACCTTTACTGCCTCAGGGTTTGGGGGATACCTCGTTCAAGAAGAAAACCTTGCTGACCAAATGCAGTTTTGGACAGAGTTATTTATTCCGTTGCAAGAGGTACTCTATGACCCCCAACGTTTAGGAGATAAATTACCTGTTGAGCTTGCCTGGGAACTCAACTCGATCGTGAAGCAACTTTATCCAGATGACTCCGCCTCACTTGGAAATAGCCCAAAGCAAGTGCGCGTGATCGTTGATTTTGGTACTCGGGATCGTTGGGCACAAATTTGGGCAGTTGAGATTCTGAACCTAGCAACCAATCAAGTACTAGCCGATGCATTTTGGTTGGATCGCGATGATATTCCTGGATCATTTTTTACTGCCAACGGCGACTCTATTGAGCGTAGCTTTTGGACCAATCCTCTTAGCTATCGACGGATCTCTCGAGGTGTTGGACAGGTTCCGATTCGCTCCCGAACCAATCCTAATAATCCGCAAGCCCAAAGCAAAGACCGACGCTATCGAACCCATATGGGGATTGACTATGCAGCCCCTACTGGTACGCCAGTATTTAGCGTTGCGAATGGGAAAGTGGCTTTTCTTGGTTACAGCGGCGCGTACGGCAAACTCATCATCATTGACCATCCAGGCAACTATCGAACCTATTACGCCCACTTGAGTAATTACAATAATGAATTAGTAGTCGGAAATGATATTCGGCGCGGTATGGAGATCGGCTATGTTGGCTCGACCGGTCGTTCCACCGGCCCCCATTTGCATTACGAATTACGAAAGAATGGTATCTATGTGGATCCATATAACCCAAAAATCCAGCTGGATTTGTGGACCATGCGCCCAAGCGATAGCGGCTCGTTCACGAAGCAGCTGTTAATGTTAGGTAGCATCCCCAAAGAATGAGTGCGCATGTCTAAATCGTTACGCCTTGAGTCCATTGCATGCGTGCGTGGGGGTCGTACCTTGTTTGAAGATCTCCGCCTTGAAATTAAACCGGGATCTATTCTACGCATCTCTGGGGATAACGGTTCAGGCAAATCCAGTCTTCTGCGTATTCTGTGTGGCCTACTCTCACCCCATTCGGGACAGATATTTTGGGGACCAGATCCAATTACCGAGGACCGGGATCAATTTCATAGCGAGCTGATTTATCTTGGGCATATCCCCGCCCTGAAGTCAGACTTTAGTGCGATCGAGAATTTAATGTCATTGGCATTACTAGGTGGACAATCGATCTCCAACGATGAGGCTATGTTCGCTCTGCGTGCAGCGGGTTTGGAGCGCCAAGCCCATCGTTTTATTCGCACCTTATCGCAAGGGCAAAAGCAACGTATCGCGCTAAGTCGCTTGCGCCTTCCTCAAGCAAAAACAATTTGGGTTTTAGATGAACCATTTAATGCCTTGGATCGAGAGGCCAACCTTGCGTTACAAAGCTTATTAATTGAGCATGTCAATCATGGAGGAATCGTAGCACTTAGTAGCCATCAAGAGCTACAGATCGATAGCGAACCTTGTGTGATTCGATTAGAACTATGAGTCAAAGCGCATCCGGATTTGTGATCTTCCAAGGCGTGATTACGCGCGACCTGCGCCTCGCTCTGCGACGCAAAAGCGATAGCCTTGCGGTCATCATTTTTTTTGCCGTAGTTACGAGTCTTTTTCCATTGGGTATTGGGCCAGAGCAAAACTTGTTGATGCAAATTGCACCAGGCATGCTATGGATTGCCGCCTTACTAGCAGCCATGCTATCGCTTCACAAAATATTTTCAGAGGACTTTATCGATGGGTCTTTGGACCAAATTGCGTTAACCGCCTTACCCTTGCCACTCGTAGTGCTTGCTAAAACCATTGCGCATTGGATGAGCAGTGGTCTATTACTTGCCCTCATCTCACCAATCCTTGCCTTGCAATTTAATTTACCGATGGATACGGTCGGTGTTTTGTTTTTATCCCTTCTACTGGGAACACCTCTATTGAGCCTAATCGGCTCTATTGGTGCAGGCTTAACCTTAGCCAGTCGTGGTAGCGGGACCCTGTTGGCCCTGATCATTTTGCCCCTCGTAAGCCCCGTCCTCATTTTTGGAGCCGGCGCAGTCGAGTCCTACCAGAGTGGCCTTGGGGTTGCCGCCCACTTTTCTTTGCTTGGCGCCATGCTCGCAATCGCATTATTTTTAGCCCCCCTTGCCAGCGCGGCTAGCATTCGGATTGCCTTGGAATAAAAGACGATCACACGCAATCGACTTACAATACTTTCGATTAATTAATCCTTTAGGTTTTATTACTTTGTCTTTACTCAATCTAAATTGGTTTAAGTATGCAGCCCCCCAACGTTTTTATGGGCTTGCCGGATCGCTAATCCCATGGTTTGTGGTGAGCGGTGTGATCCTGACCGTCATTGGTTTGGTGATCGGCTTAGGTATTGCCCCCACCGATCATCAGCAGGGTGACTCGTATCGCATCATCTTTATCCACGTTCCTGCGGCCTGGATGTCGATGCTGATTTATCTGGTCATGGCATTTTGGGCGGCGATTGGTCTCATTTTTAATGCGCGCTTGGCAAGTATGTTGGCTCTCTCCCTAGCGCCAACAGGAGCCATCATGACCTTTATTGCTCTGTGGACGGGTGCGGTTTGGGGTAAGCCAACCTGGGGTACCTGGTGGGTCTGGGACGCTCGCCTCACTTCAGAGCTCGTATTACTTTTTCTGTATTTTGGCTTCTTATCATTACACGCCTCGATTGAGGATGTGCGCAAGGCCGACCGAAGCGCAGCACTACTGGCAATAGTGGGGGTGATCAATGTCCCCATTATTTATTTTTCAGTGAAATGGTGGAATACCCTTCATCAAGGGGCCTCCGTTAGCCTCACCAAAGCCCCTACGATGGCCACTCAAATGTTGACTGGCATGCTCATCATGGTTTTTGCTTTTTGGATGTATTCGATTGCAGTTGCCCTATATCGCTGTCGCAATCTCATTCTGGACCGCGAGCGCCACGCCGACTGGGTGAAGGAGGTGCTGTAATGTTTTATTGGTCGAGCTTTTCTGACTTTCTTCACATGGGTGGCTATGCCCTCTTCGTATGGGGGTCTTACTTGGTCACGATTTTGGTGCTAGTTATTGAGATAGCCCTGTTACGAAGTCGGAATAAGACCCTCCGAAAAACCCTAATTTCTGAAATTCGCGAGTCCCAAAGAAATTAGGCAAAATAGGGGGTTATGAAACCCCGTACAAAGCGCGGTCTTGCGATCGCTGGTGGTCTGGCCTCATTAGGTGTTGCAGCCTATTTGGTATTGCAGACCTTCCAAAGTAATTTAGTGTTCTTTTTTAGCCCATCCCAGGTCTATGCCAATGAAGCACCGAAGAACAAATTATTTCGGATTGGCGGCTTGGTTAAGGAAGGTAGCATTACACGCGACCCCGGTGGTCTGAAGGTGAACTTTATCGTGACTGATACTGCACACGATGTCCCCGTTCAATACGAAGGTCTTTTGCCAGATTTATTCAAGGAAGGTAAAGGCGTGGTTGCTCAAGGTCAACTCGATCAAAACGGAATCTTTCAGGCAAAGCAAGTGCTTGCTAAGCATGATGAGAACTATATGCCACCAGAGGCTGCTGAGGCTCTTGAAAAAGCCAAATCAAAAGACCCTCAAGCCGCACCTACTCTAAAAGAGTATGGGGGTAAAAAATGATTGCAGAAATCGGCCAATACGCGATGATCTTGGCGCTGGTGACTGCGCTCATCCTCTCTGTGTTTCCAATGGTAGGCGCCCAGAGTAATCGCCCTCATCTCATGGCCATTGCTAGGCCTGCCTCTTGGGCCCTCTTTATTTGGGTCGCAGTTGCCTTCGTTTGCCTCACAGTGAACTTCATTCAAAATGATTTCAGTGTGCTGTATGTGGCACAAAACTCCAATTCCAATCTGCCTCTAATTTATCGAATTTGTGCCGTCTGGGGTGGCCATGAAGGCTCCATCTTGTTATGGGCATTAATGTTGGCGGCCTGGACCTTAGCCGTGGCTGTTTTCTCAAAACACCTTCCAGACAAAATGATTGCACGCATTCTGGCCGTATTGGGTATTTTGAGCGTGGGTGTTTTGCTATTTACCATCCTGACCTCCAACCCCTTTGATCGGCTCTTTCCTCCCGCTCCTGAAGGGCGCGATCTGAATCCTCTGTTGCAAGACCCTGGGATGATTATTCATCCGCCGTTTTTATACATGGGCTATGTGGGTTCAGCAGTCGCTTTCGCATTCGCAATTGCTGCTCTTTTATCTGGTCGACTCGATGCTGCCTGGGCGCGCTGGTCGCGCCCTTGGGTTACTACCGCCTGGTGCTTCTTAACCATTGGTATTGCGCTTGGAAGCGCTTGGGCATACTACGAACTCGGTTGGGGTGGCTGGTGGTTCTGGGACCCCGTTGAAAATGCGTCCTTTATGCCTTGGCTAGTCGGTACCGCATTGATGCACTCGCTTGCCGTTACAGAAAAGCGTGGTGGTTTCAAAATGTGGACCGCCCTCTTAGCGATTTTAGCTTTCTCACTATCACTATTGGGAACCTTCCTAGTTCGCTCAGGTGTGATTACTTCGGTTCACGCCTTTGCTACCGATCCTGAGCGGGGCGTATTTATTCTGGGCTTTTTAGGTCTGATCGTTGGTGGCTCCTTATTGCTATTTGCATGGCGAGCTCCGAAAGCCAACATTGGTGGTAACTTTGAGACCGTCTCACGCGAAGGCATGCTCCTCGTCAACAATGTTCTCTTATTGGTTGCCGCCGCCGCAGTGTTACTAGGCACTCTCTATCCACTGATCTTAGATGCCTTAAACCTTGGAAAGATCTCGGTGGGCGAGCCTTACTTCGAAGCAGTATTTGTACCACTCATGACGCCTGCATTATTTTTAATGGGAGTTGGTCCAATTGCGCGCTGGCGCCAATCGCCGCCAATCGAACTGGCGACTAAATTGAAGTGGGCACTTGCAGCAAGTGCGATCTCTGCGATTATTGCCCCCCTAATTCTGCGTTCCTGGACGCCAATGATCGGCTTTGGACTTTTGATTGCTGCCTGGATTATTAGCTCTGGTATTACGCAATTAATCGATCGTGCCAGGATTAACCCAAGTAAGACCTGGTGGCAAAACCTACGGATTCAACCAGCTGGTTACTACGGCATGCTACTGGCACATTTTGGGGTTGCAGTATTTATTATTGGCGTGACCGCAGTGCGTGGCTTTGAAACCGAGCAGGATGTGCGCATGCAAATTGGTAGCGTATCGCAGTCCGGTGGCTACGACTTCAAGATGGTTGGCTTAAAAACCATCAATGGCCCTAACTATGCGGCCATTCAGGGTCAATTTGATGTAAGCAAGAATGGCAAACCAGTAACCAGCTTGTTCCCTGAGAAGCGGATTTACACCGCAAGCCAAATGCCGATGACCGAGGCAGCAATCGATTCTGGCCTGACACGCGACCTGTACGTATCTCTAGGAGAGCCAATTAATGAAAGCGAATGGAGTGTAAGGATTTATCACAAGCCATTTGTTGATTGGATCTGGGGCGGATGCTTCTTGATGGCTCTCGGTGGTTTCTTGGCGATTACCGATCGTCGCTATCGTAAGAAAGAAGCTTAAGATGCGACGTTACCTGATTCCCTTCATCATCTTTTTGGTGCTGCTGGTTTTTCTGGGAATCGGCTTACAGCTGAAGCCGCGTGAGGTTCCCTCGCCATTTATTGGTAAACCTGCTCCGATGTTTAATCTACCAGTGCTTGGTAAAGAACAAACAAGTTTTTCTCCTGATCAGATGAAAGGACAGGTGTGGATTCTCAATGTCTGGGCATCTTGGTGTGCTGCCTGTCGGGACGAACATCCTTTACTAGTTGACTTTGCAAAAACTCAGAGCACACCTCTGATTGGGCTTGACTACAAAGATAAGCCTGAGGCGGCGCAAGCGTGGCTCAAGCAATTCGGCGATCCGTACCAACTCTCAGTATCGGACATTAAAGGTCAGGTTGGAATTGATTATGGGGTCTATGGGGTTCCTGAAACCTTTGTGATTGATCGCTCTGGCGTGATTCGCCTCAAACACATCGGGCCACTCACCAAGGATGCGATCGAGAAAAAAATTATCCCCTTGATTGCCAGCCTCTAATCATGAAACGCCTCTCTATTCATTTAACTGGACTCTTGCTTAGCTTTGCTATTCCCGGCCTGGGTTTTACACAAAGCAATACAGCCCCCTCGGTCTCCGATAACCCAGCGCTTGAGAAGAAAGTTCTTGAGGTCTCGAATGAACTGCGCTGCCTAGTTTGTCAAAATCAGACGATTGCAGATTCTAATGCCGATCTTGCGGTGGATCTCAAAAACCAAGTTCGCCAACAGCTAAGTGAGGGGCGCTCCAAACAAGAGATTTTGAAATACATGACCGAACGCTATGGGGACTTTGTGCTGTATAAGCCCCCCTTTAATGCAGCGACCGTAATGCTTTGGGTTGGTCCATTTTTACTGATGCTGCTTGGTCTCATTTTATTAGTTCGCCAAATTAAGCAACGCAAACAAGAGCTGTCTCAAGAAACGTTTTCGGCTCAAGAAATTGAGCGTGCTAGACAACTGCTAGACCGCAAACTAGGAAACCAGTAATGACTCTTTTCATCCTGATTGCTGTATTGATGACCGTAGTTGCGGTTTTACTGATCATTATTCCGTTTCGTAAAAGCAAGCTTAATACTGAAAAAATTAGCCTCGAGCAAGATGAGAATATTGCCATTCTTCGAAATCAATTGCGTCAATTTGAGCTTGATCACCAAGAAGGTCGAATCACCAAAGAGCAACTAAATGAATCACGTCTAGACATTGAAAAACGCTTACTCCAGGAGGAGCGGGCGATCGCTGCTGATCAACTTGTCTTAGATGGTGAGTTGCATCAACGTAAGAAAAAATGGTCGACCATTTTCATTGCCACTACATTACCCATTGGGGCGATTGTTTTATACCTCTTGGTCGGCTCCCCATTCGCCCTGTACTTGCCAGAGGCTAATCAAGGCCAACCGCAGCTGACGCAACAAGATATTGAAGGCATGGTTGAGCGTTTAGCTCAACGACTCGAGAAAGAGCCTAATAACGCTGAGGGCTGGCAAATGCTGGGGCGCTCATATGCTGCATTAAATCGGATGGCGGAAGCTCGGGCGGCTTATAAGAAGGCATTGGAACTCAACCCCAATAATGCCCAGCTCTTAGTGGACTATGCCGATCTCTTAGCGTTTGAGAATAAGAGTATTCGGGGTGAACCGATGCGCCTGGTGCAAAAAGCCCTGCAGATCGACCCCAATAATCTCAAAGCCCTTGCTCTTGGAGGCACCGCTTATTTTGAGATGGGCGACTATAAAAAGGCTGAAGAATATTGGGCGAAGGCAAAAGGCTTGGTTCCTGCCGATAGCGAGTTTGCACGTGGCATGGATGAAAACATCGCTGCAGCCCGCGCTGAGGCGGGCCAACAGAAAAAGAAGTAGAAACTAGCCTAAAACCAATACTGGCAATTTAGTGTGCACGATCACTGCGTGGGTTTCACTGCCGAGCATAATCCCTTTGAGGCCAGTATTTTTATGGGATGCCATCACAATCACATCTCCTTTTGATTTCTTGGCAGCTTCAATAATGCCTTCGAACAGATTGACATGAAAAACATGGCGGGTATCAACCATTAATCCTTTACCTAATTTTTCAGTGGATTTAGCCAACACTTTTTTTGCAAAGGCCTCGCAGGTCTTTTTATGCTCGGTATCGGTAAACGCAACGCCCATCGTGCTATCGGCATATGCAATCGGAGGCAATGGATCAGACACATAAACTAAAGTAATTTTTGCGCCATCTGCTTTTGCTAACTCAGCTACTTTCTTGAGCGATTTCATACTCACATCGCCGCCATCAACGGGTACGATTAAATTCTGAAACATAGAGGCCTCCAACGAAATAATTGAAAGATATATACTCGAAGTACTATGTTAAGTCTGATTGACGTTCTGTGCGGCTGGTTCTGACCAAAATGCTCAAGTATTTCATCCCCTATTTTGCCTTCCTGCTTTGCCTCTTAGTGATTGATTTAATTTGGTTATTAGGAATTGCCAAAGGCCTGTATCGCAGTGAAATGGGTACCCTCATGTCCCCCAATCCCAATCTGATGGCCGCTTTAGGCTTTTATCTGTTGTACGGACTTGGAGCCCTAATTTTTGTGATTTATCCCGCCCTACAAAAGCAGGTATGGCTTGATGCACTCATTTATGGTGCGCTTTTTGGACTCTTTTGCTACATGACCTATAACCTCACCAATCTAGCTGTGATTCGTGATTTTCCAAGTAAGCTTGCTCTGATTGATATCGCCTGGGGCAGTATTCTGACAGCAACATGCTCAGTGTTGGCCTATGGGATTACTCAGTGGTTGGGGAATTGGTTTAAAACCTAAAAACCTACAATGGCTTTCTTTCGACCAGCCATCCTTGATTCATTTAGCGAGTATTCGCGTCAACAGTTCTCACAAGATGTACTCGCCGGTATCACGGTAGGGGTGATTGCTCTACCACTGGCAATGGCGTTTGCAATTGCTAGTGGCTTAAAACCCGAGGCTGGAATCTTTGCCGCCATTATTGGGGGATTGATTGTCGCGCTATTTGGCGGCACTAAAGTTCAAATTGCAGGGCCTGCTGGTGCCTTTATCGTGATCATTTATGCCATTGTTGATCGCTATGGGGTTGCCAATCTCTTACTCGCCACCACCCTATCAGGTGTTTTTTTATTTCTGATGGGACTGTTTCGCCTAGGAACTCTAGTTCGCTTTAT
>JACCDV010345263.1_pt1 | contig 20085 bp, 25 predicted proteins | sample 7446131 | NCBI WGS metagenome assembly JACCDV01 (sample SAMN15323448, study PRJNA562643) | freshwater metagenome | isolation source: river surface water | place: USA:Blue River Watershed | collected 2017-08-17 | reverse complement strand
ACCAAAAAAATACCCAAACATAAGCATTGTCTCACCTATATGCCTATAAATGAATCCCACAGATGAGGTTTGTTCATTTAATTTTTTAGAAATATTCTCTTTATCAATCATATCCAAAGAAAAACTAGAAGAGAGAATATTTTGTACCAAAAGGTCATTAAAGATTTCTTTCATAATAATTTTGATTTTATGCAAATAAAAAAGGTTACACTATAAAAGTATAACCTTTTTTATCATTATTGCTCCCCTTTTCGACGAAAGATGCAGCTATAATGCATTGATTGAGTATTTGACTATTAGGAAATTAAAGGGTTGAGTTAGTTAAATGGGTGTTTAAATACCCTCCTGTTTTTCTTCTTTCTTGATTGGAGCCTTATATGCTCTTTTTATTACTTTCAAGTCCTTAAAGTAGCCAATGGTGGCAATATCAACATAAAGACCGACTCCTCCTTTTTTAACTTTACCCAACATTTTATCAACGATAAAAGAGGAGTATTTCAAATTATTAATAAACATTTCAGCTGTTTCTCCGTTTATCTCAATGCGCATTGTTATCCATTCTTTTAAAGCAACTGGCGCCGAACCCTCATATGAGCCAGGAGGAAAATTCTTTCTTAATGTTTCAAATTTAAAATGAGGATAGGAGAAATATTGTACAGCATGGTTTCTAAACATTTGATTAGAAGCTCTACCAACTTTTGGTCGTAAATAAATGGACTCAAATGCAGAATCGTTTTCAGCAATTCGATAATATAAGCCAATAAAACCAGCAGCTGCAGGAAAAGGGGAAGGATTTTGAATTTGACTATACATCTTAATCTCGATAGTTCCATTTTCGAAATCATCTAAGCCAACTAATTTGGCAAAATGTTTTTCATCTACCGTCGCCTCTAATCTATTTGAATCAAAAGGCAACGCGTTTAAATCTCTTTCGATTTTAAGGACATTTTCTCCCTGGAATCGAATGATGGATCCTGTCACATTATGTAATTCAAAAACTTGTTTACCTAAAGTCAATTTAGTTTGAGCAAAAGCAGTGGAAATAAAAAAGTAATTGATGAACAATAAACTAACTACTTGTATATATTTTTTCATTTTTATATTTTTTACAAATCTATTTCAAATGGTATACATTCGTAACTAATTAAGTAAATACAAGTAACCAAAAGGTAACCGAAATTATGAGCAGTAAATTTATCGACAACCCATTAAATTGTCCCGTAACTCGCACAATGAGTATCATTGGAGGCAAATGGAAGCCCATCATACTAAACTGTATTGGAGATAGGAAAATACGATTTGGAAAACTAAACCAAATCATACCATCCATTTCGAATAAAGTATTAGCTGGCGAATTGAAAGAGTTAGAGCATTATGGCTTGGTTCATAGAATTGAATTCACTGAAATGCCGCCAAGAGTCGAATATTCTTTAACTAACGCTGGCAAATCGCTACTTCCATTATTACACGAACTTGCAAATTGGGGCAATACCCATACTGCAAAAAAGATCATTAAAGAATTTGCTTGATTTTTGGGAAAAAGGGTACTGGCAAAATAGATTGAATTTAGAAAGTTTTCTATTAGTAAACTTCTTACCTTTGTTTTGTGTTTAATATCATCACCCGAAGAACGCTTTTAGCATATGCCAAAAAATACTCTATGGCAAGGGTTGCTTTATTTGAATGGTATCATGAATTAGTAATATCAGATTTTAAAAGTTTTAATGAGCTAAAGAAGGTGTATGGAAATGTAAGTTTAGTGAGTGATGATAGAGTTGTGTTTAATATAATGGGCAATCAATATAGATTAGTTGTTAGAATCCTGTTTGATTTTAAAGCCATACAGATCAAATGGTTTGGATCACATAATGAATATGATAAAATAGATGTAACAACAGTACAATATAAAAAGTAAGGCTATGGAATTAAAAATTATAAAGACTAAAAAACAGTATGAGCAATACCTTGATTGGGTAGATATTCAGTTCGATAAAAAGGTCAAAGCAAATACCCCACAAGGAGAAAAGCTGCAAGTAGCATTGCTTTTAATTAAACAATATGAGGATACCAACTATCCAATTCCATTACCGGACCCTATTGATGCTATTAAAGTTAAAATGGATGAGTTAGGTTTAAAGAACAAGGATCTTGTAGGCAAAGTAGGAAGTAAAGGATATGTTTCCTCCTTATTAAATAAAAAGAAGCCATTGACACTTGAATTAGCCAAGTTGTTTCATCAAGAGCTTAATATCCCAGCTGAGGTCTTATTGTCCTAATTTATACTTGAAGTCGCAAATTGCGACCTCAAGTTTAGGTAGGTTTAGTTAACAGAAACTTCCACAGTCTTACCTAATCCAAATTCAAGCAGCCTATATAAGGTAGATAGCTGAATATCTGTTTTACCATTTTCAATTCTAGAGATAAAACTTTTTTTTGCCCCAATCTTATCAGCTAATTGCTCCTGGGTCATTTTTGCATTTTTTCTTTCTTCTTTTATTAACTCACCTATAAGAAAGGCTTTTGCTCTAATTTCAAATTCAGTTCTCTTCTCGGATCCTCTTGCACCATACCTTTTGGTTAAATGCTCATTAAAATTTGTAATACTACTTTCTTTCTTTGCCATTATATATTTATTTAGTCGTACTAAAATATTCCTTCATTAATTTATTCGCCATCTCTATTTCTTTATGAGAAGTTTTTTGAGTTTTCTTTTGGTAGCCATTTAATAAAACAACAATTTTCCCTTTATCAAAACAACAGAATACTCTAAAAATATTATTGCCGTGTTCAACTCTTACTTCGTACAACCCTTTTTGCCCTTCTAAATGTTTTAAAAACTTCTCAGGCACTTTTTCTATGTGCGTGACTAAGAATAAAACATAATCGATTTTTTCTTTTGCTTTTTCTGACAGCTTATTAAAAAAGTCATAAAAATGATTTCTATAAAAAACCAGTACTCTTACTTGATTCATTAAATCCTTCGTTTACAAAGTTAACTTAAAATGGAACTTCAAAGAAATATTATACCTATTTCATTGAAAATGAATATCTGAAGTAAAATGAATTGAAAAGAGTGTATTTATACGCAAATGGGAATGCCCTAACTCACTGACGGGCAACAAAAAAGCCATCATTTCTGATGGCTTGTCTAGTTTTGCTCCCCCTTCAGGACTTGAACCTGAGACCCTCTGATTAACAGTCAGATGCTCTAACCAACTGAGCTAAGGAGGAGTGTTCCCTTTTACGGGACGCAAAAATAATGAAATTTACCAAAGAACAAAAGTTTAAAAGAAAGAATTCGGCTTAAAACCAATAAAAATTCCCTCGGGACGCTGTTCTACGGGGTAGGTTTTCAAAAAATAGCCCTCTCCGCTTGTGTTTCGGCCATTTTTCATGTCAAAAGCATACCTATGTAAAGGGCAAACAACCTGTCCAAGGGGGTTGATATAACCGGCAGACATCCTACCACTGGCATGCGGGCATTTTTGCGCAAAGGCGAAATAGCCTTCCTTCCATTTAGCAAGGGTGATCTTTTTGCCGTCTACCTCAAGGTCTAATAAATTATTCTCTTGAAAATCTAAACTCAAAGGCGCTTCTGTAATTAATACCCAGTTGATCTTGTTCTCTGACATGGTTAAAAGAATACAGTCTTGTAAGGATATTTGATCTGGTACATGTCTCTTACTTTATGTAAGATGATGGTTCTTAATTCTTCGATGTTTTGTTTTTCGATGGCAGACACAAAAACACAATTGTTATTGGTGACATTGATCCATCTTTCCTTTAAGTCTCTTTCGATATCTTGTTTTACTTCGTCCGATATCCACTCATCAAAATATTTTAAACGGTATAAATCCATCTTATTAAAAATGGTGACCACCGGTTTATCAAATGCTTTTAGTTCTTGTAAAGTTTTATTGACCACATCAATTTGATCTTCATATTTTTCGTGGGAGATATCTACTACATGCAATAACACGTCTGCCTCACGTACTTCATCTAAAGTGCTTTTAAAACTCTCCACTAAATGATGCGGCAGCTTGCGGATGAATCCTACTGTATCACTTAATAAAAATGGTGTGTTTTCAAAAACCACTTTTCTGGTCGTCGTATCTAATGTGGCGAATAATTTATTTTCTGCAAACACTTCACTCTTACTTAATAAGTTCATGATGGTGCTCTTGCCCACATTCGTGTAACCCACTAGTGCCACACGTATAAACTCCCCTCTATCCTTACGTTGTGTGAAAGCTTGTTTATCTATCTCTTGTAGACGCTTACGTAGTAAAGCAATTTTATCTTTAACAATACGACGGTCTGTTTCAATTTCTGTTTCACCGGGACCTCTAGATCCAATACCCGCACCTTGTCTTTCCAAATGCGACCACATCCCTTTAAGTCTTGGTAAAATATATTGGTATTGTGCTAACTCTACTTGTACTTTTGCTTGTGCTGTTCTTGCACGACGTGCAAAAATATCTAAGATCAAATCGCTTCGATCAATCACCCTACACTTTGCTTCCTTTTCGATATTCTGTATTTGTGAACCTGTTAATTCATCATCAAAAATCACCACATCGATATCCTTTGCAGCCACATATTGTTTGATCTCCTCTAGCTTACCCTTGCCTACAAATGTTTTGCTATCGGGATGGGATAATCTTTGCTTGAAAATTTTAACCGCTATCGCTCCAGCAGTCTCTGCTAAAAATGCCAACTCGGCCAAGTATTCATTCACCTGTTCCTCGGTATGTTCTTGCTGAATCACGCCCACTAATACCGCCTTCTCCTCTTCCTTAATTATTTGCTTCTTCTCTATCAAAATGAATCATAATTTTTACAAAGATAACTCAATACCCTTCTAGAATAAAAAAACCCTCCCTTAATATAAAGGAGGGTTGTAAATAGTTTTGGGGTAGACTATAATCCGCTGATGCTTAAACCAACAGATAATCTATTGAATGAAGGTCCGTATCCATCACGAATCACTGGTGTTACTGAGTAACCTACATTTACTGAAAGGATGCCGTATCCAGCTCTTGCAGTCAATGTTACATCGTTACTTGTAAAGAACCTTTTATTGCTAATTTTTTGAACGTATGTTTTACCATATAAAGATTGACCAGTTGATGTTTGGTAATCTTTCATTTTAGTATATCCTTTAAACAACAAGCCTACTTTTACACCCGCAGCAAATTTCCAAGACTTTGCTGGGTTCGCAGGATTTGAATAATACCTTACTTCTGCAGGTAGTTGTAAATAAACAGTAGCTACTTTTTGCTTGTCATAACGATTTGCTAAAGAATCTACTTGCTTGAAACGAATGGTATTGGCAACTTGTGCTAAATCTACATAAGTACCTTTGTCAATGTATTGATTGTTTGTACCAAAGCCTAGACCATAAGCAAGGCTATACTTATTGTTTGTTCTAAAAGGCTTGTCCAACATAAAATAGATGTTGAAATGACGGCCCATACCAGCTGTCTTTACGCTATCTGGTCCACCTACCCAGCTATCTGATCCAAACTGAATCATTAAATGGTCGGCAGGACGGCTAGATAAGTCAGCCATTTTCTTTTCGGTACCACTAGTTTGCGCTTTGGCTAAACCACTGAATAACAAAATAGTAAGGAGCGATAATATTACTTTCTTCATTCGGCAAAAATAATCGAAAAAAAGGGTAGAACACTTTAAAAAAGGTTAAAATATTAGGTGAATATGGAGGGAAACATACTCAATTTTACTATTTTTGCAGCCATCATAGCAATATGAGGGCCTATAGCTCAGTTGGTTAGAGCACCTGACTCATAATCAGGGGGTCCCAGGATCATGCCCTGGTGGGCCCACTTGGAAATCAACCACTTATGATTCGTTTCATAGGTGGTTTTTTCTTTTGTGCCAAGTTTGTGCCAGGTTTTGTTTTTGGAATTTGATTTTAAGCGCGTTTACGATAACTTAAAACAGCCCAAGTATTGATCACAATAGCATACACAATCATGATTAAAAATTGTTTGCCCGTATCTGCAATGCCACTTCCTTTCAATACTACCATACGCATTACTTCGATAAAATAAGAAATCGGGTTTAATCTTGTAAACCATCTTGCCCAATCGGGCATACTATCAATACTAGTATACAATCCCCCCATTAAAACAAAGATCATCATTAAAAAGAAGGTCACTAACATCGCTTGTTGCTGATTCTCTGAATAAGTTGAAATCAAAAGTCCTATACCTAATATAACAAGTAAGTAAATGGCTGCAAATAAATACAAAGTAAAATAGGAGCCCAATGGAATGATACCATATACGAACCAAGCAATTAAAAAGCCAACTGTGATCACAACTAGACCTATAATCCAAAAAGGGATTAATTTACCTAAGATGAAATGTGTTTTTCTGATTGGTGTTACATTAATTTGCTCTATAGTACCCATTTCCTTTTCTCGTACAATATTGATTGAAGACAAATTCATGCCTATAATAGTAATTAGTAACACTAAAATACCTGGCACCATGAAAATCTTGTAGTTTAATTTAGGATTGTACCAATTGGTGGAGCTTATGTCAAATAGGGGCAGCTCATTAAACCTCCCAGGCGTAATAGTTTGAATTCTAAAATCACTATTGTAGGATTGAACAATATTAGCTAGGTAAGCTGCTCCTAGATTTGCTTTCACGCCATTTATAGCATTCACAGCTAAAAACATTTTGGAAGATTGTTCTTTATATAAATTGGATTCGAAATTTTGAGGAATTTCAAGAATTAAGTCAGCTTTATCATTTTCAATCAACTCCATAGAAGCATCAAAATCATCATTATAGTCTACTAACTTAAAATAATTAGAAGCTATAATTTTTTGAACCAATTTATTTGATACAGTACTATGGTCCCTATCAATTACAGCAATATTGATATTCTTAATTTCATAATCTGCTGCCATTGGCAAGGCGATCAACTGAATAATTGGCATTACAAAAATGACTTTTAGAATTGCGGGATTTCTAAAAATTTGCTTGAACTCTTTTTCTAATATATATCTTAGTGGACTCATGCAAGTCTAATTTTAAATTTTTTAATAGCCATAGTAAAAAAGAAAGCCATCATACCAATTAGTATGAGCGTTTCCTTCCAGACTAATTTTATGCCAACTCCTTTAATCATAACTGATTTAACGATAATGAAAAACCATTTAGCAGGTATAAAATTCGAAATGACCCTCAAGGGTAAAGGCATATTTTCAATTGGAAATATAAAACCACTAAACATCACTGTTGGCAAGAACATGGCAACTAGTGAAATGAACATGGCCGATTGTTGAGAATCAGTGCCTGCAGAAATTAACAAACCTAGTCCTAGGGAAACCAAAATAAATAAAATACTTTCGGCATATAAAAGTAGTAAGCTCCCATTAATGGGCACATCTAATACAAAGTAGCTTAAAAGCAAAATAGTGGTAATATTGATAATACTTAGTAATAAATAAGGTACCGCTTTCGCAATGATAATTTTAATTGGATGAATAGGAGAGGCTAATAAAATTTCCATATTACCAAGTTCCTTTTCACGAACTACTGTTAAAGCAGTCATCATAGTACATACCAACAATAAAACCATTGCCATTACCCCTGGCACAAAGTTATATGCACCTTTTAGCTGAGGATTGTACATCATCCTTGTCTCCACTTCCATTTTATAGGGCATCGTTTGATTGGGATTCAACTCTTTCTGAAAATCCTGTAAGATGACCGAAAGATAATTTGTCAAGGCTGTAGCAACATTTGGATCAGTAGCATCTGCTATAATTTGCAATTGCCCTTTATTTTGATTCACCCTACTTTGATCAAAATCATTAGGTATAATTAGCGCCACTTTAACTAACCCTTTCTTAAACAAACTATTTATTTGACGCGCATCAGTGCTTTGGTGATATAATTCAAAATATTGACTGGCTTCAATTTTTTGCACCAATTGATTAGATGAAATCCCTTTTGATTGATTGATGATTGCAATTTTTGTATTTTTTACTTCATTGGTTAAGGCGAAACCAAAAATAATGATTTGAACCATTGGCATGCCCAACAAAATAAACATCGTTTTTCTGTCTCTAAAGATGTGATAGAACTCTTTTACTACAAAATGATAAAATTGCTTCATACTATTCGGTGCGTTTTGCTTTTCTGGCTAAATGAAGAAAAACTTCATCCATACTTTGAACATTGAAATTCTTTTTTAAATTAGAAGGGGTGTCTAAGGCATCAATCTTTCCATCCACCATAATGGACACTCTATTGCAATATTCTGCTTCATCCATATAATGTGTGGTTACAAATACTGTGATGCCTGATTCGGATGCATCATAAATCAAATTCCAAAATTCTCGTCTTGTAATTGGATCTACTCCACCAGTTGGTTCATCTAAAAAAACAATTTGTGGCTCATGAAAGATAGCTACAGAAAACGCAAGTTTTTGTTTCCATCCTAGAGGCAATTGACCCACTAAAACATCCGCTTCCTTTTCTAATTCCAATTGAACTAATAATTTTTTTGTTTTTTCAACAATTCGCTCAGGAGAGATGCCATAAATACCAGCATAAAATTTAATATTTTCTTTCACAGTCAGGTCTTCGTATAAAGAAAACTTTTGACTCATATACCCTATACTTTTTTTAATGGCCTCGTTTTCTTTATAGACATCAAATCCTGCAACAGTGGCCTTGCCACTACTAGGCATAGATAGGCCACATAGCATTTTCATTGCTGTCGTTTTTCCGGCACCATTTGCACCTAGGAATCCAAATATTTCGCCTTTTCCCACTTCAAAGCTTATTTCGTCTACTGCTTTAAAATCGCCAAAGGTTTTGGATAATTTATCTACTATTATTGCTTTTTTATGCATGAGTTCTCATTAAATCAATAAATACATCTTCGATATTAGGCAAGATTTTTTCTGCAACCATGTCGTCAATTGGCGACATCATTTGATTAGTTTGTTTCATAACAATATGATGAAATTCTCCAAATGGATAGGCATGTTCTACTGTAGGATCTTGCTGAAGTTTTTTAAGTAATTGCAGCATATTAGTTGATTTTGCAGCATAAATAGACTTGGAGAAATTATCAACGATATGTTGTGGGGTATCGATTTGTAATATCTTCCCTGCTTGTATTAATGCTACTTTGTCACATAAATTTGCCTCATCCATATAAGGCGTAGAAACAATAATGGTTATTCCTTCTGCCTTTAACAATTGAAGCATTTCCCAAAATTCTTTTCTAGAAACTGCGTCTACACCGGTTGTAGGTTCGTCTAAAAACAAAATACTTGGACGATGTATTAAAGCGCAACATAAGGCCAATTTTTGCTTCATTCCACCAGACAATTTTCCTGCCCGTCTGTCTTTGAAAGGTTCAATCTGTACATACAGGTCTTTAATTAAATCATAATTCGCCTCGAATGAAGTGCCAAACAAACTGGCAAAAAATTCAATATTCTCTTGAATGGTCAAATCGGTATACAGGGAAAATTTGCCAGGCATATAGCCTATTCTTTGCCTCAATATTTTATAGTCAGTCAGCACATCCAGTCCATCCACCCATACCTTACCCTCATCTGGCAACAATAATGATGTCAGTATTCTAAATAAGGATGTTTTACCAGCGCCATCTGGACCGATCAAGCCAAATAAAGTGCCAGGAGCTACTTCAAAACTAATTTGGTTAAGTGCTACTGTCTTCTTTTTACCAACTGTATAAGACTTAGTAACACGCTCTACCAAAATAGCTTTATCACTATAATTTGATTTCACCATACATGCCTATTTTAAGATACCCGTTATTTTTTACTAGCACTTTAACTGCATAAACCAAGTTTGCTCTTTCGTCTTTTGTTTGAATTGTCTTAGGTGTAAATTCCGCTTTTGAGGCAATAGATGATATGATCCCAGGCAACTCGGTGTATTCATTTTTGCCTTTATCAACAAAAACTTTTACTGTTTGTCCAACTTTTATGCTCGATAATTGATCGCCAGTAATGTATACTCTTAGTGTCAATGTTTCAAGATTGGCAATTTTATACAATGGCTTTCCAGCTCCAATCATTTCACCGGCTCTTACATAGGTAGTCAATACAGTGCCATTGATTGGATTAACTACATTAGATTTATTGATTAAGTCTTGAACTTGATCAATTCTTTTATTCATGGGATCTAATTCGCTCATTATTGCTCTATTCTGTGTGCCAACATTAGATTGTTGAACTTTAATTTGCTGCTTAGTCACATTCATCTGTTTAGTCAATGACTCTATTTGAAAAACAAGGTCATCTTGTTGTTTTTTTGTAGCAGCATCACTTTTTAATAAATTATCTACTCTCTTTTTTTCATAATTTAGATTGATAAGCTGTGTGTTTTGAACCTCTAATTGCTGTTTTAATAACTCTACCTGAGGAGCCACATCCATTAACTTTTGACGCAAAGCTTGCTTTGATGCTGTAAGCTGCGCTTTCTGAAGGACTAAAGCTGCACTATCAATATGTGCAATAACCCGAGACATAGATAAACTATCCCCTTCATTCACATCAAATGAAAGTAATTTTCCAGGCACTTCTGATGCCACCATCACTTCATCTGATTCAAATACGCCCTGAGCATCAAATTTTCCATTGGAACTTGAACAACTAACAAATAAAAATGCAGTTAATATGATTAAAATGTTTTTCATGTATTTAATTTTTTCCTTTAATTAATTGATATTGTAATTTAGATTGTATGAGTTGTGTTTGATGTTGAATCATAGACTGATTAGCTAAATCGTATTCGTTGATTTCTTTTAAATAATCATTGGCCGTAATCACTCCATTATTCAACTGTACTAAACTTGTACTTTTTATCTGATCTCTTAATGCAATGATCTCTTTGTCGGATTCGATTAGTTTTGAGAGGTTTTCAATTTCATCTCCCGCTTGTTTTAATTGAATTCTATTATTTAGCGTATAGGTGTCTTTTTCATTTTTGAGCATTGTAGCCTGATTTTGCAGCATACTTTTTTCTTTTTTGGCAGTATAATAACCTCCCAGTGACCATTGTAATTTAACACCGCCAATACTAAACCAATCGAATTCATTTTGCAACATATTCAATCCTGGCCTGCCATATCCAGTTTGTACAAATGCGCCTAATTTTGGATTTGTTTTTGCCTGAATTAGTCCTAATTGGTTTTGGATCGTTGATTTTTGAGCATCAAACAACAACAACTCTGGCCTACTTAACTCCAGATTTTCCTTGTTTATTTCAATATTTTTAGGGACCTCGAACTGTGCATTATTCGAGATTGAAATATTTGCTAATAATTCTAACGCGTCCAATACAATACGTTTTGCCGAATAGGCCTCGTCCAATTTTTGATTGTTCTTTAGTAGTTGAGCTTTAATTTGTAAAACGTTATTATTAAATACTAAACCATTTTTATGCAATGCTTCCATTTTTTGCAAAGCATTTTGTAAGTCTTTCTGAATCAAATTAATTTGATTAATTACCTCATTGGTGTATAAAACAGTGCAATAAATTTGAGTGACACGCTCTTTTAATTTATAGATATCTACTTCGTTTTTGATGAGCTCCATTTTTGCACTTGCTTGCGCTAAAGATTGAGTTTTTTTATTTACACCACCATCATAAATAACTTGTTGTATTTCTGCGGTAGCTCTATATTGGTCTTTTGAAAGCGGATTTGGTTTAAATCCAGCTATAGGAAGACTAATACTTGTTACATCAGACTGGTAAGTAGCCTGGCCATTAATGCTCAACTGGGGATACAAGGCTCTTTTAATATTTTCAATATTTAATTGAGCGGATTGATTGAGCAAAGCCGCCTGTTTTACTAATGGATAATTTTGTACAGTGAGCGCTTCGATCTCCTGCAAGGAATAGGTTTGTGCCTGAGTAAGATAAGATAAGCCGAGACCTATCAATAAAAATAATACACGCATTGTTATTTTATATTTTGATTGATTCTATAATAAATTTTGGAACTTCCTTTATACGCTGAAGCATTAAATTAGAAAAAACCTCTTTTTCAATTTGCATGCCAACAATAAACATAGGCTTCATTAAAAAAGGAAACACACACATACTCATCATATTCATAATCAAGTGCTGGGGCATGATTGGCTTGATCTTACCTGCATCAACTTCTTGTTTAATCTGCAGTGCTAATTTTGGAAAATCAGGTAAATCGCCATCAAACATTTTATGAATAAATAAGTCTGGTTGCTTATTCATCTCACCAATTACAAAAACAGGTACAAACGGGTTTTCTATTGCCATTAAAATATACGCTTCGCATATATTGTGAATTTTTTGATACAAATCAACATCTTGCTCAATGGTATTTTTTAAAATAGGAGAAAACTTTTTTACCTCTTCAAAAAATACTTGTTCAAACAATAAATCTTTTGATCTAAAATAATAATGTAGTAAAGCCTTATTAATACCGGCTTCATTGGCTATCTCCTGCATAGTAGCCCCATCCTTCCCTTTGACGGAAAAAATTTTCTTAGCAGCAGTTAAGATAGTAGACTCGGTTGTATTTGAAGTATTAACCATATAGTTTAACCAATTGGTTAATAAAATTAATAAATAAAGTTCATAAATGTAAATAATTAAGAAAAGTCCAAGTAAAAGAAGAAAAATAAGTGAAAATCCCGGCCAAGTCTCCGGCCAGGTTTTCATCAAAAACGGGTTAAAAGAGGTGAATTATGAGAAATATAAATCTATTTCAATCTTATATCCTATTGATTCTCAATAAATGAAAAGGTATGGAATACCACTAGGAACCCTCATAATCAGGGGGTCCCAGGATCATGCCCTGGTGGGCCCACAGCCGAAAGGCAACATTATCAAGGGTTTATGCTGTCAAAAGCGTAGACCCTTTTTGTTTGGGGTAATTCTCGGCCAAGTTCTGGCCAAGTTTTGTGTTTTTTGAGGGAAACAGGGGTGAATGGAAGTGATGAAGTGGAAATTACATTAATTTAGAAATCATAAAATAATTCTATGAATTCACAACTTTTCAAATCCTTTAATTATAGTAAAATTGGTCTTTTAATTATACTTGGTTTTGGATGGATGGAGAAAGTGTTTGCTTGGCAAGGAGTTCCAGAAGGTATATTTGAAATGGTAAGTAAAAACCCATTAACCTCTTGGTTGACTATACTTGGCCCTACGGGACCAAATTATTTTTTAGGATATTTTGAATTGATTGTTTTCATCCTTCTTATTGTTAAAGAAAAATATGGTGCAATATTATCTTGTTTAATTTTTTTAACCACCTTATCCTTTTTAATGAATGGATTTTCTTTCTCAATTGTAAAGGATATTACTATGTTGGGTATCTCAATTGATTTAACATTAAAACATTTTAAAAAAGCATAATTTTGAAATAGAAAAAATAAACATGAAACACATTAAGTTCTTAATCATTATTCTTTTATTTGTAATAAACTCCCAAGCTCAAAAAGTTGATAATTTTACTTTAAAATCAATAACTGACAATAGTACATTTTCTCTAAAAAAAGCCAAAGGTAACTATGTAGTTCTTCATTTTTTATTAAAAACAGAATGTCCATATTGCATAAGACACACCTCTGAATATTTTGAAAAGTCAACTACATTGTCAAATGTAATCCAAGTATTTATTAAACCAGATAATGAAGATGAGATTAAAGAATGGGCAAAAAAAATAAAGTCTAATAATTCATTCCCTATCTATCAAGATAATGATGCACAATTAGCAGATCAATTAAATATTCCAAATGGTTACCAATTTCATGGACAAGTAGTTCATTACCCAGCTTTGATCATTCTAAATAAAAAAGGCGAAGAGGTATATAGATATATCGGGAAAAATAATTCAGATAGATATTCTTTTGATAAGTTGAAAATGAAAATTGAAGAATTGAATAACTAAATAAAAAATATCAACGTATAAAACAAAATAAATAGCATGGAAGAAAGAAACGAAAAATTGTGGAAACTCGCAAAAAAAAGGGCTAATACAAAACGAAACGGTCTTTTGTATTTGACAATTGTAATTTTTTTGTGGATAATATGGCTAAGCAATAATGATTTTGAATTAAGTAAAAATACCATTTATGCATGGCCTAAATGGCCAACACTAGGCCTGTCTATTGCTTTTGTATTTGAATATATTGATGCATATTATAGGGACAATGATGCTTTAATTGAAAAAGAGTATAACAAATTAAAGAACCAAAATAAATAATCAATTATTGACTTACAGTCTACCGGTAATCTCCTTAAACAATGTGATTTAAATAACACTCATGCCTTGGTGGGCCCACAGCCTAAAAGCAATATTTTCATGGGTTTATGCTTTAAAATGCGTAGACCCTTTTTGTTTTGGGTAAGTCTCGGCCAAGTTCGGACCAGGTTTTGTGTTTTTAGAGGGAAAACAGGGGTTAATGGAGGTCAAGAAATGGAATTGTTGGAACTTGATTAGGATTACATATTTACGTAAGAGTAAGTTGGTATTTTTACACTTATTGAAACACAGTTTAGTCATATTATTATTTAGCTCCCTAATAGCACATACATTTTCAAGATCACTTGTACTTGCTGATTATTTAGTCAACTTAGTTTCTTATAAATAAGCATGTATTAATAAAACTAAACCAATGATGCATTGCAATGGCAAGTGTCAAATACTTAAGAAAATAAAGAAGCAAGAAGGTGAATCAAACACAAATACACCTGCTCCAAAATTCAATCAGCAAGAATTAATTTTGTCTTCTAAATCGTTTTATCCAGCTATCGATTTGTTTAGAAATCATGAAAATATTTTTTATTACGCTTACAATAGTTCAGTTGATTCAAACTACATAAGTTCTATTTTTCATCCTCCTGGAGTTTAGTTTTCACTAAATATTTTTTCCAGAAATTCATTTTATAAAATTTAAAATAAATCATGTCATTGATATTGGCATGTTAATATAATTACTATGACAAAAGCTAAATGGCAAAAAATTGTTCGAAAAAGTCATCGCTATCTAGGTCTATTTTTAGGCATCCAATTTTTATTTTGGACAATTGGGGGATTGTATTTCAATTGGACTAATATTAAAAATATTTGAGGTGAAGATATTAGAAAAGAACCCACAACAATTAATAAATTAAAACTTGGAAATAGTTTAAATGGTATTCTAGATGAAATTAGTAAAACAGACTCAGTGTTTAATTTGAAGTCAGTACAAATTGCTACGATTTTTGATACCCCATATTATCAAATAACATTCAATAATGGGAAACGTATAAAAACTGTTTTGGCTAATACATCAACTAATCAAATAAAATTTCCTATATCCAAAAGCGAAGCAATCTTAATTTCGAAAAATAGTCTAAGCGTAAAAGCAAATCTAAAATCGGTTGAATATATTATTTCTACAAATGGGCATCATGAGTATAGGGAAAAACCTCTGCCTGCATATGCTGTAAGTTTTGATGGTGATATAAATACAACCGTTTATATATCTGCAGAATTAGGTACAGTTCAAACCTATCGAAATAATCAATGGAGAGTATTTGATTTTTTATGGATGCTTCACGTGATGGATTATCAAAATAGAGATAATATAAACAATTGGCAATTGCGTTTATTTTCGTTTATAGGTTTAATAACAATTGCCTCTGGATTTTTATTATTTGAATTAACTCAAAAAATTTCACGAAAACAACGAAGTTGATTTATAAATTTTACCGGCCATGTTCCCGGCCAAGTTTTCACGAAAAACGGGCTAAAAGAGGTGAAATATGAGAAATATAAAACTATTTTAATCTTGTATCCTATTGATTATCAATAAAAGAAAAAGTGTGGATTACCACTTTAAACCCTCATAATCGGGGGGCCCAGTATCATGCCCTGGTGGGCCCAATTGAAAATCAAGCACTTACGAAGTCTTACTTTGTAGGTGCTTTTTCATTTAGAAGCAATTTGAATTCACACCTGTAGTTGTTACGTCTAATATTTTCATGCATAGTTAAAATATTCAGGCTTATTTATTTAGGTATGGGTATTAGTACAAGTTTCAATCTTATTAGAAATTGAAGTAACAGAATTTTATTGTTTCTAAAATTGTAGTCAAAAAATAGAATCGCATTTTGCTGAACTAGCTATTAAACAACTACTTTCTTACGAAATTGAAAAACCAATTCCTGTAAAAAAAATGTCTACAATTTTGGGTATTTCATTAAGTCATTTTTACAAAAAATCAAAAAAATGAAATACCTCATAAATATAAATTCGGAAGGCCCTATTTCTATTTATCAGAGATTAAGAAGTAGATGGATGATTAAACTAGTTCTCTGAAACCAAAAAATATATTCTTTGTCTATGTCTATATATTACATTATTCCCATTGTCTGATGCTGGTTTCCATTTAGGAGAAAGTTTCATTACCCTTAAGGCTTCTTCTTTTGTACCATAACCAGGATCATTTTCAGCTTTAAGATCAGTTACATTACCTTCTTTGTCAAGAAAAAAACTTATTACAACAATATAATTACCGACCGGTGCTCCATTTCTTATTGGAACTTCTCGATCCATATTTTGCTCAATAAATTTTATCCAGCCATTTTGTCCTCCAGGAAATTCAGCAGGAACTTGATTAAATACTTTATCTGTATTTAATGGTGCTCTTAAATATAACTTCAAATCAGTTATTGCTAAATCGTTTTGGCCATCTTTATCATTTACTGAAATTTTTATTTCATTATCTCCTTCTACCAAATCCTTTTTACTAAACACAAAATTAATTTCTGCTGCATTCTCACCAATAGGCGATTTTATATTTAACAAGCTAGTGTCAGATGGATTATAAAAAGTAAAAATTGCATCTTGATTTAGATTCGAAAAATTTAATCCCACGTTCATTGCTTTGTTATTCAAGAAAATTTTAGGTAATTTAAATGGGTTAATAGCATGTGCTTTCATGGTTACTTGACCAAACTTGAATTTATTACCTACTGCTAATTTAAAATTAGCACTATTACTTACCTCTTCTGTTGTTGCATCCATTTTGAAAAATAATGTATCAGTTGGTTTTGTTAAGTTAACTTCAATTGATTGAGCATTAATATTTAGAACGCCAATGAAAAGAGTGAATGATAAAAGTGTAATTTTTTTCATAATAATTTAAAATTATATGTAAATATATTAAATATAATTACAATGTAATTGTTTTTGAATATGACTTTAAGTTTTTTAAATGATGGAAACACATGATGAACTAAATCTAAGCTTGTTTAGTGAGGAATTAATAATTCAAATGGTAAACTATGCTTATCAAAAACTGCTTAATGAACATTTTGACAATATCAGAAACGGCAGCTCGACAGATTTCAGGATAGATGAGAAAAAAGTGGCTAGAGATTATTTAATTTCAAAATTGAATAATGAAACATAGGGTAATTTAAAAAGCACGTCTCTCTTTTTTTTCAAATTATTTATAACCTACTAGATCTAAGGTTCCGAAAGTCATTGTTTCTATTTATTGATTTGTAGTTATTTGTATAGTTGATGAATATTTAGTTCCAGTAGAGTTCGATGCATAAGCAACAATATAATATGTTGTGCCCGGATTTAAATTTGAAATAGTAGTAGACATTGCACCAGCGGCATTACCAGCACTTATTTTTGTATTTAAGTTAACAGTTAAATTAGATGAACTCGTACTCCAAATAAATCCTTTGTCAGTAAGTGGAGCATTATCAGCCGGATAAGCATTTGAACAAGCTACTACAACAGAACTTGTGGTAATATTCGCATGAGTAACTGAGTTTACATTAGGCAACATTGATGGAGTATAAAATTCAATAACTGGACCATACCCAATTCCATTTGCGTTTTTAGCGTAAGCCCTAAAATAATAATTATAACTATTGAAAATATTTGGATACATAACCAAACATTGATACGATTGATTAGCATCTAAATTTGTATTAATTTTTGAGTCGGAATAAGTTGGTGTGGAATTATTAGTGCTAAATACAACCCCTCTTTCTGTAATTGCACTTCCATTATCACTACTAACTGTCCCACCAGTTATTAGAGACACTAGTTCGCCTATGCCAGATGTAACTGTTGGTGTTAATGTATTTGATAAGATTGGAACTAAGGATAAAGTTGAAAAAACAGACTGTGCTCCATATCCAGTGCCGACTGAATTTGTAGCATAAGGGCGATAATAGTATACAGTTGATCCAGTTAATCCTGCAATAGTACTTGAGTAAGTTCCACTAGTTGGCCCATTTGTTGTTTTAGTTGATAAAGAAGTTGTTGGATTTGAACTTGTACTCCAAACTACACCACTTGTAGTAACAGTCGCTCCTCCATTACTTGTAATTTCTCCACCTAAAATTGCAGATGTACTAGAAATTGACCTAGCAGATAAGGTTGTTAATGTAGGAACTGTTGGCGGTTGTGGCGGTGTCATAAACATAATAGGTGCGCCAAAAGCAGTACCAGCAGAATTTGTTACATAGGGTGTAAAATAATAATTAACTCCCTGGCTTAATCCTATGATATCTGTTGTCATAATTGATTCGGTAGAGCTTACATTATTGGTATTTACAGTTTTTGTCGATAAAGAAATGTCAGGTGTTGTTGGAAATGAAGTAGTCCAAATTACACCAGAATTAACATTACTCACGCCTCCTTTACTTAAAATATTGTAAGAAAATCTATAAGATGGTGTAGGATATTGTGGTAAATAAGCCGGATAAATTGCCACCCCCCTAACATGTGGCAAAGTAACACTGCTTGTAGAAAATGAAACTTGCTTAGTAATAGATATCCTGTTTGAATTAATAGTAATCTCACAGATATAATTCTTACTAGCAGTAAGAAATTTTGGGAAGAAATATGAAATAGCAGTATCACTAACCTGGTTGGATAGATTAACTGTTACATTTAACGCATCGCCAGGCAAATACAGGCCATTTTCTAAAAAACTCAATGTGTAAGATTTTAAAGTATCTCCATTTGTTTTGACTGAAAAATTAAAAGTAGGCGCGTTTCTGTCAACAGTTACAGTCGGATTACTTGAAAATGTAATAGAGTTTAGAGTTGTGAAGTTCTTTACTGCACTATACGCTGTTCCATTTTTATTGATGGCAAATGTTCTATAGTAATACTTTGTATTTGGTTTACAATAACTATCAATAGTTGCATCAAAAATTCCTGTCAATAAATTAGTCCCTGAATTTGCTTGATCTATAAATAATACTTGACTTATCGAAGTATTTGGCAAAGGAATTGTATCAAAACAAATTCCTTTTTTTAATATTGTAGATCCTCCATCAGAAACTATATTTCCAGAAATTGTCGCACCATTTGCTTTAATTGCAGTTGCATCTGATGAACTAACAACTGGTAAAGAAAATGATGATGTATCAATATTTAAAGCCGCTTTTAATTGAGCCAAATTATTAACTCCGGTTCCACCTGCACTTACTGGTATTAAACTATCAAGAATAGATTTATAAATCATTTTTTTTAGTTCATCCAAGCTTGCTACGCCTGTGCCTCCCTTGTCAACAGGCAATACACCTTTTACTCCTGATGCATCTACACCGTAACTGTAAAACGAATAGGGCACATATTGTAATTGAGTAGCGCCCATGTTTATATAGTTGGTACCTGCTGCAGGATCCATTTCAACTTTTAAAAACTTTGGCGCATCACTCCAATTAATATTTTTAAATACACCAATAACAGTTGCTTTTGTTTCATCACCTACCACTACAGAAAAGATGCCCTGTGCATTTGTCATCACAGTTTTACTTTCGACATACTCGGGGGTAGCATCAACATTTTTACTAATGATTGATAATCTTAAGCTAATATTAGAACTAGCTAGGATAGTACCATTAGCTGATCGAGCTACGCCTTGGAAATTGATGCCTTGCGCATTTACTTGTAATAAGATTACAGTGAAAATAATTGAAAGTATCCCCCTCATAAAATGAATGTTTTAAGTCAGTTAACTGTTGGGGGAACAGGTATTACAAATTT
>JACCDV010068678.1_pt1 | contig 20096 bp, 14 predicted proteins | sample 7446131 | NCBI WGS metagenome assembly JACCDV01 (sample SAMN15323448, study PRJNA562643) | freshwater metagenome | isolation source: river surface water | place: USA:Blue River Watershed | collected 2017-08-17 | reverse complement strand
TCATTAAAGCTGCATCGGTATTTCCATCAATAATATTTCTGCGTCCTTGGTCAAGGCCTTCAATTCGAATTGATCAAAGTCAGTAATGCCTAATGCATCTCTTTCGTTTAATATTTGCCCAGCAAGTTCAAAGCTGCCATATAACACAAACGCATACATGCCATTGCCTGCTTTTTTCACATTATAATTTGTCTTTAAATCAAGATCAAATTTGCCAATATGAAACCAAGCGTCTTGATGAATCCACACACCTGCATCCTCTGGATTTGGAGAAAGTATTTGTTGTAAAGTATTGATTCTATTTGCAGGATCTAATGTAATTTGATCATAACGTGGTGTTACGTCCTTTTTATTTGGTATCACCCAAATTTGTAAAAATTTAACTGGCTTATCCTTATTATGGTTCATCTCACTATGTTTAACACCAGTACCAGCACTCATCACTTGAATATCTCCGTGTTTAATAACAGTTTGATTACCCATGCTATCTTGATGCGCTAAATCACCTTCTAATGGAATAGAAATGATTTCCATATTGTCGTGTGGATGTAATCCAAAGCCCATACCAGCGGCTACAAAATCATCATTCAATACACGCAATACACCAAAGTGTATTTTTTCTGGATTGTAATAACTGGCAAAGCTAAAACTGTGTTTGCTATGTAACCAACCATGGTTGGCATCTCCTCTTGAACCTGCGGTATGTAAAACTGTTTGCATATAAAAAATTGAAAAAATAAATGTATTAATCTTCTAGTTGTCCAAATTTTCCATCATTATAATCATTGAATGCTTGCACTAATTCATCTCTTGTATTCATCACAAATGGACCATGCGCAGCAATTGGTTCTCCTATTGGCTCACCACTAGCAACCAATACTTTTGCATCTTCAGTGGCTTCAATGGTAAATGAATTGCCTTTTTTATCCATCTCCACAAAATGGTCAACATTAACATCTGCATCACCATTAACTTTGATACTTCCCTCAATCACAATTAAAAAAGTATTTTGTGTTGCTGGAAAATCAAAATCCACTTTCATACCTTTTGCAAGTATTGCATTCTGTAAATGCACTTCTGTAAAAGTTTTCGCTGGACCTTGGTGTTCTTTATATTTTCCTGCAATCACTTCTACATAACTCTTTCCATCTTCTAAAACCACTTTGGTCATTTGATCATTGGCGATTGCTTGATATTTTGGATCAGACATTTTATCCTTTGCTGGAAGATTCACCCATAGTTGCACCATCTGAAATTCACCACCAGTTTTAGCAAAAGATTCAGCATGGTATTCTTTATGTAGTAAACCAGAAGCCGCAGTCATCCATTGCACATCCCCTTCGTTGATGATACCCGAATTTCCAAAACTATCATGGTGTGCTACTTGACCTTTATAGGCAATCGTAACCGTTTCAAAACCTCTATGAGGATGCACACCTACTCCTTTAGGTGAAGGCGCAGGAGGGAAAACAAACTTTGACCCATAATCTAACATAATGAAAGGATCCATTCTTTGCATCGATAAAGCCGGGAAAGAAGGGATGAAATTATGAACTCTAAACCCATCTCCCACCATATGTGGTGCAGGAGGGGCGTATATTTTTGCAATGTTTTTCATTATTCGATGTTTGAACATCAAAATTAAGCATTTTCTAAGATAAAAACCAATGCGCCGGAAATAAATCCAATCAAGGCAATCCAACTAATATTTTTAAGATACCAAAAGAAGTCAATTTTTTCGATCCCCATCACTGCCACCCCAGCTGCAGAACCAATGATTAAAACCGACCCACCTGTTCCAGCGGTATAGGCTAAAAATTCCCAAAAATAATGGTCTGTAGGATACAAATCCAGGCTGTACATGCTTTGTAGGGCGGCTACCAATGGTACATTATCTAAAACTGAAGACAATAAGCCTATCAGCATTGCTATGAACTTAATATTACCAATTGTATGGTCTAAATAAGTAGCGGCATCCTTAAGCAACCCAACTTGTTCTAATGATGCAATACTCATTAAAATACCAAAAAAGAAAAGTATACTAGGTGTATCTATTTTACGAAGTGCATGATTCACAGATAGTACCCCTTTTTCATCTGTATCTTTTTTGCTATGCATTATTTCTGTCAATACCCACATCATGCCTAAACTAAATAGCATACCCATGTAAGGAGGCAAATGAGTAATTGCTTTAAAAACAGGAACAAATAAAAGACAAGCTAGCCCTATAAAAAAAACCAAATTACGATCTGATGCTCTAGAAATTGGATTTAAATTCTTTTCGCTTTTTTCGAATAAATCTATCTTCCCTTTGATTCGATAATTAATAATAAGAGTAGGCACTACCATACAAGTAAAACTTGCTAAAAATGTTTCTTTTATAATATTTAATGGCGTGACTTGCTGGCCTATCCATAACATAGTCGTGGTAACATCACCAATGGGACTCCAAGCCCCACCTGCATTTGAGGAGATAATCACTAAACCCAATAATTGCCATTTTACCTGTTTTTCTTTCACTAATTTATTGATAATGGATATCATTACTATGGTACTTGTTAAATTATCAAGCACAGCAGAAAGGAAAAATGTAACAAGTGCAATGGTCCAAATAAATTTTGTCTTATTGGTAGTTTTTATCTTTTCGGTGATATTTTGAAATCCATCATGCGCATCTATCAGTTCAACAATAGTCATAGCACCTAAAAGAAAAAATACAATTTCAGCGATACTACTTAGGTGATGTCCAAGTGACTCCAACGATGCATCTTTATATGTAGGATTTAAAACTAAAATGGTCCAACAAATAACAGCAGTGATTAAAGCAATTGCTGCTTTATTGATATGAATGGTATGTTCTAAGGTGATTAAAACATATCCAAGAATAAATGTAGCTAACAATAATAGGATCATAATAAAAGGAATTAATCATATTAATATTTTTAATAAAAATTATTAATACTCAATATAAACAAAACCATGTCGAACTGTATCAACATGGTCGTGTAAATTAACCAAATATGGCTAATTTTGCATTAATTATCGCAAAAACATAGAAAAGATCCCCTTTTCCGGGATGCACTGAAACAAATGGAAAAAATAAACATATCGAGATCACTTTATAAACTTTTCCGTCTTTTAAGATTAGATGGAAAAGAAATTACAGCCTTGTATTTACTATCAATTCTTTCGGGGTTGATCCAGCTCTCCTTGCCATTGGGTATTCAGGCCATCATCAATTTTGCAATTGTTGCTACGGGCAGAAAACAACTTCCTGCATCCATGTGGGTATTGATTCTTTTGGTGGTATTAGGTGTTCTTTTTACGGGGATGTTAAAGGTTAATCAAATGAAGATTGTGGAGAAAATTCAACAAAAAATTTTCACCAGATTCTCTTTTGAATTTTCATACAGAATTCCAAAGCTCAATGTAAAATCTATAGATAAATACCATTTGCCTGAATTGGTAAATCGTTTTTTTGATATTCCAACTTTACAAAAAAGTATGGCTAAATTATTGCTCGATATTCCAACCGCAGTCATTCAGTTATGTTTTGGATTAATCTTATTGGCATTTTATAATTCAGTATTCATTGTATTTGGTATTATTTTACTTGTTGTATTGTACTTGATTTTATATATCTCTTCACCTAAAGGATTTGAAGCGTCATTAGAAGAAAGTAATTATAAATATGATATTGGAGGATGGGTACAAGAAATAGCAAGAGGCATAAAAACTTTTAAGTTTTTTAATTCATTCAGTCTACATTTAGAAAAGACAAACCAATTATTAGATGGCTATTTACATGCAAGAAATAGACATTTCCAAATCTTAAAATTACAATACTGGTCATTGGTTGTTTTTAAAATACTTATTACTGCTTCTATGTTGATTGTGGGTGGTGTTTTATTAATTCGCCAAGAGATTAACATTGGACAATTTATTGCAGCCGAAATTATTATTTTAACTATCATGAATGCGGTTGAAAAATTAATTGTAAGCTTAGAAACTGTTTATGATTTATTGACTAGCGTAGAGAAAATTAATAAGATAACGGAAAAGCCAATTGACGTAGAGGGCAGTTACGAATTTGTTAAAAAACAAGGCATTGAAATTGAAGCTAAAAATTTAAGTTTCGGTTTCGCGAAAACTAATATCCTACAGAATATTAGTTTTCACATCAAGCCTGGGCAAAAAGTAGCCATCACAGGCGATGGTGATTCTGGTAAAACAATTTTATTGAGACTACTTACTGGTGTATTCCAAGATTTTGAAGGAGATTTAAGTTTTGATCAAATACCTATCAATAATTACAACTTAAATTCTTTAAGAAATCATATTGGTATCTATATGCAAAAGCAAGATATATTCTCTGCAAGTTTATGGGAAAATATCACACTAGGCAATCCCAATATCAAAGAACAAGATGTTTTAGATACATTCAAAATAGTTGGATTAGAAAGCTTTTATAAAGGCTTAAATAAAGGTTTTGATACCCATTTAGAACCAACTGGCAAACAGCTTAGCTCTTCTAATGTTCAAAAGCTGCTTATTGCTAGGTCTTTACTGAATCAACCAGCGTTATTGTTATTAGATGAACCAATGAAGCTAATTGCTGCCGATGATAAACAATATCTGCAGAATTATTTGTTTGGCCTTAAAGATGTAACGATCATTTTTACAACAAATGACCCATCCATCATCTCTAAATCTGAGATGGTGATTCACCTTGAAAAAGGTTTGATCAAATCTATTCAAAACAAAAATGCTTCAAATTAGTATAGTATGAAAAAAGTGCTTGATAATATTGACGAAGAAACTGGCAAAAAATACTCTGCATATAATTCAATTTATAGTGTAGATATTGAAAGCAGAATTAAGAATATTTTCTGGGGATTATTTTTTGTATTGGTGTTTATTTTGTTTGTGCCATGGACTCAGAATATCAACACCTCTGGTATTGTCACAACACAGTTTCAAGAACAAAGACCTCAACAAATTAATAGTATCATTCCTGGTAAGATTATTAAATGGTGGGTGAAAGAGGGTGATTTTGTTCAAAAAGGAGATACTATTGTTGAATTAGCAGATACCAAAGATGACTATTTGGATCCTAGATTGATTGAAAGAACAAACGATCAGTTAATAGCTAAAAAACAAAAGGTAGATTTTTATGATAGTAAAATCATCAATATCAAAGGACAGATAGTTGCAATTGAAGAAGGCTTCAAGTTAAAGGAATCTGCTATCAGAAATAAAATACAACAATTAGAAAGGAAGATTTTAATTGACAGTGCTGAATTATCTGCTGCTAAAATTGATTTAGAAGTGGGTACCAACCAATATAATCGTGCAGGGAAAATGTTGAACGATGGTATTATCTCTTTGGTAGATTATGAAAGAAGAACGCAAAGCTTTAATAAGGCAAAAGCAGGATTTCAAGAAAAGCAACAAAAATTCTTAAATACAAAACAAGATGTATTAATTGCAAGAATCGAGTTGAATACACTAAAACAAGACGTGAATGATAAGCTATTTAAGTTAAAGGGGGATATTGCTAACTCTAATACCGAAAAGAGTACTGTGATTGCTGAGGTAGCAAAAAATGAAAATGAGTTAAGTAATTATCGTATTCGTGGAGGTCAAAAATGGTTAGTTGCTCCGCAGACAGGACAAATCATTAAAGCAAAGAAAGCAGGTATCAATGAGATTGTGAAAGAAGGTGAGATGATTGTAGAGATTGTGCCAAATAGTTTCAAATATGCTGTAGAATTATTTGTAAAACCAATGGACTTAGCACTAATCAATAAAGGTCAAGATGTGCGTTTGCAATTTGATGGTTACCCAGCTATTGTATTCTCTGGATGGCCAAATTCTAGTTATGGTACATTTGCAGGAAAAATTAGCGCGATTGAAACCAATAGAAATGAAAATGGTCAATTTAGAGTATTGATTATTCCAGATATGACAGAAAAGAATTGGCCATCTAATTTAAAAATTGGAACTGGCGCTCAAGGATTCGCTTTACTTAATGATGTACCAATTTGGTATGAATTATGGCGTCAATTGAATGGATTCCCTCCTGATTTTTATACCCTTGAAGTAAAAGGAAAAGATATAAAAGCAAATGAAAAGAAATAAACTGCTCTTATTTCAAATCTTTTTATTGGTGTCCAATGTATTATTTAGCCAAAATACATTGAGCATTAGCAATACATTTGAATTAATCAATCAATACCACCCTATTGCCAAGCAAGCAGGACTTAAAATTGACCTTTCAAAAGCAAGTCTTTTAAGTACTAGAGGCGCTTTTGATCCGGCTTTTTATGTTGCAAATGATCAGAAAACCTTTGATGGTAAAAACTACTTTTTTTATTCTAATCCAGAATTAAAAATACCAACCTGGTATGGTATTGAGATCAAGGGAGGATTAGAAAATAATTATGGAGATAGATTAAGTGGCGAAAATACCTTTGGCAAAAGTAGTTATGTAGGTATATCTATCCCACTTTTAAAGGACTTGATTATTGATAAAAGAAGGTCAGACTTGGCTCAAAGTAAAATTTTGGTGAATTTAACCCAAGCCGAAAGACAATTAGTTGTGAATGATTTGTATTTAGATGGTGCAAGTTCATTTTGGTCTTGGACTTATGCTTATCAAAAACAAAAGTTATTTACCGAAGTTTTAGACAAGACAAAGAATAGACTTGAATTTATTAAGCAATCCTATCAAGCAGGAGACCGAGCTGCAATTGATACTGTGGAAGGGGTAGTACAATATCAAAATATACTCAACCTACAGACACAAGCTATAGCAGACCTTATTGAAGAACAAAGTAAACTAAGTAACTTTTTATGGGATCAGAATGAGCTCCCTTATGAATTAACGGATAAAATTCAACCAGATAGTAGTTGGATGATAGCAGATATAGATGCATTTGCTGTACCTACTTTACTTAGCGTGATTGAAGAGGCGAACCAAATACATCCAAAACTTAAAATGTTGGATTTCAAGTCGGATATATTACAAATTGATAAGTTGTACAAAACTCAAAATTTATTACCTACCCTTAGAGTCAATTATAATTTTTTAAATAAAGGATATGAATTCTCAAATCCTTTGAATAGCGGATTGTATCAAAATAATTATAAAGCTGGTTTACAATTTGGATTGCCACTATTTTTAAGGCAAGCAAGAGGTGATTTAAAACAAGCTAAGATAAAAATTGATCAACAAAATCTAGAAATAGGACAAACAAGACTTGAAATTGAAAATAAAATTAAAACCTATTATGCTGCTTTAAGTGCATTCAGGAATCAATATAAGATCAATTTAAAGAGTGTTGAAAATACAAAGCGTTTATTAGACGTTGAATTAGAAAGATTCGAAATTGGAGAGAGTAGCCTCTTTTTGGTCAACAATAGAGAAATAAAATATATAGAGGTAGTTTTGAAAGGCTATGAACTCAAAACAAAATTCTTTAAAACACTGATCGCATTGAATTGGGCTAAAGGAAGTATTCTTTAATTGATTCAATTTTATATTCTACTGCATCCTCCCATCCTATCATCGCATTGATGCATTTAAATTTCTTGAAGTTTGTTAAGTCTTGAACGTACAATGCTTTGGGGAAAATAACACCCTGCTCTATTAATTTTGCGCGTTGTGTGCCTTCTAATAATGGTGTAGCTGGCGTAAACCAATGCACCCCATCACAAAAAACGATATTGGTATAAGAACAGTCTTTGATTAATCCTCCATTATGCATTAGAACCTCGTCCTGGCCAGACTGAATAAGTGCTTCATTGATCCAATTTCTATTTGAAAATTTAAAATCGTAAGATTGTCCCTTTATATCTACTAAGGCGAAATTTTGAATTTGCTTGTATTGATATGGCGTAAATAATGATTGATAATTACCATGTAGATCATAAGAGATTCTAAGTTTAAACAAGCCATCTACAGGTAATACTAATTGGTGCACAATAGATGCTAATTGAATGCTATGACTAGATGCAGCAAAAGCCTGCAGGGTTTTATTGACCCTTAATTGATGAAACCCTAGGTTTTCAGCAATACCGTCTTTAACACGGATACTCTCAAAAAACTGGGACATATACTTTGTTTATCATTTCTTGGTATTCAGATGTCATATCACTTTGAAAAGTAATTCCGCCGCCACTATGGTAGATATTGTTAGCTCCTAAATAACGAATCAACACACAACTATCTAAATTAACTCCGTCAAAATAACCGGCAATGCCTGTATAGTATCCACGGTCTGTTCCTTCAATTGAAGCTATCAGTTCGGCTGTTTTCTTTTTAGGTGCACCAGATACAGATCCTGCTGGTAATAAATCATAGAGTATGCTACCAATCCGAGATGCATAATCACTTGGCAACACCCCTTCAATGGACGAACTCACTTGACCAATTAATCCGTTTTGAGTTGGTATTTCTTCGTAATACCTAAAATTTGTTACACTCACTTTGGAAGCTACCCTGCTTAAATCATTTCTTAATAAATCTACTATGGTAGCATGTTCTGCATATTCTTTAGGATCATTAAGCAGTAATTCTTTTGCATTCGGCAAACTTGCATCAATGGTTCCTTTCATGGGGAATGTAGCTATCTTGCCATTTTCTATCTGTACAAAAGTTTCAGGTGAAAAGGCAATGAACTGCTCTTTTAACCAAATCACATATTTAGATTTTGCGTGATCAAAACAGGTTTGAAAATCTAGCTTATTTTGGACCGGTGTTGGGATAGTCAAATTCATCAAAAAACTATCCCCCTTTTGTAATGCGTCCATTACTTGATTATACTTATGCTGATAATCGGAGATTGTTATAGGATGCTTTGTAAGTTCATCTATTGTTGTAGCAAGCTGAAGCTGCTTCTTTACCGAATTGGCTTTGGTAAATTTATACTGAAACGTATCGGGGCAATCATCAGCCGGCCAAGCCAATGGTTTTTTTTGTTCAAAATCAATAAGAAAAACAAAAGGCTTTTTATGATGCCCCCATTGATTTAATTGTTCAACAAAGTCCATTTATAAGGTATTATAGTATTGTACTAATGCTTTTAAATGTGCTTCGTTCTTTAAATTTAATTTTTGATCATCCATGTATTTTGCAATGGCCTCTTTTTTATCTTGAAACAATACAAGCAAACTAGATTTATCTTTTTTAATTCGAGTCATCGAGCCATCCTTTAATAAATATATATTTTCATAGGTAGCAAATTCTTTATAGCGTTCGCCTGACATATCGTTATTACGTTCTTGGATTGATTTATACACAGATTTCAGCAAACTAGCTTTACCGTTTAATAAGATTTGATAAAATGAAACTCTATTTTGATTGTCAATTGGCGGGAATCCACATTGAAATATTTTTGACTGACTAGCATTATTGTCTTCATAAGCAATTTCCGAAGCCATTCCTTTCCCAAGAAACCCTTCTTGACCATTGGATGCAATAAAATTAACTTCATGTTCTAACAGATTAATTCTTGCTTTTACATCATTATATACCCTGCCATCTTTTAAAGTAATTTTAGCTAATTGATATTCAGTTTGATCATACACAGATCCGTTAATGCCATCGTAAATATTAACAAAAGCTTGTCCATTCACATCACTTAGAAAAATTTGTTGTCCCCATTTGCTGGTCGTTGAAATTGAATTTCTTTGAGCAAAGCAAAAAGTGGTAAGAAAAAAAGAAAAACAGGTAAATAAGATTTTCATAGGATTGCTATTGTACCTTAAAGTTACTATAGGTACATAAAAAAACAAGACCCCGAGGGGTCTTGTTTCAAAATATTACCTAAAAAAATAATTATTGCTTAGGATTTTTAGTTGGAGCAGATCCTGGTAAAGCAGGATTGTATGCTAACTCATTGTCTGGTACATCCCAATAGTCTAAGAAACCATATACGATTGTAGCATTTGTACTAACCGCACCTGTCACTGATACTACTGTAGTTCCAGTACGAGACTTGTCTGGAGCAATGATATCCCAACGACGCGCATCATAGAAAGATAAGCCTTTGAATGCTAAAGCAATTCTACGCTCTCTTCTTAATTGCTCATAAGCAGCTGCTTGAGTTAAACCAGTAGCTGTTGCTGGTAAGCCTGCACCTTGATATGTTCTAACAGCATCAATAGCTGCAACACCTGCGTCAATTTGTCCAGTCATAATCAAAGCTTCCGCCTTCATTAATTCGTTTTCTTCGTGGGTACCTGCTAAAGTAATTTCATTTGCACCAATTGCATTGTTTGCATATGTAATTACACCTGGTAATCCATTACCTGCATACTTTAATGTAAAGCGTGTATTGAATGAATTACCACGATCAGAGTTGAATAAACCTACAGAAGCCAATGTCATTACATTGTTTTCTCTACGTCTATCACCTGGTAGAAACTCCTGCACCCAACGCTCACTTAACTTGTAAGTATTTGTTGAGCCAGTTGGTGCTGCTTGACCAATTTTATCAGCAATGCTGATACCAACACCTAGGAAATCACCATTTGCATCTGAACGACCAGTAAAGATTAAATCATTCGCTCTAATACCGTCATTTACTAGAGTCAAAATTGCACTCCATTGAGATGAAGTCATACTAGTTCTCAAAGTGTTCACAAGAATGTTACGCGCTTTCAAGGTATTGATATTACGTCTCCACATATCTATAGTCAACACACCACCCTTTCCTCTTTGTAAAAAAGTAGGGATTAATCTTCCTAAAGTAGCAGTGTAATCAGTTGTAGAAGTTGCAGCACCTAAAGCAGTAACCGCTTTATCAAAATTTGAATTAGCTTCTGCAATGATTGCTTCTTTAGTTACATAATTACCATTTGTTGTTGCTTCAGAAGTTCCTGCGTTTTGGATCAAACCTGCATAATAAGTAGAACCGATTCTGCTGTATGCATATCCTTTCCACCAATAAGCCCAAGCTTGAATAGTTGCTTTTTTAGTTGCAGCACCTGTACCAGAGAATGTAGTTTTCTCTGCAGTCGCTAAAATTTCATTAGCAGCTGTAATCATGTTGTACATGTAAGCCCACTCATAAAAAGTAGTATTACTTCCACCTTGAGCATTGTTATTAGCTGCTCTAAGTAATGCATACTGTGTATTTGGCTGGCTAGGATTCACAACAACTTGTCCGTTGTCTAAAGTCACTCTATTAGGACAACCAATTTGGTTCATGAAAGCGTTTGCTGCTTCCGCACCAATTACGTCACCCATTAATTCGTGAAAGCCCATAGCGCCTGGCCAAAAACGACCATAAACACCATCTGAAAACTTTAGGTTATGAAAACCGTTCAAGTAAATTGTTCCCTGAGCAAATGGATATAATCCATTCTCGTTTTGAGCACTCGCCGGGGTTGGTGAGTTTACGTTGGTAATATCAAGGTCTTTCTTACAAGCTGTAAAGCTTAAAGCAATTCCCAATACTCCAACTAAAATTTTGTTATTCTTCATTACTATAAATTTAAAAAATTAAGGTTTAAAATCCTATGTTCAAGCCTATTGTGTAAGCTTTTGTGTTAGGAATAGTATTGTGATCTAAACCACGATCAAATGCTGAGTTGGTAGCGAAGTTAACTTCCGGATCCATACCAGTGTAAGGAGTGAAGGTTAACAAGTTACGACCAGAAAGCACTAATTGTAAGCGATTTGTAAACTTGATTTTTGTCAATTTTGCAATATCAATTCCAAAAGAGATGTTTCTTAAACGCCAGAAAGATGCATCTTCATAGAAGTAGTTCTTTGTACCGTTCGCTGCACCACCTGTGTAAATGCTTCGGTAGAATGCAGTGTAAGCTGCGGTTTCACCATTAATAGTAATAGGAATGTCATAATCAGAGTGAATGCCATCACGATACATCCACTGCTTAGTTTGGTTATAAAGGTTATTACCATAAACCCAATCCCATTGCATATTGAATGTGAAGATACCTTTATACTGTAAGTTGTTGATGAAGCTCATGTTGAACTTAGGGTTAGGATCACCTAGGCTAGATTGACCAGGTAAAGCCACCGCTTGTTTAGTTGCCTTGTTCACAACCCATCCATTACTAGCCACTTCGAAATTACCTCTTTGTGCTTCAGGGATATGTGGTAGACCAGTTAATGGGTTTAATTCCGTTAATGATCTCATCATTTTGAAACCAAAGAACTGACCAATTTTATATCCTTGTTGTAATGTGATACCCACACTACCTGCAGAAGAAATTAAAATAACTGGAGGTCCTTTTACGTAAGCAATTTCAGAAGCTTGATTCGCATAGTTGGTGATGAAATCCCAACTCCAATCTTTTCCAGAATATACATTTAAATTCAAAGAAGCTTGTAAACCGCTTGATTTCAATCCAAATGCATTATCTAATTTTCCACCTACACCTGTAGATGGCGCTGCATCTACGTTGTAGATAGCGTTATCTGTATTTCTGCTCCAATAAGTAGCAGAGATATTTGCTGTTTTAAACCACTCACCTTTACCAAGTGTAAAAGTTAAATCGGTACCAAATTCAGTCTCTTTAGATAACTCCACTGATAAGTTTGGATTTGGGTTGGTAGTAGGGAAAGTAAATACACTAGCACCACCTAAATTCTGAGCACCTAAAATTGTAAAACGTTGGAAGGCGCCTGGTTGGATACCTGCCTCACCATAACCAGCTCTAAACTTCACTTCAGATAAAATGTTGGAGATTTTTAAATTCTGCCAGAATTTTAAGTTTGATAAAGTAAAGAAGAAGTCTCCTCTAGGGAAGGTTTGAGCAGTTGCACCAGAACCGAATGCAGATGAGAAGTCACTTCTAACACCTACAGAGAAACCTGTAAAGTTAGATAACTCAAATCTTTGATTTGCTAAAATACCATAAGTTACAAATGGCTCAATATAGTCTCTTACAACTCTGTAGTTAGCAGCTTGCGCCATATTCCATGGTGCATAACCAGGACCGTCAAAAGCAGCTGCTCTGAAAGATCTGTATTGGTTACGACGATAGTCAAATGCAGCTGTTGTGAAAGTCTTTAATGGAATGTTGATATTGAAATCCTTTTCGAAATCGGTACGGAAGTTTACAGTACCAATAAAGTTTTGGAAAGTTGTTCTATCTACATAATTATTAATCTCACCAGTTGTAAATGCAGTTGGAGCAGGAGACCAGTTAAATGTATAACGGTTTTGTAATACTCTGTTCTTATTATTCCACTGCTCATCATAAATATAAGTTGTGTTTTCATTAGAATAGTTCAATGCGTATTTAGCATCAAATTCTAAAAACTTAGGCAACTTATAGTTTAAGTTGAAGCTTTGGATTACATCTACAGTTGCAATATTTGTACGAGACTCATCATTTGAAGCAAAAGGGTTAGAGTGGTTCACACCAGCTGCTGCTCCAAAATAAGTCGCATATTTGCCATCTGAATTCTTTTGATCAAAAGGAGCAAAAGGACGTGCATTATTAATTGCAAACACAAAGCTACGACCAGTTTGATCGTTCATTGTATTTTTTGTGTAGATCAATTGAGTCGTTGAAGTAAACTTTAATCCTTTCGCAACTTCAAATCCAATTTTAGAAGTTAAGTTAGAACGAGAGAACTCACCATTGTTGATGAAGTTTGAATTCTGTTGGTTGTTAGATGCAGAGAATAAGAAATCAACTTTATCTTTTGCACCAGACACAGTCACTGAATTATTCAAAGCATAACCTTGTTGTAAGAACATCTTGTAATGGTCGATGTACTGTAAGTTTTTATTGTATGGTTTGTTTTGAATACTGTTCACGTTTAATGCGTCATATACCACGTCACCATTGTAAACTAAAGTAGAAGGATCTAAAGACATAATTGCACCAGAACCAGTTAATACATTATTATTTGCATCTGTTCTGAATGCATGGTTTCTAGCCTTAGATAAACCACCAATATTTAATAATTCGTTGGTTGTTGCGCTTGAGCTAAATTCAATATTTAACTTACCGCCTTTACCTTTTTTAGTAAACAATTGAATAACTCCATTCGCACCTTGTGCACCATATAAAGATGCAGCAGCAGCACCTTGTACTACCTCTACTCTTTCAATGATGTTAACGTCGATAGAGTTTAAACTTGTACCGCGCGCTTCAATACCATCAATCAAGATCATCGGAGATGTTCCACCTTGAACTGTATTGATACCTCTTAACAAGATCTGTAAAGGACGACCTGGGTTACCGTTAGTACTACTAATTTGAGCACCAGCAATTTGTCCAACTAATTGTTGTCCAACATCACCAGTAGGTACTTTAACTTGGTTTGAAAGGTTCACAGATTCAACTGCAACCCCTAACTTTTTCTTACTTGTAGCTGCACCAACACCTGTTACAACCACCTCGCTTAAAGCCTTCACATCAGAAGATAAAACGATTGTCATGGTCATGTTGTTTGCAGTTACTTGCTTTGTTTCAAAGCCTAAAGCTGAAACCACTAAAGTAGCGCCTTTCTTTACTGAAATAGTAAATGTACCATCGTTACCGGCACTTACACCCTTAGTAGTGCTTTTTTCAAGCACACTTGCTCCGGCAACAGGATCATTCTTTTCATCAATAACCTTACCGGTTATGGTAACTGTTTGTGCGAAACCGACCATGATGGTCATTAAAAAAGCACAAACACTTACAATGATTTTTTTAGTCATGTTGTTTTGTTTTGTAATTAAAATTTTTCTGTAATGGAAGGATGTTCAAAAACTTATTGTGATAAGCGGTAAAAATCATTCCTTTAGCAGACGAATATAATGAAGTATTAACAATTTCGTAACAAAAAACGAACTAAAAAATACAAATGAGGCGTAACAAATGTTAGTTTATAATCTATTTATATAGTCAATATTAAAACTTTTATAGCCTCAATTTTTATATTAAAATTCTTAATTAAGGGTAATTTGATTGATTTTGAATGGTTTACGTCAAATAATGTAAAAAAGCAACCTTAATTGAATTAATCATAATTTTAAACTTCAAACCTCCCAATTATGAAACATTTATTGAACTGCTTATCCTTGTGTTGCATTCTTTGTATTGCTCATATCTCCCAAGCTCAAACTTTAAATAATTTTAATTATAAAGATATTGGTCAATCTGTTATTCTTACAATGGATGGTAATGGGAAAATGGTAGATCTTGGAGCAGACATGGAGACTTCAGGTTCACCTTACTTTGATACTGAATTTTTACCAGCAAATATTGTATTAGCAAATGGACAACGCTATGAAAATGTATCCGTAAAAATTAATTTGCTTAGCAGTGAAGTGATTTATAAAACACCAGAGGGAAAAGAACTTGCTGTATTGCCAGCCATCAAACAGGTTGAGTTGAATAAAAATGGTGAAATACTTTTTTTTGAATATGGATTTCCTGTTTATGAAAAACAAAATCATAAAACAATTTACCAAGTTCTTACAAAAGGCAAGGTAACTTTACTGAAATATTTTTTTATTCAAGTGACCGAAGCAAAACCATATGGCAGCGCTACTATGTTAAGAACCGTTGAGCAGTTTCCTAAATTATTTTTGTATGATCAATCAATGACTTTAAAAAAAGCACCAAAGTCCAATGAGGATTTATTAAATCTCTATGAAGCAGATGCAACAAAGCTTCGAAGTATTCTTGAAAAAAATAATTTGAAAATAAAGAAGGAAGAAGACTTTATCAAGTGTATTTCTAAATTGAACCAAAACTAGATCAACCTATCTTAAAATATCTCTAATGATTTTTAAATGGTGTTCGGTATGAATCTCTAGAAATTTCATTGTTTGTTTTTTATTCAGTTGTCCAAAAAATGGATGCATAAAATATTGGTTAGCCTCGCAATCTTTTAAATAAGTAATGGCCTGGTAAGTATTTTTTAAGCTCTCTTGTAAAGTCTCTAATGTAATTTCATCAGTTGGAATCACCACTTTAGGTGCTTTAGCTTTTCCTCGTGGAATGGTCTTTGATAAAAAAACAAAGAAACGAGACATATTAAACTTAGACTTGTACAACTTAGGTTCTGATTGTGCCACAGTAGATGTGATTTGTTTTATCACTAGCAAGCAATGTTCTATATGCCAACCAACAGCCGCCTCAGAGATTGCTGTTTTTGATTGATTGTACTTAGGTATATAGGTTGCCAATTCAGGCACAATGGCATCTAGGTTTTTCATAGTAGATTAGGTAAAATGAAATACAAATTTTAAAATCGAATATACTTTGTTTAATTCATTAAAATTCAATGATGAATCCAATGGTTGGTATTAATGTGCCTTCTGCATTTTCTAACAAAAAAGGAATAGCATTGCTACCATTTGTTTGAACAGGTTTGCCATTGGTACTTTGGAAGCGAGTATTATCATCTGTTCTTTTAAATGTATACTGAGGAGATCCGGTACTTTTTGTTGCATAAAAATTTTGGATATCGATGTAAAAATCAAAAGTGGTTTTTTTATAGTTCCATTTTTTATCCAATCGAATGTCTCCAGAATGAAATGCTTTTAATCTTAAAGTATTCACTTGGTCGTAATCAAATATGCCAGATCCAAGTGTTAAAAAATTCAATCTACTTTGCTCTAAATTATATGGTGTATATGGCGCAGCGCCTTGGTACCTGAATTTAACACCAAGCTCCCAATTCTTTGGAAGCTTATAGCCTAAAGTTGTGCTTATTAAATGTCTGTTATCCCAACTTGCAGGTTTTAATTTTTTATCGAGTCCCGAAAACTCACTCCAGTATAAAGTATAACTCAATACACCAAAGAATTTTTCTGTCAATTTTTGTTGTGCAAAAAATTCAAACCCATAGGCCCTTCCTGTACCATCCTGTTGAATTGGCTCATTACCGATTGCGCCAAATTCTATCCCCTTGTTTGCAAGACTAATTTCATCAAGTATGCTCACTGGATAATTTTTATACCCTTTATAAAATCCTTCGAATGTGAAACGAGTTGTACTCGAAGGCAGGTATTCAAATCCAGCAACATAGTGGTTAGACTGAATGTACTTTCCAGGATTCGTGAATCCATTATTGGAATATGCTAATTGCGTATAACTAGGCAGTCGATAATAGGTACCATAACTTGCACTAAAGTTCCATGCATTGCTTAATGCATAACTTAAACTAATTCTTGGGCTTAATTGATCCAAAGGATTTTGACTACTTGATTCAAAACTATTTGCGTCTGCTCTAATCCCTGTGCTAACAGCCAAGCGATCATCGAATAATCTTGTACCCAATTGCACAAATCCACCATATCTAAAAAAATTAACGCCAGTATTGGTATTGAAAGTGATTGCGTCTTGTATTTTTTTGCCAGCACTGTCTATTAAAGCAGGTCTAAAAACTTGGAAAAAGGCATTGTCAAATTGCACATACTGCGCCACTAAGCCATAACTCAAACTAATATTTTTTATATTTTTTGTAACATCGAATCTTAATTTATTTTCTGTTTCGTTACTTCTAATTTGATAAGTGCGTGTTGCATCCGAAGGCTTTTCGTTATCCTCATATCTATCTGCCTGATTGTCCAAAGTGTTTCTGCTAACAGATAAATTCCAATAACCATCTTGAATTAATTTTTTCAAAGAAACACCAAGGGTATAGTTCCATTGATTTACCAAAGGATTATTGTTGATGGCGAATAATTTTTCGGGCGTTACTTCTCTTGGTGCTGCTAATCTAAATTCATCAATGGCTGCAAGTCCAAGTGTAGTCAAAGTGGTTTTATCATTAATTTTTGTAGTGGTCTTAAATTGATAATCCCAATAATTAGGACGTATAGGCAAATCCAATGCTTTAAAAAGTAGTTCTAAATAACTTCTTCTTACTGAAGCTAAGAAAGTTGTTTTTTTAGAAATGGGTCCATCTAAAGTGGCAGCCACTTCCGTTCCACTCAATCTAAAGTTCCCTTGTAATTTATTGGCATTACCATTTTTTTGTTTGAATTGAAAAACACTACTCAATGCATTGTCGTACCTCGCATCAAAAGCAGAAGTACTCAATTTTACATCCTGAATAAAACTCACATTCAATATCCCTTGAGGACCGCCACCACTACCTTGTGTACTAAAGTGATTGATAATAGGGACTTCAATTCCATCTAAATAAAAAACGTTTTCACTTGGTGCACCACCTCTAATAATAATGTCATTTCTAAATGTACCTCCTGCCGCGCCTCCACCCACGCCCGGTAAAGATTGAATCACTTTACTAATATCAAAGTTTCCCCCTGGATTTGCTTTGATATCTTCGGAGGTCAATCTTTGGATACTCAATGGGCTTTCTAAAGTGGTTGCTTTTGCTGTATTACGTCTACTTGAAACTGTCACAGCGTTTAGCTGATTGACAGTAGGTTCGAGTTCAATCGTAAAAGTATTTTCATTACCCGATGTCACAATGACATTGGTTAGTAATTTTTCTTGTATGCCAATACCTGTAATTTTAATTGCGTAGGTGCCAGGTAAAAGACTTGTAAACCTAAATGCACCATTACTGTCTGAAATCATTTTTACACCAGATGGTGTTAAGGATACCAAAAGACCAGCTACATTTTGTTGGGTTTTTCTATTCACTAAAACACCGCTCAGCTTACCAGTATTTTGAACTGTACCTTGCGCTACAGCTAAATTTGCAGAAAAAACAAGCAATAAACCTACAAAAACCACTTTAAACCATTGCATATACTTCTATTTTGAATTCAAGTATAAAACAATGGAAGCGTAGATTTTGTTTAATAAATAGTCAAAAAATCTTAGATCTTTTTAGCAATATGGTCTAAAACCATAAATGCAGTCTCTGCCATGAGGTTGCCCTTATTATCGAGTAAAGGATTTACTTCTGTGAATTCGATACAAACAAGTTTGTTGGACAAAAACAATTCATCAAAAATTCCTACAATTTCTTCGGCAAAAAAGCCAATTGGAACTGGAGTACCAGTACCGGTAGAAACGTGATCGCAGTCCATAGAATCCACGTCAAAGGAAATATAAATATGATCACAATCTTGTAATTGTTCTACCGCCTCTTTAACACAAACTTCTAGTCCACGAAACCTTACTTCTTCTACCTTATAACAAGAGATTTCCTCTTTTTCAATGACATGCGCTTCGGCTGATTCAAAATCTCTTAAACCAAAATAAATTAAATCTTGTGCTAAAAATTTTTTATCTGGTGTGCCAACATTTTTTAAATTATTCCAATGTAATAATGTGGCAGCATTTGGTTCGTTTACCTTACATGCAAGATTATCCTCTTGCAGTGCTGCAGCTAAAGGCATACCGTGAATATTTCCGGAGGGAGATGTGAAAGGAGAATGCAAATCTGCATGCGCATCTATCCAAATAACGCCTAATCTTTTTTCTGGATTAGCCGCCTTAATGCCACTGATAGTGCCTAATGCAGAGGAATGATCCCCAGATAATACAATTGGGAAAAATCCAGTATTGATTGTAGTTCGAACAACATCGGAAACTCTTTGACATTGCTCTACTACATGCTCGATTCTTTTTGCAAAATTATTATTGTTTTTATTGTAGATGGTTTCGTTATGTGTTTTAACATCTACAAACAAATGGCGGTGAAAGAAATCATTGTTTTGATTGATGGCTGCAATTTCAATAGCATCTATACCTAAATCCGAACCCCTAGTTCCAGCGCCAATATCAGATCTGTTTTTTATAATTTTTATAGTCATATAAATAAATTAGCAACAATGAGTAATCGTAAAATTCAATAAGCAAAGCTACTTAAATTCAAGTAGTCTTATTACAAAAAGCATTCACAATTATCGAATATAAATTGTTCTAGAAATACTGTTTAATTTAATGTCATTCCCAATGGCTATTCTGCCTAAACGATAGGGATAATTCGTTCCATCAGAGAATTCGAAAATAAAGTTAAACACCCCAATAAAGTCATCTACAGAGCGCGACTTAAAAGTGAAATTGATTAAACTACTTGTAATGGCTGTTTTATCTATCTTTTTGTCGATTAAATCCATCTGCACTGTTCTAACATCACCAAGCTCCATGCTACCTAATAGGATATGTGTGGCATACTTTTCGTTTTG
>JACCDV010454556.1_pt1 | contig 20097 bp, 19 predicted proteins | sample 7446131 | NCBI WGS metagenome assembly JACCDV01 (sample SAMN15323448, study PRJNA562643) | freshwater metagenome | isolation source: river surface water | place: USA:Blue River Watershed | collected 2017-08-17 | reverse complement strand
GTAGGTAAGAAGCGGCAGCGGGCGATCCGGGAGCCAATGAGGTCTTAACCCAGTGTGGCACTTTCAGACCCAGCGCACGCGCTTTGCGAGCCAGCAGGCCAGCGGCAATGAGCAATGCCGGGTCGGAGGTGTTGGTGCAGCTGGTGATGGCGGCAATCGCCACCGGGTGCACGGGCAGGTCCTGGCTCTGCACTTTTGATTGAAAGCCCATTTTCGCCAACGCCTGCCCGGTTTGAGAGAAATCGAGCAAATCCTGGGGTCGCTTCGGGCCTGCCACGTGCATGCCGATCTGCGCCAGGTCAATTTCGTTGCGCTGGGTATAACGCGGCTGCGCCTCGGGGTTGAACCACAAGCCGGTGTGTCGCATATAGGCTTCCACGCGTTCGATGTCCTGCGACGAACGACCGGTCGAGCGCAAGTATTCGAGCGTGGTCTGGTCCACCGGAAAATACCCAGTGGTCGCACCATATTCCGGCGCCATATTGGCTACCACGGCGCGGTCGCCCGCGCTCAAGGAGGACACGCCCGGGCCGAAGAATTCGACGAACTCCCCGGTCACGCCCACTTGGCGCAGTCGCTGTGTCACCGTCAAGGCAAGATCGGTGGCCAGCACACCAGGCGAGAGTCGACCTGTCAGTCGCACACCAATCACATCGGGAATACGCAGCATAGTTGGCATGCCGAACATCACAGTCTGCGCTTCAAGTCCACCCACACCCCAGCCCAGCACACCAATACCGTTGACCATGGGTGTATGACTGTCGGTGCCGATCATCATGTCGGGAACCAGCCAGCTCTTGCCATCTCGCTGCTCGGTCGTCACAACCGTGGCCAGTTGTTCCAGGTTGATGGTGTGCATGATGCCCGTGCCGGGGGGGTTGATGCGCACGCCCTTGAGCACCTGTGAAGCCCACCGAAGGAAACGGTAACGCTCGGCATTTCGACGGATTTCATGTTGCAGGTTCTCAGTCGCTGCACCAGCCTTGGCGTAGGCTTCTACCGCCAAGGAGTGGTCCACTGACACATCCACCTGCAGGCCCGGATTAAGAACCGTTGGGTCTACACCTGCCTCAGCCAGCGCGTCACGCATGGCGGCCACATCCACCAATGCCGGGGTACTGGTGGTGTCGTGCATCAACACACGACCGGGTTGAAATGCAATTTCCTGTTCGCTCGTCCCAGCCTCCAGCCAGTCCAAGATGGCTTGCACGGCGCGTTCACGCTCATCGCCTTGCATGTTGCGAATCGCGTTTTCCATCAACAAGCGCAATACCACGGGCAACTGCTCGAACCGGGTGCCACAGGCTGCATGCAAATTGACCACGGCGTGAGCTGCACCTTTGAGGGGCAGGACATCAGGAGAAAAGTTGTTGGTGTTTTCCATGATTTGCATTTTGCACTTCTTTGCGATAAAGTGCAATCATTGTTTGTGAACTAACCACATTTTTTTGGAGCCTCTATGCATCACTTTCGCCGCCACCTGATCATGTCCAGCATGTTCGCTGCATTGGGCGCTGCACCTGTTGCAATGGCACAGGACTTTCCCAGCAAGACCATCACCATCGTGGTTCCCTTCTCCGCTGGGGGCGGAGTTGATACGGTTGCTCGAATGCTGGCCGAAAAGCTACGCGTCACGCTCAAGCAGAACGTGATCGTTGATAACAAGGCTGGTGGCAGCGGCATGATCGGCGCGCTGGCTGTGGTCAAAGCAGCGCCTGATGGTCACACTTTATTGTTGGGCTCAGCTGGCGAAACTGCTATCAACACCTACGTCTACAAGAGCAAGATGCAGTACCAGCCATCCAAGGACCTGGCCCCTGTGACCTTGGTGACGCGTATCCCCAACGTGCTTGTGGCTGCACCTAACTTCCCAGCAAAAAACATGGAAGAGCTGGTGACCCATGCCAAAAAGAATCCTGGACGCGTGACGTATTCATCAAGCGGTGTGGGAAATCCTCAGCATCTCAATGGCGAGTTGCTGGAGGAGTTGGCTGGCATTCACATGGTGCACATCCCCTACAAAGGAGCTTCTGGCCAATTGATCGAGGTGATCTCAGGTAATGTGGACTGCACATTCGTAAGCTACACCGCAGCGCGAGGCTTCATCAAGGAAGGCAAGGTCAAGGCTTTGGCTGTGACTTCGGCCAAGCGCGCAGCCTTTGACAACAGCATTCCAGCAATTGCGGAATACAAACCGCTGGCGAAGTACCAGTTGGAAAACTGGTTTGGCATGTTTGCACCTGCAGGCACCCCCGAACCGGCACTTCAAAAAATCAACGCTGCTGTGACTCAGGCTCTTAAGGACCCCGATCTGGCGAAACGCCTGCAAGACCAGGGAGGTGAACCTGCACCCATGAGCGTGCAGCAGTTCCGCGAATTCATCCAGATCGAATCTAAGCAATTCCAACGCATCGTTGAAACCGCAAACATCACAGCAGAGTAAGTTTTATTTCACCAACGCAAGGAGACTTTTATGACATTGAACCGACGCCAGACTCTGTTTGCCACCTTCGCTACGCTTGCCGCCCTGAACGTCTACGCTCAGGACTATCCTCAGAAACAGATTTCGCTGGTGGTCTCTTATAGTGCTGGAGGTAATGCAGATCTGCGTGCCCGAATGCTGGGTACAGCGGTTTCAAAAATTCTGGGTACCCCCATTGTGGTGGAGAACAAGCCTGGTGCTAACGGCAATATTGGTCATGAGTATGTGACAAAAGCCCTGCCGGATGGACACACTTTAGTGATTGCTACCATGGGACCGATGGCCATCAGTTCATATGTCTACCCTAAACTTGGTTTTGACCCGGAAGAGTCTTTTGCGCCAATCGTGGTCATCGAAAAGGCACCCATGGTACTGGTCACGCGTACAGACAAGCCCTTTCAGTCTCTGAAAGAGTTGGTAGATTTTGGTCAGAAAAATCCTGACAAGCTCTCGTTCGGTAACGCAGGTGCAGGCAGCGCACACCACCTGAGTGCCGAGTTGTTCATGCAGAGCACAGGTATCAAAGGGCTGTCTGTTCCCTATAAAGGTGGAAGTCAGGCCGCTACCGCATTGCTCGCCGGGGACATTGATTTGATGTTCGAGCAGACCTATGCGGCGTTGCCGTCGATTGCCACCAAAAAAGTCCGTCCGTTGGCCGTTACCTCTGAAAAGCGGCTCGCTAGCCTGCCCAATGTACCGACCATGGGCGAGCTGGGTTACCCCAAAGTGGTTGTTCACAACTGGCTTGGCCTAGCCGCACCCAAAGGCACCCCTCCAGCTGTGATCAACAAGCTCAATGATGCTTTTAACAGGGCTCTGCTCTTGCCGGAAATCAAGGACAAGATCGCCGACCCTGGCAACATTGTCGGCGGCGGCAGCCCCGACGAGTTCAAAAGTTTCATCCTTAGCGAGCGACGGAAGTGGGGGCCTATGGTGAAGTCGCTGGGTATAAAACCCGACTGAATCAGGCTTAGATCTAAGATAAAACGCCCTGAATTATTGCAATAAGCAGGTAAGGCCCAGACTCACAGATATGCTGGAACTGTCTAGTCGAACTCAGTACGGATAAGGAGATGCGTGCCCTCATCGTGGGGCGCAATCTTAATAGCAGTCGTAATGTTGCAACTGTCGCAGGCAACTTCAACGGTCGAATCCATAAACTCTAGCGGCATTGAGTTGCATGTGTTCATAAATTTCTTTGCCCAGCCAAGCTGTACAAGCAGCAGGCCATGCTGAGTCGTTCTCATCTCTGAATTTTTCTATCCGAAGAGGATCATCACTTTCGGAGCGATGAACTCCCTGGGTATGCGGCCAATTGCTGCCCCACAAAATTGCCTCTGCATTCGTATCGGCCAATGAATCAATATAGGGACGTAAATCCGAGTAAGGCGAAGCAAGTTTCGAGGACAAATAGGGTCCAGAGAGCTTTACGCAGAGTTGCCCGGTGCGGGTCATTGCCAACATCTTTTGCCAGAGTGGCGATTCGGTGCCCTCTTCGACGGAGGGCAAGCCCAGATGATCCAAGACAAACAAGCGATTGGACCGACTAATGGTTCGAGCAATACCCGCCAGAACACCAAGCGTAACGTGCAGTTGGATATGCCACGACTTTGGCAGAAGAGCATCCAATTCTTCAATGCGAATGGCTGCTTCTTCGGCATTGAAGGAGCGATTGACCACCATGTTCAAGCGGGCTCCAACTACACCAGCTGCCATCAAAGCATCAAGCTCGTCTCTGGACGAATCCTTTGATATGACCGCAACTCCTTTAGCGCGCCCGTTTAACTGCTCAATGGCATTCAACAGGCACAGGTTGTTGGTGCCATAAACGCTGGGTTGAACCAAAACGACACGTTGTATGCCAGTCCGATCCAGATAGTGGGTCAACTGCTGTGCGTTTGCTGTATCAGGTGTAAATTTCCTGGATGCAGCGAACGGATACCGCTCTGGGTCGAAGACGTGGACATGGGAGTCGCATGGCATTGACCCCGTCATTACTGCGCCTGGATATTTGCGGCCTTGACCGTTTGCTTCCAGTTGTTAACCTCATCGGTGATGAATTTTTGAAATTCCGCAGAGGAGTTGCCAACCGGTTCTGCCCCAAGTTCTCGCAGCTTTTGCGCAACTTCGGCCGTCTTCAATGCCTTAACGATCAATGAATGCAAATTGGCGAGTACATCAGCAGGCACCTTGGCGGGAGCGACCACCCCGACCCAATGGGTCACACCAAATTTCTGAATACCAGCTTCACTGAATGTAGGTACTGCGGGCCATTTAGCAACGCGTTTGGCTTGTCCAACTGCAACCGCTTTCACGCGTCCTGAAGCCAACGGCCCTTCTGTGCTCGTGATGCTGTCAATCAGAACGTCAATCTCACCAGCCATCAATGCCTTGATAGATTCACCGCCACCCTTGTAAGGCACATGTGTGAATTTGGCCCCAGTGACACTGCCCAGCAGCTCAGTAGTCAGATGTGGCGTGCTTCCGATGCCCCCTGAGCCATAGTTGAGCTTCTCTGGATTTTTCTTCGCAAACTCCATCAACTCCTGAGCATTCTTGAATTGGGAGGTAGTCGGGATCATCATCACCATCGGTGACTCGGCAACCTTGGTGACTGCTGCCAAATCTTTCAGAGTGTCGTAGGGCATCTTCGACTGCAGGGCGGGTGCCATGGTAAAGGGCCCGCTAATGAATGCGAGCGTGTAGCCATCGGGCGCAGCTTTGGCCACGGCATCCGTGCCAATCACTCCACCTGCACCAGCTTTGTTTTCGACCACAAACGACTGGCCAGTCAGCACTGTGAGCTGTTGCGCCAGAACACGTCCCATCACATCGTTAGGCCCACCCGCGGCAAACGGCACCACCAAGCGAACGGGCTTGGTGGGATAGACACCTTGGGCGAATGTTGTACTGGATAAACAGGCCAACGACATGGCAGCCAGAACAAAGCGACGGTGCATGAGTTTTCTCGAATTTTTCATAGAAGCTGAACTCTCAGGTTGATTTGACGAAGAGACTCGTGCAGGCACAAGATCTGCACAATCATTGTATTTTGCATTGAAATGATACAGCAACAAGCCCGTTGTGTGCTATTATTTTGGTCATGAATGATTCAAAGATTGCTTTGATACACGCAACACCTTTGGCGATGCAGCCCGTCAGTGAGGTGTTTGCAGCCCTTTGGCCAGAGGCCAAATGCCGCAATCTGCTCGATGACAGCCTCTCCCCCGATTTGCAAGAGCAAGGATTGACTGCCGTCATGGTCGACCGAATGGTGGGATTGGCCAGCTACGTCAAAAGTCAGGGCGCACAGGCGATTTTGTTCACTTGCTCAGCATTTGGTCCTGCGATAGATGCCGCGAAAAAGACGCACAACATCCCCATCTTGAAGCCCAACGAGGCGATGTTTGATGAGGCTCTGGACCTGTGTGAACAACAGGGCAAGCCGTGCCGCATTGGATTGCTCACGACTTTTGCACCGGCATCGGTGTCGATGCAGGCTGAGTTTCAAGAGGCCATTGAACAAAGACGACTGTCCGTGGTTGTCGAAAGTGCATGTGCCACGGGTGCACTAGAGAAGCTCAATGCAGGTGATGCGCAATCCCATGACCAGCTGTTGCTGGATACGGCCACAGCCATGCCGATCTGCGATGTGTATGTACTGGGCCAGTTTTCCATGGCCCGCAGCCAAGCATTGGTACAAAAAGCACTCCAAAAACCCGTTCTGACCAGCCCCGCTAGTGCCGTGCGACGCCTGCAGTCTGCATTGGCTATTAACCCCATCAACCCTGCCCCCCTGAATTGACCGGAGAACTACATGAAATTCATCGTTTTGCCCTGCGACGGTATTGGTCCCGAAATTGTTGAAGCCTCTGTACAGGTACTAAAGGCTGCAGACGCACGCTATGGCCTGAATATCCAATTGGACTATGAGTCTGTTGGCTTTGACAGCTTGCGAGACCATGGAATTACTCTGCGCGACGAAGTGCTGGCGAAAGCTAAAACATACGACGGCATCATCCTCGGTACGCAGTCGCATGCCGACTACCCGTCGCCCGAAAAAGGTGGCCGCAATGTGTCTGCAGGTTTCCGAATTGGACTCGACTTGTACGCCAACGTGCGTCCCGCGAAGACCCGTTCTTTTCTCGAATCGAACATGAAGGCTGGCAAATCGATGGATTTGGTCATCATGCGCGAAGCGACCGAGGGGTTCTATCCCGACCGTAATATGAGCCGAGGCTGGGGCGAAGTGATGCCAAGTCCTGACATGGCGCTCTCCACCCGAAAAATCACACGCCACTGCAGTGAGCGCATTGCCCGTCGCGCTTTCGAGCTGGCCATGACACGTCGTAAAAAAGTCACAGCCATCCACAAAGCCAACAGCTTTCATATGACCGACGGACTATTTTTGGAAGCTGTACGGCATGTCGCCAAGGAGTTTCCACTAGTTCAACTCGATGACCTTCTGGTCGACGCCTCCACCGCGCACCTCGTGCGCAACCCTGAAAGTTTTGATGTGCTCGTCGCCACTAATTTCTATGGCGACATCTTGTCGGACTTGTGCAGTGAGCTGTCGGGCAGCCTGGGTCTGGCTGGATCAGTGATGGCCAGTGATGACTTGTGCTGCGCTCAAGCACAGCACGGTTCAGCCCCCACCATTGCAGGGAAAGACATTGCTAACCCAACATCGATGATTTTGTCAGTGGCGATGATGGTGCAGTGGGTCGGAGACAAGCAAGGCAATAAGGCTCTGCGTCAGGCTGGCGATACCATGACCGCTGCTGTAGATCTCGTGCTGGCCAATCCCGCCACACGTACACCTGACATCGGTGGCACCATGGGCTGCAAAGCTTTTGCTCAAGCAGTAGCTGACGCAGTCAAAAGCGTTTAAAACTGCTCATGCGTAAAGTATTGCTGGGCTGCATTGCCGATGATTTCACGGGGGCCACGGACCTGGCCAGCAATCTGGTTCGAAGTGGCATGCGGGTGGTGCAAACGATCGGCATCCCTGCGCAAGCATTGAGCGAAGACTGCGATGCAGTCGTTATCGCCCTTAAGACCAGAACCGTTGCTGCCAGCGATGCGATTTCGCAATCTCTTCAAGCCTTGACATGGCTTCAGGCTCAGGGAGCACAGCAGTTTTATTTCAAATATTGCTCTACCTTTGACTCCACTCCTGAAGGCAACATTGGCCCAGTGACAGAAGCCCTGATGGACGCACTGGGCGAAACTTTCACCATTGCATCACCTGCTTTCCCGGAGAACGGCCGCACCATTTTCAAAGGGCATCTGTTTGTCGGTGACGTGCTCCTGAGTGCTTCGGGCATGAAGGACCACCCCCTGACCCCGATGCGCAACAGCAACCTGGTTCAAGTGCTGCAAGAACAGACAAAGCGCCAGGTAGGATTGATTGAATACAGCACAGTGACCAAAGGGCCATTGGCAATTCGCGAGCGCATCTCGCAACTTAAAAAGCAAGGGATTGGCCTGGCCATCGTAGACGCCCTAAGCAATGAGGACTTGATGAAGCTAGGGCCAGCGCTTGCTGATCTGCGTTTAATTACCGCTGGTTCGGGTGTTGCCATTGGATTGGCACAAAATTTCGGAATCGAATCGAGCGATCAGGCAGCGCAACTTCCAAGAGCCAACGGGCGTAAAGCGATCATTTCAGGCAGCTGCTCAATTGCGACCAATGCACAAGTGGCACATTTTTTAGCCCAAGGTGGTGCCGGGTTCGCCATCGATCCGCTGTCCTTGGCCCAGGGCCAACCTACTTTGGATCATGCGATGCGATGGGTAGAGCAGCAGAGCCCTGATCATCCAGTCCTGATCTATGCGACCGCCACGCCTGAATCTGTCCGCGCTGTTCAATCCCAATTAGGCGTTGCCCAAGCGGGCGCCATGGTGGAAGAAGCACTATCCGGCATTGCTAAATGCCTCGTCTCTCGGGGTATTCATCAGTTGGTTGTGGCCGGCGGGGAGACCTCAGGGGCCTGTGTAAAGGCCTTGGGTATCGAGAGCATGCGAATCGGCACAGCTATCGCACCAGGCGTACCTTGGTGCCATGCCCCATCACCCTTCGCTCAAGGCGGGCACCTACACATTACTTTGAAGTCGGGCAATTTTGGGACTGAAGACTTCTTTACCCAGGCATTTCAGAAGCTGGCATAGGTAGTGTGTACAGTGTCGAGCTAGTCTCTGAAATCCGCCACCATGCCCCCCTCACCGATTGCTCAGCCAAAAGTCAGCCCGCTAATTCCTACGTTGGCCATGCGGATCGTTGAGATGATCCGTCGCGAGAACTACATCATTGGTCACCGACTCACCGAGTTGGCTTTGTCCGAAGAACTGAATGTCTCTCGATCACCTGTGCGCAAGGCCTTGCAATATCTTGAAGGTCAAGGCGTAGTCTCTTCGCTGCCACGCAAGGGTTTCCAACTTTCCAAATCGGCTTCCGAATTGGCTTCGGTGGACTTGAGTGCACCTGAAACTTCAGACGAAGATTTGTATCTGCGTATCGCCAATGAAAGAATTCATGGCGATCTGCCTGAAGAAGTCCATGAGTCGGACCTGATGGAACAGTTCGGCACTACGCGTCTACAAATTCAACGCGTTCTTCACCGCATGGCCAGAGAGAGCATGATTGACCGCAAGCCTGGCCGCGGATGGGTGTTTCGCCCCTTGTTGACCAACAGCGATTCCCATCGGGAAAGCTACCGCTTTCGCATGATCATTGAGCCATCCGCAATTCTGGAACCAGGCTACCAACCCGATTTGGCCGAACTTGAAAAATGCCGGAGAGAGCAAGAGGAGTTACTTCAAGGCGGCATTGAGAAATGCTCACCTGCAGAACTCTTTAGGGCTGGCGTACACCTGCATGAAACAGTCGTTGCAGGCGCTAAAAACCGATTTCTTCTCGACAGCTTGCGCACCATTAACCAAATGCGCCGTGTAGTGGAATACGGCACCCGGCTGGATCGTTCACGCCTTCACCAACAATGCAGAGAACATCTCGCCTTGATAGACCTTCTTGTAAAAGGTGAGCGCATGGAAGCCGCTCATTTTCTACGTCAACACCTCAATGGTGCTCGCATTTCAAAAATCGGAGAGAGCTGACTCTTTTGCACGAAATCTCGACTCTGCAATGACAGCTTTAGGCTGTAGAGTCAGGTTTTGAATTGACCGGTTGAATCCGCCGTCGTCAACAGCCCCGCGGTGCGTGGCACCTCTCAGCCATTGCCAATTTCTTTGAGGCACGCCGGATAGCTTTCCCTATTGAGCGGCTGCATTGGCATCTTTTGCCAGCGGTTTTGTGCTTTTCAGCCATTTGAGCTGTCCCCTGCTGCCCTTAACCTGAGGGCCAACAAGGAGACAAGACATGAATGGATACCCGGTAGATCGCAGGCAGGCGCTGGTGGCGCTCTCGGCCATGGCGGTGGGCGGCACGGCGCTGGCCCAGAGCCGCCCCGCAGACGCATTCCCTACCAAGCCGATCCAGCTGGTGCTGCCCTTTCCGCCCGGCGGCTCGATGGACCCGATCTTTCGCACCCTGGCCGAGGCCGCGTCCAAAGAGCTGAGCCAGCCCGTGGTGTTGATGCACAAGCCTGGCGCGGGCGGGGTCATGGGCACGGCGGCGCTCGCCACCATGCCCGAGTCGGACGGCTACACCGTGGCCGTGATGCACAACTCGGTGATCCGTGCACCCTTGGTGCAAAAGGTCAACTTCGACCCGCTCAAGGACTTCACCTACCTGATCGGGTTGTTCAACCTGACCACCGGCATTTGCGTGGCCGCCGATGCCCCTTGGCAGACGCTGGGCGATTTGTTGGCTGATGCCAAAAAGCGCCCCGGCGCCATCAGCTGGGGCACGGTCGGGGCCATCAGCATCAACCGCATCGTGGCCGAGCGCCTGGCCAAAATGGCGGGCACCTCGTTCAACATGGTGCCTTTCAAGGGCGGCGGCGAGGCTTTCACCGCGCTGATCGGGCGGCACCTGGACGTGTACGGTGACCCCGGCTTTGGCGCTCAGGTGCGCGGGGGCAAGGCGCGCTTGTTGGCCACCTTCACGCAAGAGCCGCTCAAAGGCTACCCGGGCGTGCCGACCGTCAAAGCGTCGGGTTTTGACATCACCATCGATTCGCCCATGGGCTTGGTTGCGCCCAAGAACCTGCCGCCTGCCATTGCGGCCAAGTTGGCGGCGGCGTTCCGCAAGGCTTCGGCCGACGTGGCGCACCAAACCCAGCTGGAGAGCTTTGACATGCAGCCCAACTTGATGACGGGCGAGGCCTACACCGCTTACGCCCGCACGGCCTACGAGCGCGATGCCAAGATGCTCAAGGACATCGGCTTCAAGCTCGAATGAAAGTGCGCCCATGAAGCCCGTCACCTCTGACGACCCCAAAACCATTTTTGCGAAGACGCCCTTCACGCGCCTGATCGGCATGCAGCGTGATTACTCTGAAGGCGGCAAGGCACAAATCTCGCTCGACCCGCACGCCGATCTGGGCAATGTGATCGGTGCCGTGCATGGCGGCGTGGTGGTCACGCTGCTTGATGTGGTGATGGCCAGCGCAGCGGTGTCGCGGGTGGATTTTCAAAAGACCGTGGTCACGCTGAACTTGGACACCAGCTTTCTGGAGCCGGGCCGCGGCCCACTGACCGCGCAAGGCGAGGTGGTGAGCTGCGACGATGATGTGGCTTGGTGCCAGGCCAAGGTCTGCGATGCGCAAGGCCGCGTGGTGGCCAAGGCGCAGGGTTCGTTCCGCTATTTGCCCAGACCGCAGTGAAGCGGGTGTCTTCAAACTCGCACCCAAGGAAGCCGCATGAGCCCAACCCATGAACCCTCAGCCACGCTGCCCCGCAGCGCTGTGATGGCCTTGTTGGACGAAGCCATGACCCAGGCCGCTTCGACCCGCGTCAACGGCAGCACTGCTGAGACTTCGCCAGCGCGTTTGGTGGTGGCGGTCGATCTGCACATGTCGTTCATGCGCCCCGCAACAGGCCAAGCCGTGGCTACAGCCCAAGTGGTGGGCGGCGGCAAGACCATGGTGTTTTGCGAAGCGCAGCTGTGCAATGACCAAGGTGAGGTGCTGGCCCAGGCGATGGGCACTTACCGCGCCCAGAGCGCTTGATGGCGGCGTAATCAACTCGCGCCGTCACATCGCCATTTGAATCTGAAGGACTTGTCAGGCGCCTTTTGAGGTCGGTCGGTCGGTGGCTTTAGCCCCGACTTTGCGGGCTTCGGCGCAGGCCTCATGTCGGGGCTAAAGCCACCGATCTACTGGGGTGGTTCATTTGCGGTTGACCAGCACAATGCCCACCGCCACCAGGCCCAGCGCCATCAGCAAGGTGGGGGTGGCCGATTCGCCCAGCCAAAGCGTGCCGAACAGCAAGGCAAACAGCGGGGTCAAGAACACAAAGACCGAAATCTTGGTCGCCGGGTAACGGCCCAGCATCCACATCCAGGCCAGGTAGCTGGCAAAGGCGCCGATCACGGTTTGCGCCAGCATCGAGCCCCAAGCCATGGGGCTCCAGTCCAAAGACCAGGTCTCGCCCAAGGCGAACGAGATCCAGGGCACGGCCACCGCCGTGGTGGCGATTTGGTAGAACAAGAGTTTCTCGGGCGAGATGCGCGTGAGGTTGTTGGCCCGGATCGACACCGTGGTCAGGCCCCACAAAGCACCGGCTGCCAGGCCCAGCAGGTCGCCCAGAGCGCTGCTGTTGCCCGCGCCCAGGCCCTCGCGCATGGCAAAGGCCACTGCCACAAAGGCACAGGCCATGCCCAGCCATTGCAAGGGGCGCAGGCGTTCGGACTTCACAAACAAGGGCACCAAAGCCGCCACCCAAAACGGCGAGGTGTACAAAAACACCGTCAGACGCGAAGCGGTGGTGTAGCGCAGGCCCAGGTAAATGCAGGCGAATTCGGCAGCGAACAAGCCACCGGCCAGCAGGCCTGCCCACAAAGAGCCGTCGCGCTCGAACAGGCGAATGCCACGCACGCGGCACCAGACCAGGAGCAGCACGCAAGCGCCCATGCAGCGCAAGCTGGCCTGAAACAGCGGCGCCACTTCGTCCATGATGGACTTGACCAGCACTTGCTGCAGGCCCCAAAACATGCAGCAGACCAGCAAGATGCCGACCGCCAAACTGTCCAGATGTTCTTTGCGTGAATTCATGCAGGGCATTGTGCCGCGCCCATGGGGGGCGGGCTGTCACCTTGGGCATGTACTGTGCAGGTAACATCCCTGCACAAGGTTTTTTGAATTCACGCCACATGTTGCTTCCCCATTTCACCGCGCTGGGCGCTGGCCCGATTGTCTTGATGCTGCACGGGGCAGGGGGTAATTTCCGCAGTTTTGCGCCGCAGGTGGAACGCTTGGCCCATGCGGGTTACAAGGCAGTGGCTTGGGACATGCCGGGCTACGGCCACAGCGTGCCGGTGGAGCCTTATGGGCTCAAGGGCCTGGCACACAGCGCCATCGCTTTGATCGAGGCCTTGCTGCCCGCCGATGCCCCGGCGTCCAAGCGGTCGGTGCATCTGGTGGGTCACGGCCTGGGCGGCATGGTGGCGCAGGAGCTGATCATGCGCAGGCCCGACCTGGTGCGCAGCCTGGTGCTGGTGGGCAGCACCAGCGGGCCCGACTCGGGCTGGGCACAAGATGCAGCAAGTCAGACCTTGCTGCTGGATGCCGCAGCGGATACCGACCGGCCGCGATGGGCGCAGACTGTGGTCGATGCCCAAGTGGGCCCCTTGGCCCTGTCCGAAGGGGTGATGCTGGCCAGGCATTGCATGGCGCAGGCCTCACCCGTCACCTACCGCCACGCCTTGCAGGCGCAGGCCACTTTTGACCGCGATGCGGCCTTGTCACACATCCATGTGCCCACACTGTTGATCAGGGGCGAGCACGATCCTCTGGCGTCAGTGGCCGCGATGGAGCGCATGGCGCAGCGCATCCATGGCAGCCGCTGGGTGCAGATGCCCGGCGTGGGCCACTGGCCACAGCTGGAATCGCCCGAGGCCTTTGAGGCCTTGTTGCTGGATTTTCTGGATGAGCCGCCTGTGCATTGGACGCATTGAACGTGGGACGCGGGGAGCGAGAAAACAATGAACGAATTTGAAAAACACATGGCCGCGCTGCAAGCGGGCACTTTGAACCGCCGCGACTGGCATCGCTTGGCCTTGGCTGCGGCCATGACGCCTTGGCTGGGCGCTTGTGCCCAAGCGCAGGCTGTGAGCAGCTCGGCCGAAGCCGCACAGGGTCCGCGCTGGCAGGTCGATCCCTTCAGCCTGGGCGTGGCCAGTGGTCAGCCCCAGCCCGACAGCGTGGTGCTCTGGACGCGCCTGCGCATCACCGAAGCCGATGCGGCCCAGATGGCGCAGTCGGTCGGCGTGGTGTGCGAGTTGTTTGCCGACGCTGCCTTGCGCCAACCGCTGCGCCAGTGGCGTGTGCAGACCGATGCGGCGCGCGCCCACAGCGTGCACGTGGTCGCCACCGGCTTGCAGCCCGGGCGGCACTATTGGTACCGCTTTGTGTGTGGCAGCGCCACCAGCCCGGTGGGGCACACCCGCACCAGCCCGGGTGTCAACGATGCGGTGGACCGCTTGCGCATCGCGTTGGCTTCTTGCCAGCATTTTGAGCAAGGCTATTTTGTGGCGCACCGCGAAATGGCCCGGCGCGATCTGGACCTGGTGCTGTTTGTGGGCGACTACATCTACGAAAGCACCAACCCGCAGTACATGTTGCGCAAGCACGAAGGCGGTGTGCCCAAGCAGCTGGACGAATACCGCGAACGCCATGCGCAGTACAAAGGCGATGCGGACTTGCGCGCCTGCCATGCCGCGCACCCCTGGGTGATGACCTGGGACGACCACGAGGTGGTGAACGACTACGCCAATGATCTGGACCGCAACTTCACCGATCCACAGGTGTTTTTGCGTCGCCGTGCGGCGGCCTATCAGGCTTACTTTGAACACATGCCGGTGCGCGTGGGGCCGGACGCGAACAATGCCAGCCAGATGCGCATCCACGACCGCATGGCCTGGGGCCGACTGGCCGACTTGTGGACCCTGGACTGCCGCCAGTACCGCGACCACCAGGCTTGTCCCGATCCGATGCGCGGCGGTGGTCGCGTGGTGGTGGGTTGCGATGCGCTGGCCGACACCTCGCGCAGCATGCTCGGTACTGCGCAAGAGCAATGGTTCACCGAAAGCCTGACGCGCAGCAGCAAGCGCTGGAAGCTGGTGGCCCAATCCACCCAGATGAGTTCCAGTGGCGTCAATACGCCACTGGGGCGCAGCGCGTTCACCGATGGTTGGGATGGCTATCCGCAGGCCCGTGCCCGCATGCTCGGCAGCGTGGCGCAAGCTGGCCTCAAAGACGTGGTGATGCTTGGCGGCGATGTCCACATGAACGTGGCCGCGCAACTGCGAGTGCAGCCCAATGACGATCAATCGCCGATCGTGGCCAGCGAACTGGTGACCACCTCGATCACCTCACGGGGCTTGGGCGAAAAGTTGCTGGCGCAGATTCGGGACAGCAACCCCGACATCCTGCATGCGCGTTCGGATGAACGGGGTTACACCCTGCTGGATGTGAGGCCGCAAGGCATCAGCGCCCAATTCAGGACCACACCCAACCCGGCCAAAGTCGATGGGGTGCTCAAGACCCAAGCGCAGTTCCGGATTCAGGCGGGTGTGGCGGGCGTTCAGAAGGCTTGAGTGCCCTGAACCTTGGATGATTCATCCCGGCCTTGCGCCGGGATTCCAGATTGCTGGACTTCAGCGGACCAGCAAGACCGGCACTTTGCAATGTGCCAGCACCTGTGTGGCCACCGAGCCCATCACCAGGTTGCCCAAGGTGCCGTGGCCATGCGAGCCCATCACCAGCAGGTCGAACTTGCCGCTTTCTGCCGTTTTCGAAATGATCTCGCCAGCGTGGCCGATCTTGGTGATGCTTTTGGCATCGATGCCGTGGCGGCTCAGGAAAGTGGACACCGGGGCCAGCACTTTTTCGGCTTCTTCGCGTTGGTAGGCTTCGACCACGTCCTTGCCAACGGCTGCGCGTGCGCGGGGAGGCAATTGAGGTTGTACCGTGATCAATGTGTATTTGTTGGAGGCACTGAAGAGCTCATCATGCGTGGCCAGGTAAGCCAACATTTTTTTGGTGAATTCACTGCCGTCAACGGCCAACAAGATTTTCATGAGGGGCTCCTTGAATAGGTTAAGGCTTGATCATAAAGACTTGCACATGCCCTGTATTGACTTTGGTCAAGATGGCCTTCGTGGGCAGGCAACATGGGTGTGGTGGACCACAGATCAAGCCGTTAACAGTTGCTGAGGTTTGAAGAGGATTTGCTCGCCTTTGTGCGCGTAGCCCAAAGGGTTGGCGACCACTCGGCAGCCTTGGTGCGTGTAGTCGCTGGGGCAATGCAAATGGCCGTGCAGCCAGAGCTGCGCTTTGGGCAGCAGCGCATCGAGCGCGTTGCAAAACCCGGCCGTGCCCGGCGTCTCGCCATAACGCGGATCGGCGCTGCGCAGGCTGGGCGCAAAGTGCGTCACGACCACGGTGGGGCCGTCAAATGGGGCGCTCAATGCGGCGCTCAACCAGTCCTGGCACAGCAAGGCTTGCTCACGCATGCCTTCGGCCAGCCAAGGCTCGTCCGCTCGCGTGGTGCCGGTTTTGCGTAGGTAATAGTTGGCGGCGCGAAAAGCCTTGTCGCGCGCTTTCAGTTGGCGGGTGTACTGGCTGTTGGGGTGGCTGAAGTGAGCAGGAATTTTTTCGGGCAAGGGCTTGCCCGCCAAGGGGCCAAGGGCGTCAAAGTCTGACCACAGCGTGGTGCCCACAAAGCGCACGCCGCCCAACTGCAGCATTTCGCGCTCCAGCCAGGTGATGCCCAGGCGGGCACAGGTGGCTTGCAGCCGATGGTGCGCCTCGTCGAAGTCCAGGCCATCGTATTCGTGGTTGCCGGGCACAAACAGCACCGGTGTGGGCCAGCCGTTTTGTGGCGAGAAGCGGCCCAGGCCAAAGTCGGCATCGCCCGAAGCGCTGAGGGCAGAGTTGTTTTGGTAGGAACCGATGTCACCGGCCAATACCAGCACGTCGGCACCAGGAGCGGGCGTGGGCATGAAGCCGGGGTTGCTTTCCAGGTGCAAGTCCGACAGGAGCTGAATGTTCATGGCTTGCTTTCTGGCGTGAAGGCTTGCTGCGCCACTTGCAGCAGCTGGCTGCGCAGCCATTGGTGGGCGCTGTCGTGGTGCAGGCGGCGGTGCCACAGCGCTTCGACGTGGACCGGTGGCACGTCAAAGGGCAGCTCGCGCAGCACCAGCTGGTCGGCCATGCCGGTGGTGGGCACAAAGTGGCGCGGCAGCACGGTGAGCAAATCGGAGTTGACCACGACCTGTCCGGCGGTGAAAAACTGGTTGACCGTGATCACGATGCGCCGCTGATGGCCGATGGAGGCCAGTGCCTCGTCCACAAAGCCATAGGGCCTGCCGGAAAAGCTCACCAGCAGATGCCGCGCTGCGCAGTAGCTTTCGGTGCTCAAGGGCTGCTCGGCCAGTGGGTGGCCTTTGCGCATCACGCACACGTATTCACCGGCGTACAGGCGCTGGTGCTCAAAGGGCACGGCTTCGCCGGCTTGGGCGCGGGCGGTCAAGTCGGTCAGCACCGCCGGAAAGTAGCCCATGGCCATGTCGGCTGCACCATCGCTGAGCAGGCGGCGCGGGTCGCGCGTGGTGAGCGGCACCACACGCAGTGACACGCCGGGGGCTTCTGTTTGCAGTTGCCGGGCCAGACCGCCCATGAGCTCGGCGGCAGTCGCATCGGCCATGGCCAGCACAAAGGTGCTGCTGGCTTGGGCGGGTTCAAACAAGCTGGGCACAATGGCCGCCTGCAGCTGGCGCAAGGCCTCGCGCACGCTGGGCCACAAGGCCAATGCACGGGGTGTGGGTTCGATCCCGTGGCCGTGGCGGCGCACCAGCTCGTCGTCCAGCGCATCGCGCAGGCGGCGCAGGGCGTTGCTGACGGCCGGCTGTGTGAGCGAGAGGTTGCGCGCCGCCCGGGTCAGGCTGCGCTCGGCCATGACCTCGTCAAAGACCCGAAGCAGGTTCAGGTCCAGGGTGCGAAAGGAGGCGGGGATCGGGGTGTTCATGGGGCGGTGGCAGGGCGATGGCTCAATTCATCACCAACATGAATGATACACATCATGAATATAAAGTTGAACAATACCCGTGGTAACCCTAATATACGGCTCATGGTTTTGACAATCTTTGATCTTCAAAGTTACAAAACTTGTTGAAAGGGAATACAAAATGAACGCTGCTGTCACCAAATCTGTCCTGGGCCAAGTGCCCGCATCCACCACCGCTTCGGTGGGCTCTGCCACTTCGGCCAAAACCTTGTCCACTTTGTTGCTGGCCGCGGGCGTGGCCGCGCTGGTCGTCATGGCCGATCAAATGATCGACGACTGGGCCGAAACCCATGTCATCGCTTCTTGGTTGGCTCTGTGGGCTGTGGCCGTGCTGGCCATTGGCGCATTGCGTGGCGTGACCCGCATGCTGGCTCAAAAAATGATGGCAGGCCTGGACGACTGGTCGGCCGATGTGGCGCGCCGCCGCTCTGACCAGCGTCTGTGGGCCATGGCTCAAAACGACAGCCGCATGATGCGTGATCTGCAAACCGCCATGGACCGTGCCGACGACGAAAGCACACCTGCCAAAGATGTGAATGTGCTGATGAGCCGCCGTGTGGCGCGCATGGTGCAAAGCCGTCTGTATTACATCTGACCGGTCAACAGCCGGGCGTACAGCCTGCCGCTGCATTCGGGCCTCCTTCGGGAGGCCTTTTTCATGGTTCCGGCGTTTCGGGGGCTTGGCGCGAGGCCAGATAAATGCCGGGCAAGATCAAACTTGCGCCCATGATGTGGTGCCAGCCCAGAGGCTCGCCCAGCACGGCCCAGGCGGTCAAGCCACCATACAAAGGCCCCAAGTAGAGGCTGGCGGCCACGCGGCTGGCGCCGAGCACTTTTTGGCAAAAACCATAGGCCCAGTAGGCACCGATGCCCGGCACCAGTGCGGCGGACAGCACCAGCCAGGTGGCGGTGGCAGACCACGCTGGCCGATCGGCAGACCACCATTCGACTGCTGCAAACGGCAGCAAGACCAGCGAGCCGCCCAAGGCCGTGGCGGCCAGGCGGGCGGTTGCGCCCAAAGGGCTGGGCCATTTCTTGAGCAGCAGCGCATAAGCGGCCCAGGCCGTCATGCACAGCACGATCCAGCCATCGCCCGCCACCCACTGCACCTGGCCCAGCGACAGCCATTGGCCTTTGACCACCACATGGAAGACCCCGGCCATGGCGATCAGCACCCCAGCGGCTTGCCGCCAAGAAAAGCGCTCGTCCAGCCACAGCACAGCGCCCAGCGCGATCAGCACGGGTGAGGCGGCGTAAATCAAAGCGATGTTGATGGCCGAGGTGGTCTGCGCGCCCCGGTAAACCCAGGCGCCGCAAATGAGCATGCCCAAGGCGCCCAGCACCAGGTACTGCCAAGCGACTTTCAGGGTGTTTTGGCGTTGGTGCCACAGTTCATGGCGAGCCACAAAGGCCAGCAACAGACCAGCCAGGCCCCAACGGCCCAGGGCCAGCCCATGGGGCTGCACCACGCCGGGCGCGCTGCGCGCCACGATGTAATTGACCGACCACATGGCCGGCGTGAACCAGAGCAGCCAGAGGGCCCATCGCTGCCGGGATTCAGGTGTTTTCAGAAAATCCATAAGCGGTCGATTGTGCAGGCAATAAAAAAACCGCCCCGGTTTGCGGCCGGGGCGGTTGCATGCTCTTGCGCTGTTTGGGCGCGATGTCTGGAGGTTTTAGCCGAGGCGCTTTTCCAGATCGGCTTTGGTGTCCAGCAGAGCCTTGGGCAGGTGGTAGCTCAGCTGCGCAAAGTGCTCGTCATGCAGCTTGAACTCGGCTTGCCAGGCGGCTTTGTCGATGCTGGTCACGGCCTTGAACTGCTCGGCGCTGAATTCGATGCCGTTCCAGTTGATTTCGCCGTAGGTCGGGGCCACGCCGAACATGGTCTCTTCGCCTTGGGCTTTGCCTTCCAGGCGATCGATCATCCACTTCAGAACGCGCATGTTGTCGCCATAGCCGGGCCAGACGAAGGAGCCGGTTTCGTCCTTGCGGAACCAGTTCACGCAATACATGGCGGGCAGATTGTGGCCAGCGGCCTCAGCCTTGGCACCGGTGTCGAGCCAGTGCTGGAAGTAGTCGCTCATGTTGTAGCCGCAGAAAGGCAGCATGGCGAACGGGTCGCGGCGTACCACGCCTTGTGCGCCGAAGGCGGCGGCGGTGGTTTCCGAGCCCATGGTCGCGGCCATGTAGACGCCTTCGGTCCAGCTGCGTGCTTCGGTGACCAAGGGCACGGTGGTCGAACGGCGGCCACCGAACATGAACGCGTCGATTGGCACGCCAGCGGCGTCGTCCCAGGCGGGGTCGAGTGCGGGGTTGTTGGTCGCGGCCACGGTGAAGCGGGCGTTGGGGTGAGCGGCCTTGGCACCGGTTTCCTTGGCGATCTGGGGCGTCCAGTCCTTGCCTTGCCAGTCGATCAGGTGGGCCGG
>JACCDV011162855.1_pt1 | contig 20101 bp, 18 predicted proteins | sample 7446131 | NCBI WGS metagenome assembly JACCDV01 (sample SAMN15323448, study PRJNA562643) | freshwater metagenome | isolation source: river surface water | place: USA:Blue River Watershed | collected 2017-08-17 | reverse complement strand
CAGAGCGCACCACCGTGGTTTCCATGCGCGCAATCTTGCTCACCATGTGACCAATGCGTGTGCCGCCGTGGTCTTTTTGGAAATAGCTCGACACCCGCTTCTTCAGGCTGATGGCCTTGCCCACGTACAGCACTTGCTCTTGCGCATCGAAATAGCGGTACACGCCAGGCAGTGCGGGCAAGCTCGCCACTTGCGCCAACAACTCAGGCACGTGGCGTGGCGCTGCTTCAGCATTCTTGCTAGGCTTGGCTGAACTGAGTGCTTCGACTGGGGGGTCTTTTTCGGGTGTGGCGTCTTGAGACATGCGCGTATTGTGGACAATCTCAGGCGTGAATTTATCTTTTGACATTTTTTGTCGCGTCATTGACAACCACGGCGACTTAGGCGTGTGTTGGCGACTGAGCACCGACCTCACACAACGTGGCCATCGCGTTCGCTTGTGGGTGGACGACGCTTGCGCATTGACATGGATGGCACCACAAGGCCATGCAGGTGTAGCGGTGCGCGCATGGCCTACTGAAGCTGAGCTGCAAGCCTTGTCAAAAGACCCCAGCTTTCAAGTCGCCGATGTGGTGATCGAAGCCTTTGGCTGCGAACTCCCCGAAACATTTCAAGCGCTGATGGCGTGCGACACACCACCGGTGTGGATCAACCTCGAATACCTGAGCGCCGAAAGCTATGTGGCCCGCTCGCACGGGTTAGCCTCGCCCATCATGAGCGGCCCAGCCAAAGGTTTCACCAAGTGGTTTTTCTTTCCGGGCTTCACGCCTGACACCGGTGGCTTGGTACGCGAGGCCAATTTGCTGCGGCAATCACAGTTTGACCGTGCATCATGGCTCACCGCCCTGCCGCTGGACACCCCCATCGCAGAACACGAACAATGCATCAGCCTGTTTTGTTACGAGCCCGCAGCCTTGCCCCAGTTATTGAAACAACTCCGCCAAGCCGACGTTCAGACCCGCTTGCTGGTCGCCCAAGGTCGCCCTTGCGCCGCCGTGGTCCAAGCCGCACAGGCGTTGAACATGCCCCTGCAGGGCACGGGTCAACTGCGCATCAGCCCATTGCCTTACTTGAGCCAAATCGACTTTGACCATCTGCTGTGGGCCTGCGACTTCAACTGTGTGCGTGGCGAGGACTCACTGGTACGCGCCTTATGGGCAGGCCAGCCGTTGGCTTGGCACATCTACCCGCAACATGACAACGCCCACCATAACAAACTACTAGCCTTTGAATCGGCACTGGATATGCCAGCCGATTTACGACAATTTCATGCAGTTTGGAATGGTCTTGAAGCAAACCCGCTTCCCGCGCTATCCCGCACCGCCATTGATGATTGGCGCCGCTGGAGTCAACAAATCCGGCACCGTTTATTGAGCCAAACCGACCTCACAACTCAATTACTCAGTTTTGTGGCCCAAAAACGCTAAAATAAGTGGCTTTGCGAACCTCAGTAGCCTGTTGGCTGCTCGGGCCACATACCTCTTAGAAAACTTCACATCACTATGAAAACCGCACAAGAAATCCGCGTTGGCAACGTCATCATGCACGGCAAGGACCCCATGGTTGTCCTGCGCACCGAATACCAACGTGGCGGTCGCGGCTCGTCCACCGTTCGCATGAAATTGAAAAGCTTGATTGCCAACTTTGGTACGGAAGTCGTGTTCAAGGCTGACGACAAGATGGATCAAGTTATCTTGGACAAAAAAGAATGCACCTACTCCTACTTTGCTGATCCCATGTATGTGTGCATGGACACTGACTTCAACCAATACGAAGTCGAAGCCAGCAACATGGGCGACGCGCTCAACTACCTCGAAGATGGCATGGAACTCGAAGTGGTGTTCTACGAAGAAAAAGCCATCTCTGTTGAATTGCCCACCAACGTGACCCGCGAAATCACTTGGACAGAACCCGCCGTCAAAGGCGACACCTCAGGCAAAGTGTTGAAGCCTGCCAAGATTGCAACTGGATTCGAAGTGGCTGTGCCCTTGTTCGTGGATCAAGGCGACAAAATCGAAATCGACACACGCACTGGCGAATACCGCAAGCGCGTCTAAGCCTTCTTTGGCTTTCGCACATCAAGGCCCCTTCGGGGGCCTTTTTTATTGCCCTGTACTGCGCATTTCGACCATGTAACATCGCCCCATGGATGGAATGCTAGACCCTCACGACCAACGCCTTGCCCAAGCTTGGGAAACTCTCAAAGCGCATTACGACAACGGCGACTCAATCACCCCCGAATCCAACCGCTTGGCGTTTGCAGACCCCGAGTTTTTGCTACGCCGCGAGACCCGCGGTTTGCGCATTCAACTTGAAATGCTCAAGCCTGATTTGGCACAAAAAGAACATGGCATTGAGCACACTGTGGTGGTGTTTGGCAGCGCCCGTTTTCGTAGCGAAGAAGTGGCGCACCAAGAGCTCATTCGTGCGCGCGCCACAGGCGATGAACAGCAGATTGCCAAAGCAGAAACTCTGGTGCGCAACGCGCGTTTTTACGAACAAGCGCGTGCCTTAGGCCACACCATCACCAAATTCAGTGCCTTGCAGCCTGACCACAACAAACTGTTCATTTGCACGGGCGGCGGTCCAGGCATCATGGAAGCTGCGAACCGAGGTGCACAAGAAGCCGGGGGCATCAGCGTGGGACTCAACATTGCCCTGCCCCATGAGCAAACACCCAACCCCTACATCACACCCGGCTTGAGCTTCAAGTTCCACTACTTCGCGCTGCGCAAGATGCACTTCATGATGCGCGCCAAAGCATTGGTTGCCTTCCCAGGGGGCTTTGGTACGCTGGATGAACTGTTTGAAACACTCACCCTGGTGCAGTGCAAAAAAGCCAAGCCTGTACCCATCGTGCTCTACGGCAGTGACTACTGGCGACGCTTGTTCAACCCACATGTTTTGGTGGAGGAAGGTGTGATCTCTGAACAGGATTTGGACTTATTCAAATACGTCGACAGCGTGGACGACGCATGGAACTTCATTCGCTCTTTTTATGAACTCTGAGCTGGTAAGCGCTGCGTGAGCCCAAACCCACGACTGCTGACACGCACCAAAACACCCCGCTGATGCCAATGACGGTGCCCGCCGCACCAAACACCATGGGCATCAACACGCTCGACGCATTGATACCCATCAAGCGCAAACCGAGCGCCTCACCATGCCGATGCTCGGGTGTGATTTGGTGCAAGGTGCTCATGATCATGGGTTGGACACCTCCGAGTGACAACCCCACCAACACAGAGCATGCGCCCATCAACCAAGCGGTTTCTGTGAATGGATACACCATCAGCATGAACGACGTGATCAACATAGCTGCCGTCACGACTTGCCATTCATGCAAACGTGCTGCAATAAACGGCATCAGCATCCGAATCAACGCTGCCGCCAACGCAAACACACCCAAGATAGAACCAATCGCCGACGCACTGAGACCACGCTCATGGCCCAAAATGGGCACCACAAAAGTATGCACATCCCAACAGGCAGATAAAAACCAATTCACCATCAACAGCCGACGAAACATGGGCGCGTTCAACAAATCCCATGCACTGTTGTTCTCTTGGCCTTGAGGTTTTTGTACTTTGGGCAGCTCATGTGTTTGACGAATCCACGCCCACGCAATCAATGGCAAAGCGGCCATGGCTGCAAACGCCCATTGAAAACCGGCATGGTCAATCAACAAGCCCGCCATGAATGGACCAATGAAGTTTGAAAATGCAGGCGCAATCGACAGCCAACTGAATGCTTGCTTCATCTGAGTCAAACCTTGTGCGACCCGGCCCACATGGCGCTGCAGGGCGATGATGGCAATGCCTGTCGCGCCACCGGTCATCAAACCGCTGAAACACAGCACAGGAAAGATAGGCCACAACGCTGCGGCACCTGCGCCCGTGGCGCCCATCAGCACACTCCACATAATGGGACGTTTCAAGCCATGCAAATCGGCATAGCGGCCAGCGGGCAAAGCCAAGAACACTTGGGTCAATGCAAACATAGCCAAGAGCACCCCAACTGCGGCCTCGCTCTGACCAGTGCGCAGCGCCATCAAGGGTGCGGCCATGCGCATACCTGCCATGCAGGCATGCAGACACACTTGGCCTGCTATGAGCTTGGCAAGTTCACGCTTCAAACTTTGGCGTCCGTGTCATCCAAGGCATCGTCAAACTTGGGCAACAAGGCTTGCGCTTCGCCTTCGGGCAAGGCTTCTACGTTCTTCAGCGCGCGGCGCATTTGACGACTACGCGTGTCGGCACGGTCTAGGGTGTCAGCCGCTTTTTGCACTTGCTCGCGAACTTTTTCCACCCAATCGCCGTAACGTTCAAACTCGGTTTTCACCGCGCCCAACACTTTCCAGACTTCTGACGCCTGTTGCTCAAGGGCGAGGGTACGAAAGCCCATGTGCAAGCTGTTGAGCATAGCCAACAAGGTGGTGGGACCAGCCAGCGTGACGCGATGGTCGCGTTGCAGGCTGTCCATCAAACCAGGACGGCGCAGCACCTCGGCGTATAAGCCTTCGGTCGGTAAAAACAAAATCGCAAAGTCGGTGGTGTGCGGGGGCGCTAAGTAGCTTTCAGCAATGCTCCTAGCTTCGGTTCGAATACGGTTTTCCAGCGCCTTGGCTGCCACTTCTGAAGCCACCGCATCTGCACGATCCTGTGCATCTAACAATCGCTCGTAATCTTCACGGGGAAACTTGGCATCGATGGGCAGCCACACAGGTTCGCCGTCTGCACCACCACGGCCTGGAAAACGAATAGCAAAGTCCACGCGCTGGTTGCTGCGGGGTTTGGTCTCTACTTGCTTGGCGTATTGCTCAATCGTGAGCACTTGTTCCAGCAAAGCTTCGAGTTGTACCTCACCAAACATGCCGCGTGTTTTCACATTGGTCAGCACCCGCTGCAAACTGCCCACGCCATCAGCCAGCTTTTGCATTTGGCCTAAGCCGTTGTGCACTTGCTCCAATCGCTCAGCCACTTGTTTGAAACTTTCAGACAAACGTTTTTCCAAGGTGGTTTGCAGTTTTTCGTCGACCGTGCGGCGCATCTCATCCAGTTTGTCTGCATTGCTTTTTTGCAGCTGTTGCAGTTGCTGATTCAAGGTGTCGCTGATGGTTTTTTGCACGAGCGTGAGCTGCTGTACTTGGCTTTGCTGAAACAGCGCTAAATTTTGCGTCAGCTCTTGACGCCCCCCCCGAGATGACTCGGCGATTTCTGTACGTAACTCGCGCTCGATACGTTCTAACTTTTCATGCACGCTTTGCAGGCTCTGCTGCAAAGCGACAGCGACATCGTTGTTGTTGCTGGGGCGGCGCAACAGCGCCCACACAAGCAAGGCATTGAAGACGCCAATGCCAACCGCCATCCACACCTCCATCAAGCAGCCACCGTGTTCAAAGGCGTGACTGACTTGCCTTGTGTGAAGTAGCTGATGAGGTTATCAGCCGCCAAATTGGCCATGGCCAAACGTGTGGGTATAGAAGCACTGGCGATGTGCGGCGTCAGCACCACATTGGGCACAGTCAGTAACTCAGGGTGTACCTTCGGTTCGCCTTCAAACACGTCCAAGCCTGCTGCTGCAATCTGTCGATTACGCAAGGCTGCTGCCAAAGCGGCGTCATCCACAATGCCACCGCGCGCAATGTTGATGAGGGTGGCCGTAGGTTTCATCTGCGCCAGCTCAGCCGCACCTATGGTGTGATGCGAAGCGGCGCTGTAAGGCACCACAAGCATGACATGGTCTGCTGTTTTGAGTAGTTCTTCTTTGCTCACATAAGTGGCTTTGCATTCAGCCTCCAATTCAGCGCTGAGCCGCGCACGGTTGTGATAAATCACCTTCATGCCAAAGCCATGCGCTGCGCGTCTTGCAATGCCTTGTCCAATGCGACCCATCCCCAAAATACCGATGGTGCTGCCATGCACCTCTGCACCTGCAAACATGTCATAGCGCCACTGAGCCCACTCACCACGGCGTAAAAAATGTTCACTCTCGGCCATACGACGCGCAGTCGCCATCAACAAAGCAAAGCCGAAGTCAGCCGTGGTCTCAGTCAACACATCTGGGGTGTTGCTGGCTTGCACGCCTTGCGCCGTCATGGCAGGTACATCAAAGTTGTTGTACCCCACGGCCATATTGGCGACCGCTTTGAGGTTCGGACAGGCGTTGAGCACTTCAGCATCCACAGGGTCAGAGCCCGTGGTGAGCGCACCTGCGTGCTGTGACAAAGCCTGTGTCCATGACGCCTTAGTCCAAGAGGTATCGACTTGGTTATCGGTGACATCAAAATGCTCGCGCAAACGAACCAATGTCTCTTCGAAGATAGGACGCGCAACAATGACTTTGGGTTTCATAGCAACAACTTTCAATGTGTGATGGCGTACTCGGCCATATAAAAAACAGCGCCTGCAAAATACCCCAACAGCGCCAATCCACTGATCTTCTTGACGTACCAAAGAAAATCAATTTTTTCTAAGCCCATAGCAGCCACACCTGCGGCTGAACCAATGATCAGAATCGAACCACCCGTGCCGGCGCAGTAGGCCAAGAACTCCCACAAGAAGCTGTCCACAGGGTACTGCTGCAAGCTGTACATCCCCATGGCTGCGGCCACCAAAGGCACGTTGTCCACAATGGCGCTAACAACACCGATGATCATCACGATCACGTCTTGACGACCTACAGCGTTATCAAGCCAAGCAGCCACTGAGCTCAAGATGTGGCTATGTTCCAACGTCGCCACAGACAGCAAAATACCTATAAAAAACACAATCGACGGCATGTCAATGCCGGTTAAGGCACTGGCTAAGGTGAGTTGCTCTTTGTCCTCTTCTGGCTTGTTACGGTGTAACAAATCGCCCACCAACCACAAGATCCCTAGGCCAAACATGACGCCCATGAAAGGCGGCAGGTGTGTCCATGTTTTAAAAGCAGGCACGGCAACCAGAGCGCCGAGACCTAAAAAAAACATCAAATTACGTTCAAACGCTGTGGTGTTGCCTTGAGAGAGAGCATGCGGATCACGTGCAGGGGCAACCACAGGCTGACCTCGTAACCACAAACTGGTCACGGCTAAAGGCACAACCATGTTGATCAGTGATGGGATCAACAAGCCCTTCATGATCTCGCCGGCAGTGATTTGCCCACCAATCCACAACATGGTGGTGGTCACATCACCAATAGGGGTCCATGCGCCACCTGCATTGGCCGCGATGATGATGATGCCGGCAAAAAACAAGCGATCTTCACGCTTATCTAAGAGCTTTTTCATCAACGACACCATCACGATGGTTGTGGTGAGGTTATCCAAAATCGCGCTGAGGAAAAAAGTCACAAACCCCACCAGCCACATCAAGCTAGACAACTTGGTTGTTTTGATGCGCGAGGTGATGACCTCAAAACCATTGTGCGCATCCACCACTTCCACAATCGCCATCGCGCCCATCAAGAAGAAAACAATTTGGGCGGTACTCACCAATGACTCACTGAGTTGCTCGCCCACCAAATGCACGTCACCTGTATTGACCGCATAGATGGTCCAGAGCAATCCGGCACCGACGAGTGCTGACGCAGACTTATTGATTTTGAGCGGATGTTCAAACGCAATAGCGGCATACGCTAAAACAAACACAATGACCAAAGCAGTCAACATAAATCTCTCTCTAATTTTTTAATTTGGATGTGCAATGTCAAAGACCTGACGCAGGTAAGCGAGATAATTTTCATCATTGCACATACCTTTGCCAGGTGTATCTGACAACTTAGCGACAGGCTGACCATTGCACTGCGTCATTTTGATGACGATTTGCAAGGGTTCGTAACCCAAGTCATTGGTCAAATTGGTGCCAATGCCAAAAGCAAGTTGGCAACGCCCACGGAATTGCTGGTAAAGCGCAATCGTTTTTTCCACTGTCAAACCATCCGAAAAAATCAGAGTCTTGGTCAGTGGGTCGACGCGGTTATTTCGGTAGTGCGCAATCATGCGTTCGCCCCAAGTGAAGGGGTCGCCACTGTCATGACGCGCACCGTCGAACAACTTGCAAAAATACATATCAAAGTCACGCAAGAACGGCTCGATGCCATAGACATCACTCAAGGCAATGCCTAAGTCGCCACGGTACTCACGCGCCCATGTCTCAAACCCAAACACCTGGCTATCCCGCAAACGCGGGCCCAAGGCTTGGCAAGCTTGCAGATATTCGTGGGCCATTGTCCCCAATGGGGTGAGGCCCAGTTTCATAGCGAACAAGGCATTACTGGTACCGGCCAATTGGCCCTTGCTACCCGTGCCGAGTTTAGAGATCAATACACGCAACAGTTCTTCGTGCCAAGCTTTGGAAAAGCGCCGACGTGTGCCGTAATCGGCAATTTTCAAGTCACTCAAACGCTCAGCGTGCAAGGCTTCGATTTTTTGATCTAGGCGACGACGCCCCTCCAAAAAATCAGGCACTTTGTGTGTGTTGCGAAAGTACACCTCATTGACAATGGCTAGCACTGGAATCTCGAACAAAATTGTGTGCAGCCAAGGGCCTTGGATGCTGATGTCAATCTCGCCGTTGGCCAATGCATTGATCTCAATGTATTTTTCATTCAGGCGAAACAGTCCCAAAAAATCCACGAAGTCGCTCTTGATGAAGCGCAAGCTGCGCAGCCAAGCCAACTCGGCATCTTGAAACTGCAAGCCGCAGAGCGAGCGAATTTCGTCACGGATTTCTTGAACGTAAGGTGCCAGCGCCACACCCGGGTTGCGACACTTGAACTTATAAGAAACCTGCGCACTCGGAAACTGATGCAGCACAGCCTGCATCATGGTGAATTTATATAGGTCGGTGTCGAGCAGGCTGGTGATGATCATCGCAAACTAACTTAAAAACTCAGGCCACCCAACGGGTGAATTCACTCACAGGCACGCGCGGCGTGACCAGTGTGTTGACTTTGTCACTTTCGTCGGCATACCCCAAGGCCATGCCGCACACCATCATTTCACCCTCACCTGCCCCAATGTGCGGCAAGATGATGCTGTGAAAACCATTCCATGCAGCCTGCGGGCAGGTGTGCAAACCACGCGCGCGCGCAGCCAACATGATGTTTTGAATGAACATGCCGTAATCGAGCAAAGAACCGCGCCCCATGACTTGATCTACCGTAAACATGAAGCCGACAGGCGCATCAAAAAATTTGAAATTACGTTGGTGCTGCTCGTGCATCCGGTCTTTGTCTGCCTTGCCGATACCCAACAAACCATAGAGGCTCCAGCCATTTTCACGGCGACGATCAATGTAGGGACTGACCCATTGCGCGGGGTAATAGTCGTATTGCTCGGTGTATTGCTTGGCCAACTCTGGGTTGGCACGCATGGCTTCATGGGCTGCGCATACCTTCTCGACCAATGCATCACGCGTGGCACCTTGCAATACATACACCTTCCATGGTTGGGTGTTGGTACCCGATGGGGCCCGGCTAGCCACTTGCAAAATTTCGGTGATCAACTCACGCGACACTTTTTGCTGCGTGAATGCACGGGCAGACATGCGTGAAGTGATGGCTTGGTCAACGAGGGCTGTGTTGGCTGAACTGGTCATACAAGTGTCTCCAAGACTGTTTTCAATTTCAAAGGTAAGGCCTTCACGGGTCGACGGGTTTCTCTGTCGACATACACGTGCACAAAGTGACCACGTGCGGCGCACAGGTCTTCGCCTTGCGCAAACAACCCAATTTCGTAGCGCACGCTTGAACTTCCCAAATTCGCCACGCGAATGCCGGCTTCGATGGTTTGCGGAAACGCCAAAGATGCAAAGTAATTACATTGGGTTTCAATGACCAAGCCAATGGTCTCGCCGTGGTGAATGTCTAATGCACCCTGCTCCATCAGGTGCGCATTGACAGCAGTGTCAAACCAGCTGTAGTACACGACGTTGTTCACATGACCGTACACATCGTTGTCCATCCAACGCGTGTCGATCCGACGAAACACCTTGAAGGCGCTACGTGATTCGGGTTGTGGACGGGGGATTGATACGGAACTCATGGCGACAGATTTTGCCAGCGTTGCCAGTACGCATAGGCGACACGGTAGGTGTTGACTTGCGCCTGAACTGTGTCAGTCATTTCGCGACCATAACCGCCCGCCATCGAGAAGGCCAAGGGAATACGCTGTGACCATGACCAATCAAACACACGACGGTCGCGGGCTTCTAGGCCATCAAAACTCAAACTCAGCCGTCCCAGTCGGTCGCCTTCGTGCGGGTCTGCGCCTGCTAGGTAAATCACCAATCCCGGTGTGAAGCGCGCCTCTAACTCGGCCAAGGCATGCTCTAAGGCCTCTAAGTACGCTGAATCGTTGCAGCCGTCGGGCAACTCAATGTCTAAATCGCTGGTTTCTTTGTCGAATGGAAAGTTGCGAGCGCCATGCACGGACAGGGTGAACACCTGATCGTCTCGCTCAAAAATGCGCGCTGTGCCGTTGCCTTGGTGTACATCCAAGTCAATGATGGCCACTTTCAAAGGCTGTTTGTGTACGCGCCCCCACTCGGCTTGCATCAGGCGCGTGGCCACGGCTGCATCGTTGAACACACAAAAGCCGCTGCCTTTGTCTGCGTAGGCGTGGTGTGTGCCCCCAGCCAGATTGGCGGCCACGCCCTGGCCATCCAACAAGGCTGTGCGTGCAGCCATGACGGTCGCACCTACAGAGCGTCGCGAGCGCTCGACCATTGCAGGGGTCCAAGGAAAGCCAATTTCTTTTTGTTGGGCTTCTGTCAATGCGCCCCGCGCCACGGCTTGAATGTAGCTGGGGGTGTGCACCAAGGCCAACTCGCCGTCGCTCGCAGGAGGCGCCACCTCTAAGATCACTTCGGGCAACTCACTCGTCAGTCGATCACGCAGCAGTCGATACTTAGCCATCGGGAAACGATGGCCTTGCGGCAAGGGCAACACAAACTGGTCCGAATAAAAAGCGCGCATACCCTTGAAAACCGCATGAAACAAGGCTGCATTGTGACTAATTTGAAAAACCTTAGGGTTTAGAACCTTGCCTCTAATCAAACAGCCCAAGCCCCAAAACCTCTTGCAAAGCTGTGCGGCCCCCCTAAACTTCATCCCAATGCTGCATCGCAACATTTTTTGCAAGCTCACTTAACTTTTGGAGTATTCCCATGATCAACGTTGAACAAATCGCTGCCACCAACAAAGCTAACCTCGACAACCTGTTTGGTTTGTCAAACAAGGCCTTCGCTGGCGTTGAAAAACTGGTTGAACTCAACCTCACTGCCAGCCGCGCAGCTCTGGCTGAGTCTGCCGCTCACGCACAAGCTGTCATGGGCGTGAAAGACGCACAAGAATTGATCGCTTTGCAAACCAGCTTCATCCAACCTTTGGCCGAAAAGTCTGCAGCTTACAGCCGTCATGTGTATGACATCGCTCAAGGCACTGGCGCTGAGTTCACCAAAGGTCTCGAAGGCAAAGCCGCTGAAGGCCAACAAGCTGTTCAGGCTTACATCGAATCTGCTTTGAAAAACGCACCCGCTGGCTCTGAGCAAGCAGTGGCCTTCTTCCAACAAGCCATGACGGCCAGCAACACGGCCTTGGAATCTGTGCAAAAAGCTGTCAAGCAAGCTTCTGACTTGGCCGAATCACAAATGAAAACCGTGGCTGAAACTGCTGTGAAAGCCACCAAAAGCGCTGCCAAGAAGCGTTAATTTGTAACGATTGTCTCCTCGGATTCTTCGTCACCTCAGGGTGCAGGAATCCCTTCAAGGGCTCACTGCAAGGTGGGCCCTTTTTTTATCTGTCATGCTGGACGGTTAAAGCCGCCTTCAGCTTGGGCAATGCCTGCAACATGGCGGCTCGCCCAGCTTCAATGGAGCGTCGACGCGCTTTGAAATCGGCACTACCCACATCGTTGAGCGCAGGACGCACCACCAAATCCGCATCACGCAACTCAAAACTGTTGATACTCTTGCCCATGATGGTGAAGGTTTGCATCAAGATATCAAACATATCACCCGTCTTGCCCGCCTCGGGCGGACTAGAAATGTCGATGGCCAGCACATATTCAGCCCCCATTTGACGCGCGTAGCGCACAGGCACGGGCGAGACCAAGCCGCCATCTACAAACTCACGGTTGCCAATGCGCACAGGCTCAAACACCGAAGGCACTGCACTGGACGCACGCACTGCGGTGCCTACGTCGCCACGCTGAAACAACACGCCATCGCCCGTTTTCAAATCGGTCGCCACGATGCCCAAAGGTATCTGCATCTCTTCAATGCGGCGGCTCCCAGTTTGCTTCGTGATGTAACGCGCCAAACCATCGCCACGCATCATGCCTCGGCCCAGTAAAGGCACAGTCCAATCGGTGATGGCAGCCTCTTCCATGGTTTCAGCCGCTTTTTGTAACTGCGCACCGTCTTTGCCACTGGCATAAAACGCGGCCACCACGCTCCCAGCCGAGGTGCCCACCACCAAGTCGGGCTTGAGGCCAGCCTCCTCCAAGACTTGAATCACGCCCACGTGGGCAAAGCCACGCGCTGCGCCTCCACCCAAAACCAGGCCAAACTTTGGCACACGCTTGACCACTGGGGCGTCTGCCTTGCTGCTGTCCATAGGCAGCAATGGTCCACGCGAGCTACATCCCGCCAACACCACCACACACATCGCCAAAAACCAACGTACTGTCATTTGTAAGACCTCAATCACAATTGCTATTCACTAGGGATTGTCCTAGATGCCTGTCGTCAGCCATCGCCATCCCGCATAATTGACGTTTACGTAAACGTAAAGCAACCATTTCAATTCTGGAGACCCTCATGGACATCAAAGGCAAAGTTTTCATCGTCACCGGCGCAGCCTCAGGTTTGGGTGAAGGCACGGCGCGTGCGCTCGCAGCCAAAGGCGGCATTGTGGTCATTGCCGACATGCAAGCAGACAAAGGCGAAGCCGTGGCCAAAGACATTGGCGGCGCTTTTGTCAAATGTGACGTGAGCAACGAGGCAGACGGCCAAGCCGTGGTGGCCAAGGCCGTGTCTTTGGGCAAACTCATGGGCTTGGTCAATTGCGCGGGCGTCGCTCCTGCTGAAAAAACCGTGGGTAAAAACGGCGCACACGCCTTGGCTTCGTTCAGCAAAACCATCACCATTAACCTCATTGGCAGTTTCAACATGATTCGCTTGGCCGCTGAAGCCATGTGCCACAACGAACCCGAAGCCACGGGTGAGCGTGGGGTGTTGATCTCCACCGCCTCTGTGGCCGCGTACGACGGCCAAATTGGCCAAGCCGCCTACAGCGCCTCCAAAGGCGGCATTGTGGGTATGACCTTGCCCATCGCGCGCGACCTCGCACGCAATGGCATTCGCAACATGACCATCGCCCCCGGCATCATGGGCACGCCCATGCTGTTTGGCATGCCACAAGAAGTACAAGACGCACTCGCCGCAGGCGTGCCCTTCCCGTCACGCTTGGGCACACCGCAAGACTACGCCAAGCTCGCTCTGCACATCTTTGAAAACGACTTACTCAATGGTGAGGTGATTCGCTTAGACGGCGCGATTCGCTTGGCACCGAAGTAAGTCAAAACGTTCCTATGCCTCGCAAAAGGGTGACGCCTAAAATCAGGCTTCACCCTTTTCATTTATGGCCATCCCCCAATCCTTCATCCAAGAGCTATTAGCCCGCGTCGACGTGGTCGATGTGGTGGGGCGCTACGTACAGCTCAAAAAAGGCGGGGCCAATTTCATGGGCTTGTGCCCGTTCCATGGCGAGAAGTCGCCTTCGTTTTCGGTCAGCCCTGCCAAACAATTTTTTCATTGCTTTGGGTGCGGCAAAAACGGCAATGCCATTGGTTTCCTCATGGAACACGCAGGCATGACCTTCGTCGAAGCAGTCAAGGACTTGGCACAAAACGTCGGCATGCAAGTGCCGGAAGAAGACATCTCCCCACAAGACCGCGCTCGTGCTGCAGAACAACGTCAAAAACAAGCCACCCTCAGCGATGTGTTGGAGAAAGCAGGCGAGGCTTATCGCAAGCATTTGCGCAACTCGCCCAAGGCGATTGAGTACTTTAAGGGCCGGGGTCTGAGCGGTGAAATTGCCAAGCACTTTGGCTTGGGCTATGCCCCCGAAGGTTGGCGCAGCTTGGCCAGTGTGTTCCCCGACTACCAAGATCCGCTCTTGGCAGAAAGCGGCTTGGTGATCGTCAACCAAGAGGATGGCGAAGACGAAAAACGCTACGACCGCTTTCGTGACCGCGTGATGTTCCCCATCCGCAACGTCAAAGGCGAATGCATTGGGTTTGGTGGGCGCGTCCTAGGCGAAGGCACACCAAAATATCTCAACTCCCCCGAGACACCTGTCTTCAGCAAGGGCCGCGAACTGTACGGCCTGTTTGAAGCGCGTAACGCACTACGCGACATGGGCTATGTGCTGGTCACCGAAGGCTACATGGACGTGGTGGCCTTGGCACAACTGGGCTTTCCGAATGCGGTGGCTACACTGGGTACGGCGTGCACGACCGACCACGTGCAAAAACTGTTCCGCTTCACCGACAACGTGGTGTTTAGCTTTGACGGCGATGGCGCAGGCCGCCGCGCCGCGCGCAAGGCGCTCGAAGGTGCACTCCCCTACGCGACCGACGTGCGCAGTGTGAAATTTTTGTTCTTACCGCAAGAACACGACCCCGACAGTTACATCCGCGAATTTGGCAAAGAAGCCTTTGCCCACTGCGTGACCGAAGCCATGCCGCTGAGCCGTTTTCTCATCGAAGTGGCCCGCGAAGGCTGTGACTTGCATACCGCTGAAGGCCGCGCCCATATGGCCAGCAACGCCAAGCCCCTGTGGACTGCTCTGCCCGATGGCGCTCTAAAGCGCCAACTGCTCAGAGAAATTGCCGCGCTGGCTGATCTTGGTAACCACGAATTGCAAGACCTATGGATGCCCGCCGCACCTGCAGCAAGCGCGCCACGCACTGGCGGCGAATTTAAGAAGTCATCCAAATTCAAACCGCGCGAGTCTTACGCGCCCAAAACCTACAAACGCGGCACACGCCTGATTCCACAAGGCCGCGCCGACCATGCTGCCCGCGTGTTGCTCTCGCACATGGACTTGTGGGACGACTTGTCCACGGAAGATCACAACCTGTTGTGCGAGCTGGCTCCACCGCATGGCCCGCTGTTTGTATGGCTTGACCAACAACACCACGAACACGGCAACCAAGCCTGGGGCGCATTGCGTGAAGGCCTGCGTGCGCACGAGTCAGAAGACCTTGCACTGCGGGTCATGGCCAGCGCCTTCACACCGCTGCTAGATGACGAAGGCAAACCCATGCCCGAAAGCCTCACACCTGAGCAGCAACGCAAAGAGGCAGGCCTAGAACTGCGTGGCATCTTGAACAAAATTTTGTTTGAGAGCCTTGATGCGCAAATGAAAGAAGCCATTGCCGAAGCCGCCGCCGACCCCACCGCCATGCAGCGCTACAAAGCCCTGTTTGAGCGGCGCAAGCAGCTCGGACAAATGCCTCAAAAAATCGCAGAAAGCCAAGATTGATGCGCCTGTGGCTCATTTGGCGCCATCGTTTTTGGGTATAATCCACACTTAGCAAGTGCGACAGCAGCACCTCCGGGCTCGGCCAACCGTGACACAAGCGCACGACTCGCCTCCTCACCGCAAGGACTGCATTCCAAATGTTCGCCCAATCCGCTTGCTTCTAGAGGTTCACACTTCACCCCCTTTTTTCTTTTCCCGCGCCGGGTTTTTGTGGCGCTGTGTATTCGTTTCTTTGAAGTCTAGGAGTTTTCATGCCTGTTGACCGCAAGTCCAAGAAGCCTGCCAAACCTGTGGCCAAAAAGCCAGCCGTTGCTGCTCCAAAAGCAGCAACCAAGCCAGCCGTCAAAGCCGCTGCCAAAGCAGTTACAAAGTCAGCCACCAAGCCCGTTGCAAAAACTGCGGTAAAAGCCGCAACCAAGCCAGCAACGAAAGCCAAGTCAGTGCCCGCATCGAAACCTAAAGCTGTCGAGAAGTCAGCAACTAAATCTGCCAGCAAAACTGCTGCCAAAACTAGCACCAAAGCCAAAGCAGAGGAAACCAAGAAAAAAACATCGGCTGTAGAAGCCCACGCGCCAAAAGCGGCAGCTAAAAAAGCCTCCGCCAAAAAGGCGAGCAAAGCCAAAGGCAAAAAAGCCAATACCGATGATGAAGACCTCGGTGACATCGAAGCCGATCTCGAAGGCGAGCCAGTCGTCGAACCCGGCGCAGAAAAGGCCAAGCCATTGCGCATGAAAATCAGCAAGGCCAAAGAACGTGCCTTGATGAAAGAATTTGGTTTGGACGAAACCGTGCTGTCTGAAGAAGACATGCAAAAGCGTCGCCAACGTCTGAAGACCTTGATCAAACTCGGTAAGACCCGTGGCTATTTGACGCATGGCGAAATTTCTGACCACTTACCCGACAAGTTGGTCGATGCTGAAACCCTAGAAGTGGTGATCAGCATGTTGAACGATATGGGCGTGGCTGTTTACGAACACACCCCAGACGCAGAAACCCTGCTGCTCAACAACAACACCCCCACTGCGGCCACTGAAGAAGAGGCCGAAGAAGAAGCCGAAGCCGCGTTGTCTACGGTAGACAGCGAATTTGGCCGCACCACCGACCCCGTGCGCATGTACATGCGCGAAATGGGCACGGTCGAGCTGCTCACGCGCGAAGGCGAAATTGAAATTGCCAAGCGTATCGAAGGCGGCTTGATGGACATGATGGCTGCCATCTCTGGCTCGCCAGCCACCATCGCTGCGGTACTGGCCATGGCCGAAGAAATTCGCGAAAACAAAGTGGTCATCTCCACCATCGTGGACGGCTTCAACAACCTCAACGAAGCCGACGACTATGTCGCCGAAGAAGACTTTGACGAATTTGACGAAGAAGACGATGACGACGGCAAAGGCGGCTCAAAGGCTCTGACCAAGAAACTGGAAGAGCTCAAAAATGCAGCCCTTGAGCGCTTTGATCGCATGATTGTCTTGTTCGACAAACTGCGCAAAACCTATGACAAAGAAGGCTACGGCACCCCCGCCTACATGAAGGCACAAACGGCACTGACCGCAGAGTTGATGGGCATTCGCTTCACCGCCAAGACCATTGAAAAACTGTGCGAATCTGTCCGCAGCCAAGTGGATGACGTACGCAAAAACGAACGTGAACTGCGCCGCATCATTGTGGACAAGTGCGGTATGCCACAAGCCACCTTCGTCAAAGAGTTTCCGCCTAACCTGCTCAATCTGAAATGGGTCGAAAAACAAGCGGCGGCTGGTAAGCCTTGGTCAACCACCATGGGCCGCTACATCCCACCGATTCAAGACTTGCAGCAAAAGCTCATCGATTTGCAAGCACGCGTGGTGGTGCCTTTGGAGCAACTCAAAGACATCAACAAGCGCATGAATGCAGGCGAACGCAGCTCACGCGGCGCAAAGAAAGAAATGATCGAAGCCAACTTGCGCTTGGTCATCGCTATCGCCAAGAAGTACACCAACCGTGGTTTGCAGTTCCTCGACTTGATCCAAGAAGGCAACATCGGCTTGATGAAGGCGGTGGACAAGTTCGAATACCGCCGTGGTTACAAGTGCTCCACTTACGCCACTTGGTGGATTCGCCAAGCGATCACGCGTTCCATCGCCGATCAAGCGCGCACCATCCGTATTCCCGTGCACATGATCGAGACCATCAACAAGATGAACCGCATCAGCCGCCAACATTTGCAAGAGTTTGGTTTTGAGCCCGATGCCAGCGTCTTGGCTGAGAAGATGGAAATCCCAGAAGACAAGATCCGTAAGATCATGAAGATCGCCAAAGAGCCAATTTCGATGGAAACACCGATTGGTGACGATGACGACAGCCATTTGGGCGATTTCATTGAGGACAGTGTTAACACGGCACCGATCGAGGCAGCCATGCAAGCGGGCTTGCGTGATGTGGTGAAAGACATTTTGGATGGTCTGACTCCACGCGAAGCCAAAGTCCTGCGTATGCGCTTTGGCATCGAAATGGCGATTGACCACACCTTGGAAGAGGTGGGCAAACAATTTGACGTCACACGCGAGCGCATTCGTCAAATCGAAGCCAAGGCTTTGCGTAAGTTGAAGCACCCCAGCCGTAGCGACAAACTGCGCAGCTTCATCGACACGATGTAAATCACTCGTCTAAGTCAAAATAGCAAAAACCCCCGGCAGCAACACGCTGTTGGGGGTTTCTTTTTGGTGAAGATGTGCGAATGTCTTATACAAGATCGTAAGTTTCTGAAAACCAAAACTTCGTAACATTTTTAAACTTCACTGTTTCAACTTACCGTGCTAGAACGTCTGCTTTACCGATCTAAAGCTACCAACACCTTAGGTAGCTTGCACCTGTTCAACATGCTCTCTGAAGCGCGTGCGAAAAACGCACGTCTAGGCATCACAGGACACTTGCTCTACACCGAAGAAGTGTTTGTGCAATGCATTGAAGGCACCCCCGAGGCGGTGGAATCGCTTTGGAAAAGTTTGCAGCGCGACCACCGCCACTTTGACCTTGAAGTGTTGGCCCGTGATCGCATTGACGCGCGCCGCTTTGCCGATTGGACCATGGCATTTTCAAGCTACCCCAGCCTCAACCGGTTCAACATGCCCGGTTTCTTTGCCGTTGAAAAAGAAGGCATGAACGCCGCAGCTGAACGCTGCGCTCAGGTGGAAGCCTGAACCTCTTGCACGGCTGCACGCAAGCCCTGCAAATAACTCTCCACACCCAGACCGCAAATCTGGCCTTTGACGATGTCAGCAAACACCGAGTGATGGCGAAACTCTTCACGCGCGTGGATATTAGACATGTGCACTTCAATGATGGGGCACTGCAAAATTGCCAGCGCATCACGAATACCGTAGCTGTAGTGGGTCCAAGCACCCGCATTGATCACAACGGCATCTACGCCGTCATGAAACGCTTGATGGATACGCTCCACCATCGCGCCTTCATGGTTGGTCTGGAAACATGTCACCTGCGCGCCCAACTCTAGTCCCAATGCTGTCACTTTGGCATTGATGTCATCCAGCGTCGCCGTGCCATATTGCGCGGGGTCGCGTTTGCCGAACATATTGAGGTTGATGCCGTTGAGCACGAGGATTTTCAAGACCGTCTCCTGATAAAAAGGAATAGGCGTAGTTTGCCTCACTTGGTAAGGCCAAAAACACAAAAGGCTCCTTGTGGAGCCTTTGATATACGATGGGTTTGGTAAGAATGGTGGGCGATGCAAGTTTCGAACTTGCGACCCCCACAGTGTGAATGTGGTGCTCTACCCCTGAGCTAATCGCCCATTTTTACCATATCCATCTCTGGAAAGACGATGATTATGCCACAGAATTCTGCAAATTTCGCCAAACCGTTTTGCCGCCGCTTGATTTATCCAGCTGCCCCAGCACTTCTTCGTGCTGCGTCAGCTCTTGTTCAGAGGCCGTGATGATTGGCAGCTGATAACTGCTGAGGTCAACGTGCACAGTGCTGTGCACGGGGTCGTCCCCGCCATCTACTTCCATGAGCAAGGCGTCTTGGCCGCGCGTCATGTTGATGTACACATCGGCCAGCAACTCGGCGTCGAGCAAGGCGCCGTGCAAGGTACGACCTGAGTTGTCCACCTCTAGGCGGTCACACAAAGAGTCGAGCGAGTTGCGCTTGCCCGGAAACATTTCTTTGGCCATCACCAAGGTGTCGACAACGCCTTCGATGTAGTTGGCCAACGGCTGGCGGCCTTGCAGCTCAAGCTCTTTATTTAAGAAGCCAATGTCAAACGGAGCGTTGTGAATGATGACTTCCGCGCCCTCGATGTAGTCGAGAAACTGATCCACAATTTCCGCGAACTTGGGCTTGTCTTTCAAGAACTCCGTGGTGATGCCGTGCACGCGCAACGCGTCTTCATGGCTGTCACGCTCGGGGTTGATGTACAGATGCAAGTTGTTGCCCGTGAGTTTGCGATGCAACAACTCAACGCAACCAATTTCGATGATGCGGTCACCGTTATCGGGCGACAAGCCTGTGGTTTCGGTGTCTAGAAAAATCTGGCGCATGGTCAGTGGTTTTCTTTGGCGTGGTTGAT
>JACCDV010310756.1_pt1 | contig 20101 bp, 30 predicted proteins | sample 7446131 | NCBI WGS metagenome assembly JACCDV01 (sample SAMN15323448, study PRJNA562643) | freshwater metagenome | isolation source: river surface water | place: USA:Blue River Watershed | collected 2017-08-17 | reverse complement strand
GTAACCACGATACTCTAATGAGCGCAGACCTTGGAATAGTACTTCGCTGGCTGCTTTATATCCTATATATGAGACTATGCCGCACATCTCTATTAATTATGACATATTGTGCTTAAAGCTTTTTATTAAGCTACTAGTTGAGCTACTTCCCGACCAAATTCACAAGGGAAAAGCCTCTCTAAAACTTCTAGCTCATTAGCTGGTTGATGAGCCCAAAAATTCTTCAAATTTAATTGATTTAGGGTTATACCTTTCGTATCTGGACTGCAAGACTCTTCCTTATATTTGGTGAAGCCTCTTTGCTCGCTGAAGAATGTTGCTGCAGGGATAGTGCCACCATCTCTTGAAATCATATGGTCGTGCTCTGTTGCAGTATCAAAAATTACTCTTTTAGTGCCACCTTCCCAAGCATGTTTCATTTGTTGGTCAAATAAATAGCTACCAACACCTTTACCTCTCATACTAGGTATGATGCCGATATATACTGCTTTGACAGTATTAGGCTGTTCTCCCTCAGGTTGTCTATCAATAGAAGTAAAACCTACAGGCTTACCATTGTGATAAATAATATAGTTATCGAGTTTGGAAAATAACTCTTTAGCTTTCCAATCTCTATCAGCGGTTGGCCACCACGAACTACTTCTACCGCAGGCATTATAGAGCGCGCTAAACTGTTCCCAGCTTACCTGATCATTTGCGTGTTCTGGACCTATTTTTGTAAGTTTGACTTCCAGCCCTCCAATAGGATCAGCTTTTGGAGCATTTGTTGGTGGACTTGTTCTTTCATAGTAAGTTATGCTCTGTGCCGATGGTGCTCCAATGTTTATATATACCTTCTTAGCGGGATCTACCTGCATCCACATTGAACCTGTTGGACCTGCAGCGAGCTTAGCATCTTGCCCTTTTAATTCTCCGATAAATCCTTCTGTCTTCAGGATGTTTTGTATTGCATCAATAAATACTTTTTTAGATTCATCTGAGTTAGGATGAAGTTGTTGTTTAGCTTTGAAATATGCTAGGTGTATATCTCTTACTGCAGGATCTTTGTCTGTGAGATTGGTATCCGATCTAAAAACCCTATCTAAATGGTCTGTAATAGTTCTAAGATTATCAGGGCTTAGTTTTGTTGGATCAGCAATCTGAATCAACTCGTCATGTACCTTCTTGTTGGCTCTAATTTGCTGGCAATATGGTTGTATGGCTTCAAGAGTCATGGCTAATATAAAGTTCTAAAACCTTCTTTTGTGATAGGTGTTTCTACCTAGTCCCCCCAATCTTATCAGGATATTTAATGCGCTCGTGATTCATATTGCGCCAAGCATTTAAGAAAGCATCAGCAATAATATCTAATTCATCAGCAGTCAAGCCTGTTTCACTTAGCTCCCCTTCATCTACTCTAGATTGAATAATTTTATCTATCACTGCTTTAACGGCAGATTCATCAGTAAGATCTTTCATGCTTTTGAGAGCAGCTTCTACAGAGTCTGCCATCATTACTATACCGGTTTCACGAGTCTGCGGTCTAGGACCTGGATAACGAAAATCCTCACGTTTAACTACATTCACTCCGAACCTTTCTTGAGCTTTGACATAGAAATAATTAGTTACGGTAGTACCTTGATGCATTGGAATGAAATCCACTAGCGCTTGCGGTAAATGATATTTGCGAGCGAGTTTAATACCTTCTGGTACATGGGCGATAATAATGCGCGCAGACTCGTAAGGATCATCAAGACTGACATGCGGGCTTGGTCTACCAAATAGATTCTCTATAAAATAATCTGGTTTATAAGTTTTACCGATGTCATGGTAGAGCAGACCCGTACGTATTAAAGCAGTATTAGCACCGATAAGATTACTAGCAGCTTCTGAGAACCTAGATACGCTCATCGAATGTTCAAAGGTGCCTGGTGCCTCTTCTTTAAGTTTGCGCAGTAAAGGCTGATTAGGATTAGCAAGCTCAGCAAGTTTAAATGGGGTAAGCAAGCCGAGAGCTGATTCTAGATATGGCAACACCGCTAAAGCGATGAAGCCAGAGAGCCAACCACTTAAAGCATACATAGCCGCCACACTAAGTGCGGTGATAGTCTTGAACTGACCTACCGCAATTAACAATGTGAACCCGAACACTAACACTTGCACTAAAGCTACTTTAATACCAGCATTACTAAGGTCCTCACGTTGATGAGCTTTGCGAGCCAAAATAATGGCATAGATACTGCCAGTATATAGAGGTAGTACTTGCCAGAGATTAAGATCAAAACTATTAGCCAAGAAAAACGCAATCATAGTAACAGCGATGCCAGCTATATACGGCGCATAAAATACAGTAAGAATGATGGTTATAGCTGCAAGTGGTGAGAGTGGCAGCTTGTCGATACCCCAAAGCGAAATCAGGTCTATCAAAGCAATCACACTAGTAGTAACGATGAAAAAGATATGGACTTCTTGCACCAAGAATTTACGTGGCTTAGCGATTTTGATAAATAAACTTAAAGCGAGCACACAAGCAGCGATCAAATACAAGTTTGCAAAGATTTGTTTCCAGTCTGTTTTAGGTGCTAATAATCCCAACTCTTTAAGCAGATGATACTCACGAGCTTTAACTCTCTCACCTTTAATTGCAAGCGCCTGACCAGCTTTAAGATCAGTAATAACTTTAGGTACTGATGCCATCGCCTGATTTTCTATCATTTCCACCTTTTTCCAGTTAACTCGCATATTAGCTATAATGCTGCGTTCTAGTAACTTTTCGACCAGGAATGATTCAGTAACACTTAGTTCTGGATTAAGTATATGGATGTTTTCTATAATCTTGCTACGCGGAGTGCCACGTACTATACCAAGTGCCAATAGCTTTTTCTGAACGCTAAGTGCAGTACTAAATATCTTCTCAGAATCACTCGCGATCAAGCGATCGAAGAAATTCTGTCCGAGGTAATCACGTTCCAGAGCAGCATGTCTGCGAGCTTCTCTAAGCGCCACGACTTCACTCAAATAAATATCAAGCTCAATTGAGTTAAGTCTTTTTAGCTCTCTAAGCCCGAAGCTTTCTAATGCTTTCTGACGATTTTTGCGTAAAGCTATTCCCAAAGCCAAATACTCTCTATCAGGCATCTCAAGTAATTTTTCTTGCGCGATCCTACTGATCTTAGTATTAATTAGATGACTAACCAAACGCTTGCCATTAATAGCTTCGCGAGAAACATCAATTAAAAACTGTAAATTACTAATACTCTCTCGAGTAGCATTCCTATCTTCACTAAGAGTTTCCATACCATTAAGGTTTTGCATCACTAGTTTACGCACAGTTTCGCGTTTTGCTTGCGTGAGTACATGGTCTAGAACCCTGGTATCATGATCCACGGTAATAGTAGTAGGACTGATCGCATCGAGACGAATGCTTGGGTTGTACCAAGAGCGAATACTTAACAGTGCCGTAAGTATGACTATCCCTGTGATTAGAATTAGACTTATTAGAATAGTCCTAGCGCTTTGCATTAGAATAATAAGGGTCTAGTTATATTTTAGTATGAATCGAGCCGCTCAAGAGCAAATAATCACAGAGATGCTAGAGCTAGTGCGCAAGCAGCCTTCTGAGCTAATCACTATAGTAGGTCCCACCGCCACTGGCAAGACTGATATCGCTCTTAGCTTAGCCGAAGAATTGGGTCTAGAGATTATCAACGCCGATAGTCGGGTTATTTATCAGGAGATGAATATTGGTACAGCTAAACCTAGCGCTGAAGAATTAGCCAGAGTCAAGCATCATTTGGTCAACATCAAATCACCAGTCGAAAGATATTCAGCTGCAGAGTATCAACGTGATTTCGATAAAAGCTATCTCAGTTTAGTTACTAAGCCTAAGCCTCGCGCCATAGTCGTTGGTGGTACCGGTTTATATATTCGCGCTGCGCTTGATAACTTAGATATGCCAGGTATCTCTCCAGATGCTGAGCTTAGAGCCAGTATTAAATCTAAATTTGAAACTCAAGGCTTGAATGCTCTAGTCGAGGAGCTATTAGCAATGGATCCGGAAGCTAGTGGTCTAGTGGATCTCAAGAATCATGTGCGCGTGATGCGAGCCTTAGAGTCAGTAATACTTTCCGGCAAATCCTTAAGTGAACTTAGACGCAAACTGGACAACAATAGATACGATGCTCTTTATCTTGGTTTGAATTATACAGATCGCGCAGAATTATACAAAGGTATTGATAGTCGCGTAATTAAAATGATAGACACTGGATTGATAGATGAGGTGCAAGAACTCTTGACTAAATATGGTGAAATAGATACTCTTAAAGCGACCATTGGCTATGCTGAAATTGTCGAGCATCTTAAAGGCGAAATCACTCTTGATCAGGCTATCGCTAAAATACAACAGTCCACTCGCAACTACGCCAAACGCCAAATCACTTGGTTCAAGACTAACACTAAGCTAAACTGGTTCTATAGATGAAATTTGCATTCCTCGGCGACAGATTAGAAACTTTTAAGCGTGATCATGATAGTACTTGGGCACTAATGATAGAAGCTGTAGCTCAAGGACATGAGGTTGCTTACGCTCACGCTGATACTTTAATTAGTTACACAGATGCTAAGACCCAAGTTGGTGCTCGTTTTCTCACTATCAATGCAGCTTTCGTGGCAGCGCAGTCTAGAAGGTTAGTCACCCTGAATGAAGCTAAGGATCTCTTTAGGTTACTAGACGACTTCGACTTCGTCTTTATGCGCAAAGACCCACCTGTCGATGATCTCTATGTGCAGCAATTACGTATGCTCACACTTTTAAAGCACGCTCGAGTAATTAATGATCCGCTGTCTCTATTGTGTTTCAACGAGAAGCTAGTGATACTAGAGTTTCCTGAATTAATTGCTCCTACTTTGGTTAGTGCATCTAGGGAGCATATAGAAGGTTTTCTCCGTGAACAAGGTCGCGTAGTACTCAAACCCCTCAATGGTAAAGGTGGTGAAGGGGTACTACTTATAAGCTCCGCGCGCGAACTGCCTAAAATTACAGAGCTGATGATGGCTCAAGCTTATATCCCAGAGGTACTTAGTGAGGGTGACAAGAGAGTGATACTAGTGAACGGAGAGGTTGCTGGTGCTCTATTGCGCATACCTAAAGTTGGTGATTTTCGCGCTAATATGGCAGCGGGTGGTTCCTATAGAGATACCAAGCTTAGTCATGCAGATTTGCAGATCTGCGAAACCCTTAAGCCATTCTGCATAGAACAAGGCATAGTATTGGCTGGCATCGACATTATCGGTGGTAAACTCACTGAGATCAATATCACCTCGCCTACTTGCTTGCAGGAGATTAATGGGCTTAATCCTGATAAGCCTAAAATAGAGACGGGGCTTATTAGAAGCCTATCTTGCTGATGCTTGTGCTTCATTGCGCAAAATCTGATCTAAATGCGGTAACAAGTATTTGTCAAAAACTTGGCTAAGCCAATGGTGCATAGCTGTTATCAAGTTCTCCCCATTAGCTAATTTTACATATCTAGCAGGACAGCCAAAAGCCGGTCCTTCCATCTCTTTTGTTGATGCAGATTTTAAATAATCAGTAATTAATTCTTCTTTTGCAACTAGAGTTGCTTTATTTTTAATTACCTTTAATTCAAAATGTCTATTGCGTGCTTTCTCGTTTGTTTGTGCTTGTGAAGCAAAAGCTGTGAATTGATTAAATGAATCAAAGCGTAATTTAGATAGATTGTCTAGTAATAAATGAATATTATTAGAAGCTTCTTGGCAAGCTTCTTTTGAGCCATTGGATAGCTTAGCGGCTAACTTCATAGCAATAGCTCGGTAACTAACTTCCTTGTCTACTAAATTACCAAAACCATCTCTTAGTCGTTCGGCGAATATGTCAGATTCGCTAACAACTGATTCCATAAATTGTGGAATAAGCCGAGCAACTCTAACGGGTATCTCATTGAAATTGGCTAACATACCTGTAAACAGTTCAATCAGATTGTCTCTAACAGCTTTTTGCGTTTCATCTATAGTTCGCTCTAGGCGAGTAAAAACTTTTTTAGCTATTTCTACTAAGGCTTGATCCAGATTCAGCTTGGGTAGGCTTTGACTTAATTCAGCTTCGACTTTTTTGTCGAATTGGGGAGCTTGAGTGAATATTTTAAAAAACCCTTTGCGTTCGGCTAGTTCTAAAGAACTAATTATGGCTGGATAAACTTTAGACCTAGTGTAAGCCACAGACATTTTAGATCCCGGGTGCTGGTAATTTCGTGGATCTTTGAATTCTATACCTAGTCCTCTGCTGACAGCTTCGCTTACCCTTAATGGGCTTTTTCTAAATTCTTCAAGCGCGTAGTTAATATTAATTGGCATTAGAAAGCACTTCCAATCTTATCTTAATGATTGTAGCTGCTAAAGTCAAGTATTTTCTTGTTTCATAATCTTGATATTTCGAGCAAGATAAGCTATTACTGCTGGAATGTTGAAACGACTAGCAGCAGCCTTTAGTTCTAAACCAGTAACAGCAGTAGCAACTGCCAAACCGAAACCAGCTAGTTTCGCTGATCGGGTGATTGCTCATGTTCAGGCTGAGTTGGATAAAGAGCCAGGGTTAGCGGCGATGGTTATTGGTATTCATATTGATGAAGCGAAAGGTCAAGTGAGTATTTGGTCTAAGACAACTAATCCGCGTCATTATGCTTTCATTGATCAAAGCTATGTCTGCTGCCCCTAAAACTAATTCTGAGTGGCGAGAGTCTGTTAAGGGTGGAAGATTTTAATTGCTAATTTTTAAGCTAGAATTATATTAATGACACGGGCAATTCTAGTTATAACAATATTATTATTAGCCTTAACAGCCTGCTCCCCTCCCGCTGAGATTAATCCACATGAACGTCGCACCTATAATAATGCTGGTCGTTACAACGGACGCGTAGACTACAAAGTCCCGAATTATTGGCATGCTGTTGCTCCATCAGTGCCGATGCGCATAGATGAATATGAAATAGCAGATCCTAAACTTAAGCAATCAGCAGTTATGGCTGTTTATATTTTCCCTGGTAATGCTGGTGGTGTTGATTCTAATATCGCTAGATGGAAAGCTCAATTCAAAAATGATTCACATTTAAAAGTTGGTCAGGAAGAGCAATTCAACTTAGGTGATTTGCCGATTACTACTATTACTATTAGTGGCACTTACCTCAAGCCTACTGATCTTATGGATCCTAAAAGCCCTAAAACAGAGGTTCCAAATCAAGCTCTTACAACCGCTATTGTTGAACTTAGAAGCCAAGTATGGTTCTTTAAGCTTATTGGCGATGCTGAATTAGTTCGCAGCGAAAATAAGAACTTCAATAAAATGATAGATAGCTTCTCTTTAAAACTTCAATGATCAATCTCCTTATTTCTATAGTTTCTTTGCTGGCATTGGCTGCCTTAGTCTGGCTTTTACTCAATAGCACTAGGAGCCTGGAAGCCTTACACCAAGAGCTTAAGAGCCTGCAAGATGCTAGTCAACGTGAACAGGATAAAGCTGAGAAGTTAATTAGAGATGAGATTGCTCGTAGTAAAGATGAAGTCTTACAAGGTAGCCGTGACTCTAGATTAGAACAGAGTGCAAGCCTTAAGCAGCTTAGCGATACCCTCTCGTCGCATATTCGTGACCTGTCTTTATTGCAGCATAAACAACTAGATGGTTTTGCGCTGCAGCTTACTACACTTGGACAAGGCAGCCGCGAAGATCTCACTAAGATGCGCGACACTATAGAACTTAAGCTTAAAAGTCTTCAAGAAGACAATAACCGCAAGCTTGAGCAGATGCGCGAGACTGTCGATGAGAAACTCCACAGCACCCTTGAGAAGCGTCTGGGAGAATCTTTCCAGTTAGTAAGCGAACGTCTAGAGCAAGTTCATAAGGGACTCGGTGAAATGCAATCACTCGCTTCTGGCGTTGGTGATCTGAAGAAAGTTCTGAGCGGCGTGAAGACTCGTGGTATTTGGGGCGAGGTACATCTTGGCATGCTACTAGAGGATATACTTTCACCAGATCAATACACCAAGAATTTCGCTGTAAAAACTAATAGTCAAGAACGTGTAGATTTCGCTGTAAGACTCCCAGGACAAGATACTGAGCCAGTTTGGTTACCTCTGGATTCCAAATTCCCACTTGAAGATTACCACCGTTTAATTGAAGCGCAAGAGCGCGGCGAACTAGAACTAGTAGAAGCTGCTTCTAAGCAGCTTGAGCGTGCTGTGCGTGAAGAAGCTAAAAGCATACGCGATAAATATATTTCTCCACCGACTACTACAGATTTCGCGATTTTATTTCTGCCGACAGAAGGTCTCTACGCTGAAATATTGCGCCGTCCTGGTTTAGGTGAGACTTTGCAACGCGAGTTCAGAGTAGTTATCGCTGGACCTACTACCCTTGGTGCATTTTTGAATAGCTTGCAAATAGGTTTTCGTACTCTTACTATCCAGAAACGCAGTAGTGAAGTCTGGGCTCTACTTGCTGCTATTAAGAAGGAGTTCTCAGTCTTCGGTGACATACTCGACAAGACCCAAGAGAAACTACAACAAGCTAGTAAAACTATAGATCAGGCGGCTACTAAATCGCGCACCATAGAGCGTAAACTCTCTAAAGTGCAGGAACTACCTGTAATCGATGTTACTGAGCCAGTGAAGGTTCTAGGGGTAGAACTGAATTAGTTACTTAATTACTTTGTGACTAACTGTTCTTACTTTTGAGCAACTAGAAGTTCCGCCTTTCTTGCCACCTTTCTTCTTGGCATGAACTCTTGCTGCAACTTTTCTAGTTGAATCATTTTCTAAACAAGCAGAACCGCCATCGAAATAATACGGATAATAAGTGTACGAATAAGTATCTTCAGAAGCTTGCTCTCCGATTAGCGTAAGAGTTAAATCATATGATCTATAGGTATCTAGGTAAGTGTCAGTCACCGTTACAGAACCATCATCATTATCTTGGTAGTCGCTAGTCCAAGTGCGCAGACTGACAAGCAAACCGTTATCTTCTACTTGTATTGAACTGACATAGCCATTTTCATCGTTAAGACTAAGACTATTCTGAAAAACTAAACTAGGAAAATCATACTGCTCTATTTTTCTTGTTGAGCTATAGTCGCTATCATTGTAAGTAGTTGTTACTTTATAAGCTTTTGGTCCTTGTATAACAAAACCTGAATAGTAATAACCTAATAATTCCTGAGCCAAACAAGGTAAGTTAATTGATATTAAAAGCGCTAATGTCGTTATAAATTTAATCATGCTGTACATAGTAACATGGCTCTATTAAGGCAGGGTTAAGGGATTTTACCTAGCTGCTAATATGCGCGTTGCTGTCTCTAACTGCAGCCGCCCAGTCTTCACTCCACGTTCTATATCCAAGAGCTCTTCACTTAATTTCTCCAACCTAGCTTCAGACATCGGTGCCACTTCTTGCTTAAGGTAGTAAAGTCTACCCGGGCTAATACCTAATATCTCCGCTTCTTGCCCTCGATGCGCTGGACTCTTCTCTATTAGTTTGAATTTAAGATAGCGATTAATAGTAGAACTGATAGCAGCCAGGGTGCCAAGATGCAATTCATCATTAGTGATTAGCTTGCGCAGCTCAGCTACTGCTGAATCGCGTTTATTCAAGGCTAGCTCACGCGCCAGTTTGAAGACGTCATCACGGGCTCTGCATTCTTCGATAATTAGTTCTTCAGTGATCTCGCCCGCTAGTGTGCTCAGGCGCTGCAATTCAGAATATAACTGCGAACTATTAGAACAACCCACATGCTCAGCGAAAAACTCTGCTGTAATCTTGTTGATCTTAAATTCTTTAAGTGAAAGTATCCACTCGGCAGCCTTACCAGCTTCCCAATCGTTGAACTCGCTGAACTCATGGAATTTTACTTCGCTGAGTTTTTTAAGTTCTTTAACTAGTTTAATAGTGCCTAAGACTTTTTTATTAGAGACTATGAGGACAGACTCTTCTGGCATCTCAGTGAGTGCTTCTAATATAAGTTCCATCTCACTAGAGTCGTCTAGCTTAGATTCCAGCTGGCTCATCTCGCGCACTAGTACTACCCTGCGCCCGCCAAAACCCGGCGTTGAGATCGCTGAGATTAAAGCTGCAGTATTGGGTCTTTCTATGCTTGAGAAACATAGACTCTCTAAACCCGGCTCTACTAACTCTGCGCGCAGCTTAGTCACCGCAAGATCGCGCCTAAAATTATCGGAGCCGTGGATGATAAATATCACTAATAACTATTATGGCAAATTAACTAGGCAGCTACTATCCCTAGCTTGCTCTAGATTCATGAGTATGCTGAGCAATAACACTACTTTGAGGCATTTGCTCTAGCGTAAACCCTGCTTTAGTAAGGAAGTTTCGGAGCTTTTGTAATACTTTTATATTACCTTCGTCGACTAAGTCTCTAACAAATGTCGTTAAATTAAGTCTTATTCTTGCTAAGCCAAATTCTCCATCAGGCTTATTAACAGGGGGTGATATCGGTAGCTCAACAACTAGCGAATTGTCATTATTAGCACCAATTCTTTTATTAGCAGTGTTTAGCATCCCGCTAGTTTGAGGTGTTGGATCGCTGTTAGCATAAACTCCAAAAATTACACTATCCTTACTAGGCACAGCTAATGTTGAAATCTGCCTGTGAGCTTGTTTCATTAAGCCTCCGAGTTTCCTGATTGTTTCAGTGCCAATTTTGGTTAAGGCTACGGCACCATAGGCATTGCGACTATAGGACATTCCAGTTAACTCTTTAGCTTTGCCAGAAAAAAATCTTTTAGCGAGCTTAGTTGCTACTTCTCTCGCTTCTGGTCCGTCTTGAACCGAATAAGTTCTCCACGTACCACGATTTTGAATTGGGTCAGTGAATCCATCTTGTTGACGTAAACTATAAACTTCAGCAGTACTATGTTTACGAAGGCTTCTTAGACTAGCTTCATGGCCGGGCATGGTAGATAATACTAACACGTCTTATTTGAATATCATATTATAATAAAGTTATAACTACTTCAATTTAGACAGCATCGTCGGCGTCTTACTGAAGCCCTTACTGTTGCGCACCGCCATCTCTACTGGCGATTCGATAGCAGCCTTACGCGACCCTATCTTTATATAACTTGGTATAAAAGCCCTATCAGCCTTTATCTTACTAGGTTGAATTAAACTAGGGTATTTCAGTCTTGCCCCAGCTTTAACAGCTTTACAAGCACTATTGACTCGCTTTTCTATAACCATTAATTCAGCAAATGCTGAACTTTCACCATTAAGCCTCTGCTTAATAAGCTCACGAACACTATTTCTATCTTTCAATTCTGCTCCCATTTAATATCCCCTCTGTCCTAATAAACAAAATTGAAGTTAAGCCAAGGTTAAGCCCTTGCGATCTTAAGCTTTTCCCCAGTTTTGCAGCCGCCAGAGCCATGTTTGCGTTTGCTATTATTAGAAGCCGTCCTTAGAAAGGGCCTTCGCACTATTGCGGAGATTTAAAACCATGGCCTTAAAACACATTAAACCTAGAACCCCTGGCAGTCGCGGAACTATACTTCTCGACCGTACGGATCTTACTAAAAAGAACTCTGCTAAGGGCGCTGTTAAGTCACTAATTAAGAAACTTAAGAAGAATACCGGCCGCAATAACCAAGGACGTATTACTTGCCGTCACAAAGGCGGAGGCAACAAAAAGAAATACAGAGTTATAGATTTCAAGCGTGACAAAATTGGAGTTCCCGCTACTGTTCGTGGTATCGAGTATGATCCGAACCGTAACGTGCACATTGCTTTATTGTTCTACGCTGATGGTGATAAGAGATATATCCTTGCTCCTAAAGGAGTAGTGATTGGAACTGTACTTAGTTCCGGTCCAGAAGCAGAATTTAAAGCTGGTAACGCGATGGCACTTAGAGATATTCCTCTAGGTGAAGTTGTTCACAATATCGAGATGAATCTTGGTCGTGGTGGTCAGCTAGTTCGCAGTGCTGGTGGCAGCGCGCAACTTCTTGCTAAAGAAGGTGAGTTCGCGACATTAAGAATGCCATCTGGTGAGATGCGCAAAGTATTGTTAGACTGTTTCGCTACTATTGGTGAACTTGGTAACGCTGATATTAAGAACATCGTTCTTGGTAAAGCAGGTCGCAGCCGTCACAGAGGTATCAAGCCTACTGTTCGTGGTTCTGCGATGAACCCAGTAGATCACCCGCATGGTGGTGGTGAAGGTAAAGCTCCTATCGGTGGTATTCCTAAGAGCCCAACTGGTAAGCGTCAAGGTCTTAAAACTCGTAGTCGTAAGAAAGGTTCTAATCGTTTGATTATCACCAGCAGAAAAGGAACAAAGGTAGCAGGTAAATAATGGCAAGATCGTTTAAAAAAGGTCCATACGTTCACGAATCTCTTTGGAAGAAAGTCAAAGAAGTAAAAGAGAAAGGCGAGCGCAAAGTTATCAAGACTTGGAAAAGAGCATCAATGATACTTCCAGAGTTTGTTGGTCTTACAATCGCTGTTCACAATGGTCGCAAGTTCGTTCCTGTGTATTGCACAGAGTCTATGGTTGGTCATAGATTAGGTGAATTCGCAGCGACTCGTACATTCAAAGGTCACGCAGGTGCTAAGAAAGCAGCAGTTCCAGGAGCGGCGCCAGCTCCGGCAGCAGCACCAGCTAAAAAATAAAGGTTTGAATCATGGCAACTGAAACACAAGAAAAATTAAAAAGCTCAACCGCCAAGAAAGGCTTCGTTAGACAGACTGCGCGTAAGATGCGTCGTACTGCTAATTTGATTCGCAAAATGAAAGCTGGCGAAGCGGTTACTAGCCTTAAGTTCATGCCATACGCGGCAGCTGAGCCAGTGCGTAAGTTGATCGAGAGCGCGATTGCTAATGCTGAAACTAACCATGGTTTCGCTAATGGCTCTGATCTATATGTTTCACAAATTCTTGTTGATGATGGTCCAGTGTTCAAACGCTGGAGAGCAGCATCACGTGGTAGAGCGGCTTCTATACTTAAGCGTACTTCTAGACTAACTGTAGTTCTAAGTGAGCTTAATCCAGCAGATTACGCTCGTCACGTTGCAGCGACTTCACCACGCAACCGTAAAAATTCTAGAAAGGGAGATAAATAAATTCCATGGGTCAAAAAGTATCACCACGCGCAAATAGACTTGGAGTAATCGACACATCAGATTCGATCTACTATTCAGCGTTCAGATCAGGTCAATTAGCGTCACTTCTTCAAGAAGACACATTAATTCGCAAAATGCTTAAGCGCAAACTTAAGAACGCAGGCGTTAGTAAAATCCTTATTCAACGTAAACCAGGTTCTATACAGATCAGTTTAGTTACCGCTAGACCAGGTCTTATTCTTGGTAAAGGCGGCGAGGGTGTTGATCAATTACGCAAAGAACTTACAGCTCTTATTAGCAGAACTGATATCTCTCTAATCATCAACGTGTTTGAAGTTAACAAGATTGATATGGATGCTAACTTGGTTGCTGAGTCTATTTGCCAGCAATTAGAGCGTCGTATCGCTTTCAGACGTGCGATGAAGCAAGGTATTCAACGTACTATGCGTGCTGGTGCTAAAGGCATCAAGATCATGGTATCTGGAAGACTTGGTGGAGCAGAGATTGCTCGCAGCGAGAAAGATCACGAAGGTAGCGTTCCTTGTCACACATGGAGAGCTGATATTGATTACGGTTTTGCTGAAGCGATGACTACATATGGAATCATCGGCTGTAAAGTTTGGATCAATCGTGGTTTACTCAAGCCGGGTGAGAAAGCGAAACTGAACCTTAAAGCAGCAGCAGGTTCTACAACTGAGGAGATGGCAGCAGCTACAGTCTAGGAAATTAAACAACAATGTTACAACCAAAACGTACAAAACATAGAAAACAGATGAGAGGGCGCATGAAGGGTCACGAGACTCGTGGTGCTCATTGTCAGTTTGGCGATATCGCTCTTCAAGTGACTGATCCAGGTTGGATTACATCACGTCAAATCGAGGCAGCGCGTCGTGCGATGAGCCGTCACATTAAACGTGGTGGTCGTATTTGGATTAGAGTATTCCCTGATAAACCGGTTACTAAGAAGCCAGCTGAGACCCGCATGGGATCTGGTAAAGGTAGTCCAGAGTTCTGGGTTGCTGTAGTTAAACCAGGTAGAGTTTTATTCGAGATCGAAGGTGTGGATATCAATATCGCTAAGCGCGCGCTTGAACTAGCGTCAGCTAAGTTCCCAGTTAGATGCCGCATCATTAGAAGGGAGGGCGCATAATGTTACTTAAGACTAAAGACCTTAGAGATAAATCTATAACTGAGCTTAATGACGAGTTGGCTTCACTTAAAGAACAACTTTTCAAAGCTAAAATGCAATTAAAATCAAGACAGCTAGACAATAATAGTTTGCTTAAAGCTTTGCGTACCAGCATCGCTAGAATCAATACTCTTATTACCGAAAAAGAGATTATTGCTGCTTTTGAAGAAGGAGAAATCAATGCCTAAACGCGAACTTAAAGGTACAGTAAAAAGTGACAAGGGTAACAAGACTATTATCGTGCAAGTAGCACGTCGTAAGAAGCACCCGCGCTACCACAAAGTACTTAATTTTACTAAGAGCTTTGCTGCTCATGATGAGAGCAACGATGCTAAAGAAGGCGATACAGTAGTTATTCAAGAATCAAGACCAATTAGCAAGACTAAGACTTGGGTTCTTAAAGAAGTAGTGGAGAGAGCAGTTTAATGTTAGGTCAAGAAAGCGAATTAGATGTAGCAGACAATACTGGCGCTAAGCGCGTCAGAATTATTCGTGTGCTTAAAGGCAACTCAGATCAAGCTGAGCTTGGAGATACTTTTATTGGTGCTGTTAAGGTTGCTAACCCTAATATGCCAGTTAAGAAATCCGATAAAGTTACAGCAGTTGTAGTGCGTATGAAAAAACGTCGCAAAAGACCCGATGGTAGCTGGATTAGTTTTGATGATAACGCTTGCGTAATCGTTGATAAAGAAGGTAACCCAAGAGGTTCTCGTGTATTCGGTCCTATCGCGCGTGAATTGCGTGATTCTGGCTATATGAAGATAGTATCTCTAGCTCAGGAGGTTGTGTAATATGGCATTCATTCAATTAAAAGTAACTCGTAAGACTCGTAAAACTCACAAGCACACGCCTAAATCTAAAGGCACGATTCGCTACACCAAAGCGCCAATCAAAGCTCGCGTTAAAAAGGGTGGAGTTAAATTAGCTTCTGAAGCGCTAGTTAAAAAAGGCGTTAGCAATCTTAGAAACAATATCCATGTTAATCGTGGTGACACTGTTGTAGTTATCAATGGTTCTGATAAAGGCAAGATTGGTAAAGTACTTCAAGTATTTAGATCAGCTGGCAAGATTGTTGTTGAAGGAGTTAACGTTCGCAAGAAACACAATAAAGCTCAAGGTCCTGGTAAGGATGGTGAGATCGTTTCAGTAGAGTGTCCGATATTTTCTTCTAAAGTAATGATCTGGGACGCGACTAAGAAGAAAGCTAGCCGTGTAGGTTCTAAATTGCTTAAAGATGGCAAGCGCGTTCGCATCGCTAAAGTTAGTGGGGAGCAAATTGATTAATCATGAAATCACTTAAAGAAAAATACTTAACAGAATTAAAACCTGAGCTTAAAAAGAAGCTTGAGTTAACTAATGACTACGCAATTCCGCGTCTAGACAAGGTTGTAATCAACTTCGGTCTTGGCGAATCTGCTGGCAATGCTAAAACTCTTGAGAATGCTATTAAAGATCTTGAGAAAATTGCTGGTCAGAAGCCTGTAATCACTAGAGCTAAGAAATCTATTTCTACTTTCAAGATCCGTGAGCAACAAGCTATCGGTCTTAAAGTTACTCTTCGTGGTGTGCGCATGTATAACTTCTTATCGAAGCTTATCCACATCGCTCTTCCACGTATCAGAGACTTCCAAGGTGTATCAGCTAAGAGTTTCGATGGTCGTGGTAACTACACCATGGGACTTAAAGAGCAATTGCTATTCCCTGAGATCAAGTACGATCAAGTGGATGCAGTTAGAGGTATGGACATCACTATCTGTACTACCGCAATCAATGATGAGCAAGCTAAAGCATTACTAGATGCTATTGGCATGCCTTTCAAACGTGCTGGTGGACGCAAATCAGGACCAATCGCAGTATAAGGATTTAATATGGCAAAGAAATCATCAGTAGAAAAAACTCAACGCAAAAAAAACTTGATCGCCAAGTACGCTAAGAAGCGCGCTGAATACAAAAAACTTCTCAGCAATCCTGAGATTGATTTTGAAGAGCGTATGCTTATTCAAAAGAAACTTGAAGCTCTACCTGGCAACTCATCTAAGATTCGTCACCGTAACCGTTGTTGGTTAACTGGCAGACCTAGAGGTTTCCACAGAGATATTGGCGTATGTCGTAACGCACTTCGTAAGATGGCTCACGAAGGTTTAATCCCAGGTTTAACTAAGGCAAGTTGGTAATAAATATGAAAATTAAAAAGAACAGAGTATCAAATGACCCAATCGGCGATTTCCTAACCAGACTTCGTAACGCTATTGCGGTTTCTAAAAAAACAGTTGTAGTGCCTTACAGCAAGCTGAAAGCACAATTGACTGATTTGCTACTTAAAGAAGGTTATATCTCTAGCTACAAACTAGTTAACGAAGAAGAAGTAGCGGCTAAAGGTATCGAGATCACTCTTAAATACAACCAAGCTGGTTTGCCAGTTATACGTGGTCTGCGTAGAGTGTCTAATCCTGGTCTGCGTAAGTACGTTAAAGCAAAATATGCTCCAAGAGTATTTAATGGTCTTGGCATTAGCATAGTGACAACTAACAAAGGTCTAAAAACAGATAGAGCTGCTCGTAAAGACAGCGTTGGAGGGGAGTTACTCTGCCAAGTTTGGTAGTTTAATTAGGTGAAATATCATGTCAAGAATCGGTAAAAAAGAAATAGAAGTCGCTGATAAAGTAGAAATTACTATCACCGAGGGTGATGCTGGTCAAACTGTAAAAGTCAAAGGTCCTCTTGGCGAAATGACTCGTCAATTCCCAAAGAAATTAAAGTAGTTCAAGAAGGCAAAACTATTAATCTAGTGCGCAACAATGAAAGCAAGCTATCAAGATCACTTCATGGTCTTAGCCGTTCTTTACTTTCTAATATGATCACTGGTGTTACTACTGGTTTCAAAAAAGAATTAGAGATACATGGTGTTGGTTACAGAGCTAAACTAGCTGGTGTTAACCTAGATTTCCAATTAGGTAAATCTCACCCAGTTGTTATTATTCCACCTACAGGTATCAAGTTCGAAGTAGTTGATCAGACTAATATTGTTGTTTCTGGCTACGATAAAGAAACAGTAGGTCAAGTTTCAGCTAATATCATCGCTTTAAGACCACCTGAGCCGTACAAGGGTAAAGGTATCAGAGTTAAAGGTCAGAAGATCAGACGTAAGGCTGGTAAATCAGGAGCTAAGGCATAATCATGGCAACATTAAACAGAAGAGAACAAAGAGAAAAACGTCATTTCAGAGCTCGCAAAAAAGTTCTAGCAACTGAGTCGCGCTTGAGATTGGCGGTTCAACGCTCTAACAAACATATATCTGCGCAAGTGATCGACGACACTAAAGGCGTAACGGTTTGTGGCGTGAGTTCATACTCAAAAGATTACAGAGGTAAAATTAAAGGCTCAGATATTTCTGGTGCTGAAGTTATTGGTAAAGCAATTGCAGAGAAAGCACTTGGTGAAGGCGTTTCACTAGTAGTTTTCGATCGTGGTGGTAACCGTTATCATGGGCGCATCAAAGCATTAGCTGATGCAGCTCGTAAAGCAGGATTGAATTTCTAAGGGAGAATTAATGTCAGAAGAAAACATACAAAACAACGAACCTGAAATTATTGCTGAAGAAGTGGCAAATGTTGAAGTGGAAGGCGTATCAGAAGAAACTGCTGCGGTGGTTGAAGAAATTCAAGCCAAAGTAGAAGCTGATGGTATTGCTCGCGCTCCTAAAGCTGCGAATGCTAATAAGCGTCCTGACCAACAACGTGGTCCTGGCGGCGGCAATCGCGGACCTGGTGGTGGTGCTCGCGGCGCAGGTGGCGGTCGTGGTGGTCAACAAGGCGGCGGTCATGGCGGCAAAGGCAGACGTAGAAACGAAGAAAGATCACGTACTGAAGAGCCTAGCGAATATACAGAAAAAGTTGTTCAAGTTAGACGCGTAACTAAAGTAGTTAAGGGCGGTAAGAAAATGTCTTTCCGTGCTGCTGTAGTTATCGGCAATGAAAAAGGTAAAGTAGGCGTAGGCGTAGGTAAAGCTGCTGAAGTTGTTACTGCTATCAAGAAAGCGATTTCTGATGCTCGTAAAAACGTAGTAGAAGTAACTACTGTTAAAACTACTATTTCTCACACAGTGTTCGGTGTTGCCGGTGGTTCTAAGATCCTTCTTAAACCAGCTGCTGAAGGTACCGGTATTATCGCTGGTGGTACAGCTAGAATAGTTCTAGAGTTAGCTGGAGTGGGTGACATTCTTGCTAAATCTCAAGGTTCTAAATCTCCACTTAACGTAGCGAGAGCGACTGTTAGAGGACTTAAAAGCTTAAGAACTTTCCAAGAAGTAGCACGTGAGAGAGGTTTATCAGTAAGGGAGATGCTTAACTAAGCAGAACTAATTATGGCGACTAAGAATAACACTAGAAAGAAAAATCTAAACATCAAACTTATTAGCGGTGTAGCTAAGGCTGATGTTAAGCAGTTGAAAGTATTAGCTGCTCTTGGTTTGCGCAGATCTAAAAGTTCAGTGCAACGTGAAGATAGACCTATTATCAGAGGGATGCTTCGCAAAGTGTCACACTTAGTGGAAGTTACGGAGAATAAATAAATGGCAAACGCATTATCAGAAATTAAACCTAAGAAAGGTTCTACTCACAAGAAGATTCGTCACGGTAGAGGCATACCTAGCGGACATGGCAAAACTTCTGGTCGCGGTCACCGTGGTCAAAAGTGCCGTTCAGGATATTCTGCTACTCCACACAAGGAAGGCGGACAAACACCTCTATACAGAAGATTACCTAAGCATCAGACCAATGAGCGTCCTAACCGTAAGGTTTACTCAGTAATCAACCTAAGTGATTTGCAAAAGCTTGCAGATTCTGGTATTAATGAGATAGACGTGATTTCTCTAATCGAGAATGGTGTTATTAAGTCTATTGCAAAACATGGACTTAAAGTACTAGCTTCTGGTGTGATCAAGTCTAAAGTAAACGTATTAGCTAGTAAATTTAGCGCTACTGCCAAGGAAGCTATTGAAGCTGCTGGTGGTACGGCAACTATTACTAGTGAAGACTAAGTCCTAGGATAATAAATGAATAAACAAAAAGATAATCAAGACCTGAGCGTGAGCGACATCATGAGCTCATCGGGTCTAAAAGAGAAGATTGGTTTTACTCTTCTAATGCTCGCTATCTATAGATTAGGCGTGCATATTCCTCTCTATGGTGTTGATCAAGCCGCGCTTAAAGCTAATCCTAGTCTAAGTTCTGGACTTATGGGCTTAGTGGATATGTTTGCTGGCGGCGCTCTTAGCGCTCTGTCTATATTCGCTCTTGGTGTTGGTCCATATATTACTACCAGTATCGTTCTTCAGTTACTTACTGAAGTTATCCCTGGTCTTAAAGAATTGCAACGCGGTCAAGGTGAAGAAGGACGCAAACGCTTCCAACAAATCACCCGCTTGGGTACTATTGGACTTGCTGGCATTCAGAGTTTCGCTTTATGTCGCTTCTTAGACGTGGCACAGATAGCTCCTAACGCGGATTTCTTTTTTTACTTGCGCTCTATAGTAGTACTTTCAGTCTCAGCTCTATTCGTAATGTGGCTTGGTGAAGTTATCACCGAGAAGGGCATCAGCAATGGTGCTAGCTTGCTTATATTCTGCGGCATCGCTTCTAAACTGCCAGTAATGATTACTAACACCACAACCGCTGTGCGCATCGGCACTAGCCCAGATTGGGGTGTCGGTCTTTTGATGGCAATCTTCGCAGTATTGATAGTTTTAATCATCTGCTTGCAAGAAGCTTCTCGTAAGCTTTTAATAGTAGGCGC
>JACCDV010532563.1_pt1 | contig 20128 bp, 21 predicted proteins | sample 7446131 | NCBI WGS metagenome assembly JACCDV01 (sample SAMN15323448, study PRJNA562643) | freshwater metagenome | isolation source: river surface water | place: USA:Blue River Watershed | collected 2017-08-17 | reverse complement strand
GCTTGGCTTGGCGAACGTCCGGGCATAGCCCGTCGGTTCGAGCCGGACATTGTCGGCGCGATACTTGATGAGGCAGCCTATCGCCCCGGACGTGCATTTGTGGAGGAACGATGACCAGCGGATTTGTTCATGATGACCAGCGGCTGACGCGCTTGGGAATGCCTGAGGCTATATTCTGCGAAGGCAAAGATTTGTCCGCCTTGCGTGCAATCCTGGCCGAGCTTTCAGGAAAACGTGGCGCGCCGGTAATGTTCACGCGCCTTTCGCCCGATCGATTTGCAGAATTGGCCACAGGCACGGATATCGATCTGGATTATGATCCGCTCTCGCAAACCGCTTTTCTGCATGGCACCTTGCCAACCCGGCAATTTTCCGTGGCAGTCGTCACCGCCGGGACATCTGATCTGCGCGTGGCGGGCGAAGCGCTACGGACACTCCAGTTTTTCGGTGTAACAGCGGAATTGATCGCTGATGTAGGCGTGGCCGGAATTCACAGGCTTTTTGAACGCATTGATCACATCAAGACCTTTGACATCATTATCGTAGTCGCAGGATGGGATGCCGCGTTGGCCTCGGTTATGGGCGGCCTTGCGCCACAGCCTGTCATCGCCGTGCCGTCCTCAACCGGTTATGGCGTTGCAGCGGGTGGGACCAGCGCATTGCATTCCATGCTGTCCAGCTGCGGTCAGGGTGTGTTGGTCACCAATATCGATAATGGCTTTGGCGCTGCATGTGGTGCCATTCGGATACTCAACATGACCGCGAGGAAACACAGTTGAAACGTCAATCCATCGTTTTGCGCACGCCGTCAGGCATCAGCGGAGACATGCTGCTGACCGGGCTTGCGCAATTGGCAGGCGTCAGCAATGCGGAATTATCGGCCATTGTCGACAGCATCGGCGTGGATGCGCTGCACGATTGCGTGACCATTGAACCGCACCATGTGAATTGGATTACCGGCCATCAGGCCCGGATTTCTTTGCCGCATGAACATCATCACCGGACGCCCAAGCTGATCTATGACATCATCGATGCCAGTGCCTTGCCCCATGCCGCCAAGGATCTGTCAAAACGGGCGTTTGCAATCCTAGCCGAAGCCGAAGCGACGGTGCATGGCTGCAGTGTGGAAGAGGTGCATTTTCACGAAGTCGGCGCGCTCGATTCCATTCTTGATACCTGTGTCGCCGCTGCCTTGTTTACCCGGATTGATCCTGCTGAGTTTCATTGCAGCCCGCTGCCTATGTGCGACGGGATCATCCGTTGCGAGCATGGACTGCTCGCCAGCCCGCCGCCGGCAGTGCAGGAAATGTTGACCGGGGTTCCTGTCTATGGAGTGGATGCAAGCGGTGAGACGGTAACGCCCACGGCGCTGGCCTTTTTGAAAGCGGCCGGCGCGCGTTTCGGCAAGTGGCCCCAATGTGAAGTCGTTGCATCGGCACGAGCCTATGGAGGCAAAGTGTTTGAAACCCTGCCAAATGGGGCGAACTTCTTTCTGGTGACGATGTGAACGCAGCGCCGGCTGCGGCCGATATTGCAGGAAGCCTGCTGTCTGGCGCCACAGGGCTTTACCAAGCTGTCGTTGAAGCATGCGAGCCGGGCATCATTGCGGGGACAGGTTTTGTTGATCCAGAAGCTTCATTGGGCACAAACGGATCGTGGCGATTGCTGGTGGAAGAGGGCGATGCAATCGAGGCCGGGCAGCCTCTTATCGAATTAATCGGGACAGCTGCACAATTGGGTGTCGCGGAGGACCATATATTGGGACCGCTCGGTTTTGCCTCCGGCATTGCGACCCGCGCAAAGATGTTCCGTGATGCCGCGCCGGTGGGGCTTTCCATTGCATGTGGCGGTTGGAAAAAGCTTCCTTTGGCGTTGAAGCCCTTGTTGCGCGCGGGTTTGGCAGTCGCACGGATATTGCCGCGTTTGGTTGAGGGCGACTTCGTTTATGTCGGCAAAAATGCCGTGATCATGCTCGGCGGCGTCGATCAGGCGATAAAGGCGGGATTGGCAGTAAGCCATGGTCCGGTGGCGGTCCAGGTCAAATCTGTGGATGAAGCGGTGTCGGCAGTTCGAACCGGGGCAGGGATCATCATGGTCGATACCGCTGATCTTGCAGATTTGGCTGATGTTGATGCCGAACTGAAACGCCTTGGTCTTCGCGAAGCTGTGCGTCTGGCCTTTGGCGGCGGCGTTCGCTTGATGGATTTGGTTCCTGCCGCCAACGCCGGAGCTGATGCCGTTGATGTCGGCCGCGCCATATTGGACGCCCCGTTGCTTGATTTGCGTATGCGCGTTCTGTCGCGATTTTCAGACTGACAAAGGACCCCATCCGATATGACCCATCCAGCTATTTCACCTGGGAATGTCGCCGTGATAACAGGCGCTGCCGATGGCATCGGCCTTGCCGCTGCACATCGCCTCGCCGGTCTGGGCATGACTGTTGTCCTTGTCGATCGGGATACCGAAAAGCTGACCGCCGCGCGCGATGCAGTTGGGGGCAGTGCGGTTGCAATTGCAACAGACGTATCCGACCGTGCAGCGGTCAACGATTTGGCCGATCAAGTCTCACGCAATGTTGGCCCGGTATCGTTGCTGATGAATAATGCGGGTACCGGGCGCGGCGGCAATGCCTTATCCAATCCGGATGGCTGGGATAGGGTGATCGGCACTAATTTGATGGGTGTGATCTACGGTGTGCAGGCATTTGTTCCAGTCATGGTGGCAGGTGGTGCGCCGGGATTGGTTATCAATACTGGCTCGAAACAGGGTATCACCCAGCCGCCGGGCGACACCGCCTATAATGTCAGCAAGTCGGGCGTGAAATCGCTGACCGAAGGGCTGGCCCATACGCTGCGCGAAGAAACGCAAGGCCGTGTCAGTGCGCATCTCTTGATCCCTGGTTTCACCTATACCGGCATGATGAAAGCACATTTTGCCGAAAAGCCCGCAGGGGCATGGACGCCTGAACAGGTTGTCGATGTGATGATGGACGGTGTAGCGCGCGGCGATTTCTATCTGTGGTGCATCGATAACGAAACAACGCGTGAGGTGGATAACGCCCGTGTGCTTTGGAATGCCCAAGACATAACCGAAAACCGCCCCGCTTTGTCGCGCTGGCACCCTGATTACAAGCAGGCTTTCGCCGACTGGATCGATGGATTTTGATTAGGTCGTGACGATACGCTCGGATCGCGTTTCTCTCACTAAACCCCAAGCGCGCCAAAGGTGTCTAGGTCAGCGACTGCCACACCAAAACGATCACCCTCAGCAGTGACAATTTCTTCGGGTTGCATCTCTACCGGCGTGAATGCCCACATGAACCCGTGCATCGCATGGCGCCGATATGCTTCCCAAGCATCGTCATGCGATGGCGCATCAGATACACCTTCGGTTGCAAGCGCCGAGAGATAGCTGGCCAGCAGGTCTTTCTGATGTGCACGGCGGTCATCTACAGTCAGATTTCCGATGATAGAATAGGCAACGTCGTGCATGTACGGACCCTCCTGCCAGGCTTGCCAATCTAGAAAGCCGGGTTTGCCATCAGGCTCGAAATACATATTCCCAAGATGGGCATCGCCGTGGGAGAAGCATTGAGCGATGTCGAGCGACTGCCGCCATTGCGACCGAAGGCCAGCCAATATGCGATCGCGATCACGATAAGGACCTGTCATGGCCTCGCAGCGCCGCTTGGCCATACAGGATGCGAAGTAATCAGGTTCCAGCATCCGCATTACCACCCGGTCGGAGGCCTGCCAAACCGTTGAAAAATTCTTGAGACCCTTGAGTTTCGGGGATTGCCACCAGCGTGCATGCATGCGTGCCAAAAGCGCCAGCGTCTGTGCTTGCTGATCCACAGTGATCGGGCGGGTTGCATTACCGAAAACGACATTGCGTGCGGCCAGATCTTCCATGAGCACGAGCCCTTGGACTCCATCATTCCAGCCGGACCAATAGGCGGTTGGGATGTTGATGTTCATCTCCTTTGCCCAGCTGTCAAAAAACACGGCCTCATTCACAAATGACTGATCAAAGGTGTAGTCGTGACGGATAAATCCGCCTTTGATCCACATCGTCGGTGGCAGACGGTGACGATGGCCTGCTTCATTGTAGGCGAGGAGCAGCCGCACCTTGGTCGCCGTCCCGGAAATCACCGTTCCGATATGTACCTCTGTCACTTCTGAACCAGGAAAACGCGATGACAATGCCTTGGTTAGCCAGTCGGCCGTTATCTCTTCAATGCGCATTGGAAGCGCTGAAATCTTATCCGTCATCGCCTCATCCTCTCCTGAATGTTTTAACTTACGAGCGTCAGTTCGTCTGAAGGGCTGGCAAAGATGTTTTTCGCAACATCATTCGTCGAATCCGATGAAGGTCGTCGCCTCGTCGATCGACTTCCGTTCGGTGATCACGGCATTTGCGGGAAAGTCGTCATCCGGCCAGCCCATGGCGACGCACATCATGATCAACTGATCGTCGGGGATGCGTGCATGTTCGCGCACGACGGGCGATTGCATGATGCCCTGGCTGTTGATGACGCAGCCAAGCCCGCGCGACCAAGCCGCATTTACCAGCGCGTTGATCACGGCGCCGCAATCAAAAGGTGCAATGTCATTGCCCTTCAGGACTTTGTCATAGGTAATGATGATGGAGACAGGCGCATCAAATTGGCGGAAGCCGCGCAGTACCCATTCCTTGCGCTTCACCTTGTCGTCGCGGGCGATATCCATCGCGGCGAATAATTGCTTCGCGACACCTATCTGGCGATCTCGGTGCGCGCCTTCATAGCTTTCGCTAGCTTTGAATTCACGTGATGACGGGACGCCGGCCAAATTGCGTTCGGTGTTGCCCCGGCGGATAGCGTCAAGCGTTGCTCCGCTGACGACTGTGAAGTTCCATGGCTGGGTGTTGAGGGAGGATGGCGCGCGCATGGCCATGGCCAATACCTCGGCAATCAGTGCCTTGGGCACCGGATCAGGCTTGTATCCGCGGATGCTGCGTCGGCCCATAACCACGCTTTGATATGCATCGGCAATCGAATTCTGAGCAGCCAAGTTTATCTCCTCCGATGATACACGCATATAAAACTATAGCGCTTAAGCGCTTGCCAGAGAGCCGTATAATTATCTATATCCTTAAGTCATATAAAGCGTGCTATTGCAAATAGAGGATTGTCAGACAAATGGCTCTTGACCAGTCGATACGAGAGCGCCTCACACTGCCTGCAGTGTGCGCGCCGATGTTTCGTGTTTCCAGCCCGGCGCTTGTCCGCGAAGCGTGCAAGGGTGGGCTGATCGGCGCGCTACCGCGCCAGAATGCAAAGGACTTCTCGACGTTCGAGGCATGGTTGGGGCAGATCAGCGACGCGCTGGCCATTCATGCCGAAAACAATCCCGAAGCGCGCATCGGCCCGGTTGCGGTCAATCTTTCGCGCCTGCCGGACGATGAAATGACAGAGCATCTGGCAGTCTGTGCCAAGAGTGGAGCCAAGATCATCATCAGCGCGATGGGTGATCCAACCGAGCTGATCAAGCGGGTTCATGATTGGGGCGGAAAGGTCTATCACGATGTCACCAACATTCGTTTCGCGGAAAAGGCGATTGAGGCGAAGGCAGACGGCTTAACCTGCATCGGTTCAGGCGGCGGCGGCCATTCCGGGCTTATCAGCCACCTGGCTTTCGTTCCCAAAGTTCGCGCCATGTTTGATGGCACGATCATAATGGCAGGCTGCATCGGCACAGGTGCCGCGATCCGCGCAGCGGAAATGCTGGGCGCGGACCTTGCCTATCTTGGCACCCGCTTCATCGCCACGCAGGAATCGAATGCGCTAGACGAATATAAGGCGATGCTGGTGTCGAGCGAGGCGAAAGATCTTATCTTTACGCCTCGGGTTGCCGGCGGTGCCGCAAACTGGCTGAAGCCTTCTCTGCTCAGGGTTGGCATAGACCCTGACAATCTGCCCAGCATCCCGCCAGGTGCAATCCGTCCCGAACTGCCCGATGGAGCAGTGCCATGGAAAACTATCTGGAGTGCGGGGCAAGGCGTGGAGCTTATCAACGATATTCCACCTGTTGCTGAGTTGATCATCCGCTTGCGCCGCGAATATGTCGCAGCCTGTGAGACGCCAAGCTATGCGGATGTTGCTCGCCTGGTGGATCAGGCACTTGATACCAAAGCACTAGATTGAGAGAGATGCCATGAACCGGATTCCCATTGTTGCCGTTGAAGATCTCACCCCAGAACAGCGAGATCGCTACGACAATGCCCCTGGCGGCAAGCTGAATCTCAGCCGGCTTCTCGCGCATGCCGTGACCATGCAGCCTGGCATTGGAATGGCGGTACAGGGCATGATGTCTGGCATTGAAGTGCCGCCATTGGAGCGACAAATCTGTGTTCTTGCCGTGCTCCATCTTGATCGTGGAGAATATGAATGGGCCCAGCATATGCAGGTGTCCAAGGCTATGGGGATTCCTGACGAAAAGGTTCAGGCGATTGCCAATGATCGTTTCGGTGATCCTATATTCAATGACCGGGAAAGAGCTTTACTGGCTTTCACACGTCAGGTCGTGAAAACGGTTCGGGTTGATGATTTCGTCTTCAATGCAGTTGCCGCCTTTTACAGTCCGCGCCAGATTATTGAGTTGATCCATGTGATCGGTCTTTACATGCTTTTTGTGCGGGTGTCGGAAGTGGCGGAACTTGAGGTTGATGCCGTGCTGGGCGGCGAGTTTTGGAAAAAGGCCAATCAGGACGCCGGACTGGCCGCCGACTGACGCCCACCGACCTAATTGAAATTAAAGGATAGACGCTTTGGAAAATGCAGCAGTGGAAACGATTGACTACCCCTTTGTCCGACTGGAATTTGACGGTCCATTGGCGATCATGACGCTGAACGATCCGGATCGTCTGAATGCCATGGGCATGGATATGGGCGAATCCATCGCAACGGCACTGAACGAGATCGCCAAACCGCGGCGTAAATGCCGTGCCTTGATGATCACGGGTGAGGGGCGGGCTTTTTGCGCCGGCGTCAATCTGATGGGCAGTCGCAAGGCCTTGGCTGACGGCACCAACAAGTTGCCCGTAATGGGCGGCGTTGAAACCTTCTTTCACCCGCTGCTGCGACGCCTTCATGCCGTGACGATCCCTGTGATTGCAGCTCCCAATGGTCTTGCAGTCGGCATTGGCCTGGGCATGTGCCTTGCGGCTGACTATGTCATTGCTTCGGACAAGGCATGGTTTCAGGCGCCGTTTAAGAATCTAGCGTCAGCGACGGACTCCGGCCTTGGCTGGCTGCTTTCGCGCAACATCGGGATCTTGCGTACAAAACGCATATTGATGCGCGCTGAGCGTGTCGATGCGGCGACGGCGCTTGACTGGGGCATGGTGTCGGATGTTGCGCCAGCTGATGAATTTGCGGCGCGGGCTCGCGAAGTGTCTATGGAAATCGCCAATGATGCCACAATCGCCTTGTCGGAGATCAAGCAGATTGTAGGGCTTGCGCAACGCATAGATCTGCATTCAGCCTTTGAGACCGAGGCTCAAGCCGTAGCACGTACATCGCGGACCAAAGACAATGTTGCTGCCATCCGCGTTTTTGGTTCAAAGGAAAAGCCGGCATTCACCGGCGAATGATGCAGACCGAGTGGCTCAGCCTATCGACTTGACAGGGGGCGAGGTCGTCCTTGCATGCCAAGCAAGAACGACCTCAATTTTGTTTCACGCATCGACGTAGTCATGCAATATGCGATGCATATTTGAAATCGCGACCTCCTGAATGGGGCTAGTTCGGCTGCCTGGGAATCCCGCCTGTTTCATGCCTCGCTGGACTTGCTCCATGTTTAGAAAATCCTGTTCGAGGATTTCGCTGACGCCGCCAATAGCGCGCCATCCATCCTCGCTGTGAATGATATTGTGGCTGATTGGTGGTTCTGCCCCCGGCGCATATTGCTCAAGCGACCATATATCATAGACACACCAATCAGGATCACTTCCATCGCCCCATGGCCTTGAGCGATAACAAAGCGTCCCTGTGCCACTTGGAAGGAAAATCAGGTTGGGAAAAACGTGCCAGTCAGTTCCCGCGGATCCTCGTTGCTCGAGCGTCAACGGCGGCCAATAAGCACCGGCTGCCTTTGCGGCTTCCTCCTGGAATTGGAGCAACTTGACAGCAAGTTCCATTGGACTGTTATCGGCACTCGCTTCGGTCATCAAACGTGTCGCGGCAGCAGCATCTTTTTCGGTTGTAATCGCATGCAGTGTATCGTTGATAAGCTGAATGTAGCGAACCATGCCGGGGCGCAGGTCGTCAGGCACTGGCTTTGCCTGACGTGGCGACGGCGCGCCAAACGGACGAGAGGACTTATCATATCCAAACATGCCGTGTTTGCCCATGGCCTTGCTGAAGGTGTAATCTTCGCCAAATCCGTCCAGCAATTGCGGATGGGTAGCGGCTACATGATAGCCCTCGTCAAACGCTTCAAGAGCGACTTTCCAGTTACAGGGAACGCGCACCGAATAGGACCAGCGGAATTTGGCTTTTTCTAGTTCGAACGGATCAATAAATTTCGGCATAGGGTCAAGGAAAGCACTAAGCGGTTCGCAGTCGGTATCCATGTTGATGAACACAAATCCGCCCCAGCAATCGACCTTGATTTCAGCGAGGCGGAAATCCTCACGGTTTGCATTGCTGCAGCCGGCCCAGTCCTTTTCGTCGAGAATGCGTTGAACGCTGCCGTCAAGGTTCCAGCGCCAGCCATGATAATTGCAGTGGAAGCGCGACGTATGGCCGCAGCCTTCGGTCAACCGGCGGCCGCGGTGCATGCAGACATTGTAATAGGCGCGGATTGTGTCCGCAGCGGAACGAATAACGATGATTGACTGGTCACAAATGTCATAGGTCACATAATCGCCTACCTTGGCCAATTCCTGTTCACGGCAAGCAACCTGCCAAGTTTTGGGCCAGAGTTTCTGCTTCTCAAGGCGTGCGAAATCCCTGCAGATATAGTCCTCTTTGGGCACGAAATCGGCCTTTACCGGATTTTTGTTCATCGCTTCGCTTCCTCATCGATTGCCATCATTATCTTAATGATATGGATGCTTCCGACGGTGAGCCTTGATCTCCGTCAAATTGTGACTAGTCAGATTGATGATGTCTGTTCATCAGCCTTCTCGCTTCGCTCAGCGCCTTGTTGATCCGCAAGCATGCTCAGCGTGTTATGGCTGTTTCGAGGCGTGTCCCGAGGGGGCAGTCGTGATTCGTCAAAGACAAGTCGCTGTCGACCCTGACTTGTGTGAAAACTGCAGAGCCTGCGTAGATGAATGCGGTACCGGCGCGATTGACGTACTTAGGATGGTGCCGAAAGGTTCCCCTTACAGTCTGGATGAGCAGTTAAGCTGGGATCAGTTGCCACCTGACGAAATCTGAACGAGGCATATTAGTTTGACGTTTTGACGATAATTGTCTTAATGCTCAGATCCTTATTGTGGGCGTCAAATGCTAGTCTAATGGAAGCCTCAACTAACGTCTTGCCCAACGACAAGGCCAAGCGCGCAATCACTGCGGCGGCCGATGTTTTCCTGCGCTATGGTTATGCTCGCACCACGATGGGTGACATTGCCAAAGCTGCTGGCATGTCGCGCCCGTCTTTATACTTGCTCTTTTCGGGTAAGGAGCAGTTGTTCGCTGCAGCCACAATGCAAATGTCGAGACAGCGTTTAGAGGATATCCGGATCGCGATTGGCGATTTCGAAGGTTTGCAACAAAAATTGGTTGCAGGCTTCGAAATGTTGTTGCTGAGTGTTTTTGAGCTTCAGCAATCCGCGCCGGATGCGCGCGATATGGACGATCTGTCCTTTCCTGTAGTTCATGAAATTTACACGATGTTCGTCGGCTTTTTTGCAGAAGTCATTAACGATGCGCAAACTAGCCTGAGGGTGCCCGCAGATCAGATTTCCTGAGTTCTGCTCTTTTGCTTGCGGATCTTGCGCGAGGTGGCTGTTAGCCGGGAAGACTTCGCGCAAATGATCCGCCTGCACATCGCCTTGGTGTGCGATGTAGGCCTCGGTTCTAACGATCATTGACCTTGATTTCAGGGCAGCAGGTGATGCGTAGTTGTCGGAGAGGGCCTGGGTAAGCCGCAGATATGCGAAGTTCGTTGACGCAGCGCCGACATCGAAAACACCAGTCCCACAATTACGTGGCCCCGCGGGCACTAGCGGAAATATAGGCTGTTTTGCCAGCTAGAATTTTCCTTAATTACCAGAAATTTATGGGAAGATGGCTTGTTAGGCCGGTGGTCGAACCCGCAGGATCATTGATTGACTCGCGACAGCCAATAATGTTCCTGTTTCAGAATAGATTTGCGTGTCGATATGCGTCAATCCGCGTTTTACCGATGCCACACGGGTGCAAGAGAGCACCCATTCTTCCGTTGGATCACAGGCAAAGCGGATCATATTGTCGAGGCTATTTCCGCTTGCCGGTTTACCCAGTGCGCTGGGTAGTGCCATCGCGGCCAAATCTGCAATCACCGGCAAATCCAGCCGCGACATTGGCGCGCCGGATCGCTTGCGGATCCAATAGGCCGTATCGCGGCCAATTTCGCCACTCCAGTCGCGGCGATCTGGAAGCTGCCCATCAGCCAGCCGAAATTCGAAGAGCGCATTGAGGTTGCTTGAAATCTGTCGGGCGACCGATTTCTCAGGTGATGCCATAATTGCAGGCACCATCGGTGCATGGAGCCCTTGGTGCTGTGTCGGATCGGAGCGCCCGCCTACAGCACCCAACAGGGTCGCGAACGGCCTGCCATCAATATGAGCGGCCAACTTAAACTGCTTAATGCTATTGCCGCCAGAGACATATTCAGGGACAAAACTGATGGTCTGTCCACTTTGTCCCTTGTCGACGAACTGAACCGTAGCGAAGATTGCGGGCAGGCCGGTTATATGTTCCATTGCTGCGATGCATGCAGCAAAGCCGCTTCCACCATAAAGGAATGGTTCTGCACTAGAACCCACGCACAAATGTTCGGGAATGAAGGCAACAAGCTGATTGGTGCCTTCATTTGTAACCAGTTGAGGAAAGGTAACGGTATCGCGCACGGCAGCGGCTGGCCTCAGTTCTGGGACGGCGCTTCTTGGGTAACGCGTTCGTAAGCGGCCATTGGCCCGACGATTGTCACGCCGCCATCAACGGGTAAGGTAATCCCCGTGATGAAGCGGCTTTCCGGTCCGGCAAGGAACAATGCGGCCTGGGCAACATCCCAAGCGTCGCCTTCGATGCCGATAGGCGCAATTGCGCTGCGAATCCGGCGACCTTCACCTTTCACATAGGCTTCGACCATCGGGGTCAGAATGTGCCCGGGTGCGACGCCATTCGCGCGGATTCCATCGCGTCCATACATGACGGCCAATTCGGATGTCAGTTGGATGACAGCAGCCTTGCTGGGCCCGTAAGCGGAGTTTCCATGCGCCAATAGGCCGGCAACCGACGCAATATTGACAATGGATCTGCCATGCCCTTCCAATAAAGCGGGTATTGCCTCCCGACACATGTTGATGACCGTGCCGAGATTGACCGCCATCACCTTGTCGATGTCGGTCTGCGCCACCGTGTGAAGCTGCCCAGCTCCTGCACCAATGCCGATATTGTTCACCAACGTATCGAGGCCACCCAGCCATTCCAGTGCCTCGCCGGTCATGCGTTGTGCATCATGGGCATCTGCGACATTTCCGGTAAATATGCGGGCTTCGCCATTCATCCCGGCGATAAGATCAAAAGTGGTTTGTGCACGGGCCTCGTCGAGATCGAAAAGTGCTACCTTTGCCCCTTCGGCTGCAAACAGCGCGGCAATGGCCTTGCCTGTGCCCACACCGTCGCCAAGTGTTCCTGCACCAGTCACGATGGCCCGCCAGTTGCGTAACCGTCCGTAATATGTCTCGGGTTGAGGCATAGATTAACTCCTGCTCTGAAAAATAGACTGAAAGGCGAGGGACAGAGTTAAATCTCTCCAACAACCAGTTCGCGCAATTTGGGTTTCACGACTTTGCCCATGGCATTTCGAGGGAAGCTGCCCATGAAACGCCATTCGTCGGGTATTTTGTACCTGACCAGTTTTTCTGCGCACAAGGCGTGCAGATCGGCTTGCAGCTTTTCCAAATCACTACCCTCATGGGCAGGCTGAATGCATGCGACAGTCAGCATGCCCATGCGAAGGTCGGGTTTTCCGACGATAGCGCAATCTGCAACATCGTCGTGCGTGTGCAGAATGCGTTCAATTTCGGCAGGATAGACATTGGAACCACCGCGAAGGATCAATTCGGAGCTTCGGTCTGCAATGGTCAACCAGCCATCCTTATCCAGACTGCCATGATCGCCTGAATGGACTACGCCGCCCCGCAAGAGCGCCGCTGTTTTCTCCGCCTCATGCCAATAACCAAGAGGAGGCGTGTAGACATTGGCCCAAGGGCCATCAGATGTAGCGGTGAAACATACTTCACCGACTTCACCCGTGGGCAGGATATTTCCATCAGTATCACGAATGGTGATTTCGAGATGTGGCAATGCCCGGCCGCTGGCACCTTCAGGCGCGACATCATGCATCGGATGCGCCACTACAGTGGGAGCCTCAGTCAGGCCATAACTTGTCATGATGTGATAACCATAACGCTTGAAAAAGGCGTCGCGCATTACTTCGGGCAGGGGGGCTCCGCCGCAGCCAAGGCGCAGCTTTTCGGGCAGATCGCGATCTGATTTCAGCAAATCATAAACCATCGTTGGGACAAGAGCGATCGCTTCAATCTGCTTTTCATGAAACCAGTCAATCAATGGATCGATTTTCGGTGACGGAGCCATCAGGAAAGGCTTGCAAGACAGAAAGGCTGATATCGGACCGATGATCATTACATTGGTAATTGTCAGCGGCAGGCAAGACCCACGGCGAGCTTCCGGTTGCAAGATGCCATGCGCAAATTCGCCTGCTGGAACCACGACCATATTGTGCTGGCTGTGGACGACACCCTTTGGCACGCCTGTGGTGCCGCTGGTGTACATGATAGCTGCTGGAGCAAAGGCGTCGATTTCAGGCTTCGGCGCATTTGCAACAGCTGAATTCGCCATCGCATCTGCCCAGCCGCCGTCGCGATCTGGTTCGTCCAGATACCAAATGCCCTCAAGTGTTGGGATATTCGGCTTTATGCTCTCAAGCTGTTGCATAAGCGAAGTGTCGGTCAGCAGGATCTTTGCGCCGCTATGACCAAGAATATATTGCTTATCATCGGCGGGCAGTATCTTGTTGATGCCGACCCAGACTGCGCCAAGACGCATGGCCGCGAAGAAGGCGACGACAAGGCTGGCTTCGTTGCCCAGCGATGCTGCTATGCGGTCCCCGGGCCTGATGCCTGCCGCATCAAACAGCGATGCTGCGCCGGCAACCAACTCTGCAAGCTGTTTGAAATTGTAGCAGGTTACGCCATCATCCAATGCTTCGCCTTCAGGTACGATGGATGCAGCTCTTTCAATAAGCGACGCAACATCTCTCGGTGCTCCGGGTGGATCGATGCGTGACGGCGGCGCCTGAAGACCCAGCGCCGCATATTCAGTGTCAGTTATCACTCGCCTAATTCCTCGCCATCTTTTTTTGAACTTAAGGTATATATGATTATGATATATGAGCGCAAGCGTCGCAGCCAGAAATTTGAAGACCAGTTTACGCCGTTCGGTGACATAGAGAGTTTGGCGCAGAGTAATTTTCAAAAAGTTGTTGCAAGAAGGCTGACGAAAAGTTGGACTGAAATTCCACACGTTACGCACCATGATGATGTCGATGTGACGGAATTGGAAGCTCTGCGCAGAACGCTCAGTCAGGACAAAAAAATCTCGCCTTTAATTTACTTGGCCAAGGCTCTTGCAAGGGTATTGGCTGAATTTCCAACATTCAATTCCTCACTGGCGGATGATGGCAAGACACTGCTCCTCAAGAAATATTTCAATATCGGAGTTGCAGTCGACGGACCTCTCGGTTTGCTGGTACCGGTTTTGCGCGATGTCGATACCAAGGATGTGGAAAGCTTGAACGCCGAATTGTCGGATTTGAGCGCACAGGCGCGCGGAAAGGGTCTGCCGATGAGCGCGATGGCGGGCGGAAGCATGACGATCTCTTCATTAGGTGGCATTGGCGGAGCCGGATTTACCCCGATTATAAACCAGCCGGAGGTCGCAATCCTTGGGGTGACGAAATCGCGCATGATGCCCGTTTGGGATGGTTCGGCTTTCGAACCGCGCATGATGATGCCGCTGTCGCTCAGTTATGACCATCGCGTCATTAATGGTGCCGATGCTGCTCGTTTCGTTCGGCGGATTGGTGAGCTATTGGCCCAGCCTTCCGATCTGTAATATCGGTTTTTTGGATTTCGCGATCAGGATTTAAAATGTTCGAACTTAGTGCAACGCATAACTCGCACCGTTGGTATCTCAACGTTGAACGCGGCCTTTGCACTGGGCCGCCAGATAGGCAATTCCTGTTTGGAGGCGTTGGCTTGGCAGCTTCGATTCAGGCTATGGAGCAAACATGCCAGAGGCCGGTCATCTGGGCGACGGCGCAATATCTCTCATTCGCACGTCCTGGAAAGATTGTGGATCTTGACGTTTGGGTTCCCGTGACCGGCCGACTGACCAGTCAGGCCAATGTCTTGCTGCACATAGAGGACCAGAAGATCATTACGGTTCATGCAGCTCTTGGGGCACGGGATGAGCAATCCAGCGACCAATGGGTAACAATGCCTGAAGTCAGGTCTCCATCGGAATGCACTGAAGCCAATTACTGGCGCGGCGATGGTTCCGGTTTGAACGCCCGTTTGGAAATCAGGGTCGCGCATGGCCATTTTCATGGCGATAAGAGCATAGGGCAACGCAGTGACGGGAGACTTGTTTTCTGGCTTAGGTCGCGCGAAGGGCATGTCGCTGATGCTCGGATGCTTGCCATCGCTGCCGACTATGTCGCATCTGGCATCGCCAATGCGACAGGGCTTCATGCAGGCGGTAACAGCCTCGATAACACGATCCGCTACGGCAGGATTGTGCCTTGCGAGTGGATTTTATGTGACGTTCAGATTGAAGCCTTGGCGCAGGGAATTGTGCATGGGCGAATGCATCTTTATTCCCCCGATGGCGTGCTCATGGCCACAGCCAGCCAGTCGATGATCATGCGGGTTCATACCAAGGCGAAGTAGACACCGGCGCTATTCTGCTACCATTTTGTTCGAAGCTGTGCGCCCTTGAACCGTGCGAGCAAGCGGCGCTTGCGTTCGGCTTCTTCGATTGCCGGCGTATCCGCAGGGATATGCTTGCGCAGGGCGCTAAGCTTAATTCGCGTCACCTTTGGCATGGGAGCCGAGGAAGCCTCGAACCAGCGGCCCTGGATTACCCCTTTTAGGCGGCCTGCCGTGTCCAACCAGTTGGGCACGCCGGGATCAGTATCGCAGATGACAGCCCGGAACTTACCGTCGCTGTCCAGTGTGGCTTGATGGCCATTGAGGCTGGATTGGCATTTCTCCCATTCGATGGTGTTAAACAATTGGTCGGCGAGCAGGATTGACCAGTAGCGCACTTCGCTTGGCACATCTGTCTCAACGAGCAGGCATTCACCCGCGTCAAATTCAAACAGGCCTTCATAATAGGTCTGTTTCGCCAACCCGCCGATGGTAGCCCAGTCGTTGAAGACAAGCGCATTTACCGGATTCTGCTTCAGCGTCTTGACGAAATGAACAAACAATTTGGCATAGCGCTCCGGAAAACCTGCCAGCCTCTCCATGCGATGCGCGATTTCATCCATCGGCCAGCGACGATAGGTGGCAGGACCGTCCAGTCGTTCAATGGCGACCTTGCAATCGACTTCATTCAGCCAGTCATAGCTTGCCTCGCGCAAACTGATTGATCGCGCGCGCGGATCAAGCTGCATAAAATCGCCCTTATAGTCTGCGGGTCGTTCAGGTGCGATGATGATGGAAAATTCGCCGTCCGGGCCGATTTTTAGGCTATCCAGATCCAGATTGCCAACGGCAGGCCCGGGGACATCATCGACGCCGATAAAGCCGCTGCCGATGCTAAGATGGATGAACCGGGTCGTCCCGCGCTTGCCCGAAATGCGATAAGTTCCCGTGCCTTCGACGAAGGCCATCCTGTACATATAGTCCGGGTTCGGTGCTGCCGATTTGAAAATCGGGTTAAGGAAGGAATAGAAAACCGGATGCTGCGGGTCCGAATGGAAAATGGCGGTATAGCCCTGCGACAGGCTCATCATCATCTGCTGGATTGCTTCCTGTTTCAGCCAAGCATCATCCGGGTCAATGACATTTTCCAATGTCGCGTCGACACCGCGGATCAGGTCGACAAAACGGCTCCATTCCATTGGGACGGGCGGACTTTTGGTCATGGCAGCTTCCTTTGCGTGTGCGCCCAAATGTGGCGAGAGTGACAAAAAGGGGACAGCGATCGCCCCTTGGACGACTGTGCGACGGGGCAGGATGCTCTGGTCCATCAAATGGCACCGAGCTTCAGTTCACCGGTATCCGGCTAAAAAACTGTCGCCCTGTTCCTTTGGCCAGATGATTTCATAATAATGCCCCAGAGCTGATCGGGTATCAGCATAGGCAAAATCAAGCACATCGCCAAAGCTGCCATCCATCACGATTGGGAAACCTTGACCCATGAGATGGGTTTTCGTTTCGGAAAGCGCGTGTTCACTGTCGACCAGAAAGCCCAAATGATGGAGGCGCAAATTGTTGTCTTCTGGCGCATTCCAGCCGCAATAGATCGATGGGACCGCAGGGTTTGGCTCGATCAGTTCGATCATCATCTCGCCGACCCACGCGGTGCAAATCATCTTGGCTGGAGATGCCGCACCATGCAAAGCCTGCATGTCCATCATGTCCCATTTGGCGATACCGAAACGCGAACTGAAAGTGGCGACTGCAGCCTTGGCATTGGCTGCGACATAGGCCGTCTGGAAATGGCGTTTGAACAGGAAGTTCACGGGGTCAGATCTCCTTACAAACCATAGCGCTCTATATAGTGTCCAAAGGCTTCGTTAATCGGGTCTTGTTCCTCAATCGCAGCGTAGCGGTGGCTGCTGTCTGCCTTGACTGCATTGGCATTTTCCCAGGCCCGCATCGCATTTTGCGTATCTGTGGAAAGGGACAAGCCGAAATGATCATAGATCGTTCGGACAACCGCCAGCGGATCACGGCGAATGTCGCTTTGCTTGACATTAACAAAGCGGTCAGGCTGCCGGTCTTGCGCGGCCATCGTCCGCCGAACCGCTTCCGCCCAAAACGCCGTTTCGCGTGCAAGTCTGGCGGAGCGATCAATTTCCTGCCCGGTATAGGCGAGCATGATGTTTGCTAATATGTTGACCAATGAGGCTAGCGAAGCTGCGGGATGCCGGTGCGTCTGGACGATGCAGGCATCCGGGAAGACCGCCAGCATCGCCTCTATCCCGAAAACATGGCTGGGGTTTTTGAGCAACCAGCGACGGTCATCATTCATGCCCACCAGTTGCAGCACATTGCGGTAGCGGCGAAATGAGAGGGTTTCGTCCGCATCAACTAGCCAGCGATCATATCCCGGCACATCCATTTGCGAGGGGAACCAGTTGCTTGTGAAATCCTGCGCCATCGGCACAAGGCACTCGTCAACTTCGTCGGCCATCACGCCATGCGCCTGCATGACTTCGGGAGCGAGGGCAAACATCTGCTCCGTCGCTTGAACGCAGGCCTTAAACTGTGGATGCTTCTCCCATTCAGATCGCGGCGGACGCACGATGGGAATGTTAGTCAACCATTTTTCGATGCCTTGAAACTGCGGATCCTGGCTCAGCAGATTATGAAGCGCCGTTGTGCCGGTGCGGGGCACGCCAATCACGATCAGTGGGGCGACAATCGCGCGGCTGTCGTAACCCGGATTGGCTTGCCATTGCGCCTGTGTGTGCAGTCGCGCAGTGAGTGCACCATTGATGAGAGACTGCGCCGACCTCACTTCACCTGGGCTGGAAGGTGGACTGGCGTCCAATGCCGCCAACAGCGCACGTAATCCCTCTTGATAAGCGGTGTCGCCAAAGTCTGTTAGACCTGTCTGGTCGATGGCCAACTGATGGAGCGCGTCAAATTGGTCGCTCCAAGTCGCTTCTTGCATGATCAGCCCCATGGATCGATCAGCAGTTTGCCACCGCCGCCGGTGCCTTCCCGGAATTTTTCGAAAGCGAGCGGCGCATCGTCGATTCCAACCACATCGGTCACCATCGCGCGGGCAGCATCGCCGTCCCTGTCCAGCGCGTCAGCGCAGGCCTGATAATCCTCCCGTGTGTAGGTGATCGACCATCGAATGGTGACATCCTTCATCAGTGCCATGGCCGGAATGATGGCGTCAGGTTGCATGCAAAAGCCAAGGCCGATGATCATCCCTTGCGGCTTCACCAGTTCAATGGCGCGGCCAAAAACGCCTGTGGTGCCTGCAGCTTCAAAAACGATGTCCGGGGCGGCCCCCAGCGCCGATCGGATTTCTTCCGCCGCTGAATCGCCTTCCACGACAAATGATGAGCCGCCCATGGCTGCGACCAGACCCTTTCTGCGACCAGTGGAGGCCAGTAAAACAATATTTTCAACGCCGCGCTGTCGCAACCAGAACAGGACCGATAGGCCAATGGGACCGGGGCCAATGATTAAAACCCTTGCACCGCGTGCCGGATTGGCAAGGCGCACAGCGCGCGCGCCTACCGCCATTGGTTCTACTAACGCACCGTCGGCCAGACTGACGCTTCTTGGCAATTGAATGGCGCCACGTTCGTGCACCCGCGCATACTGCGCCAATCCATTGCCATAGCCGGACAATTGGCTGCACAGGACGTCGATACCGCTTTTGCATTCTTCACACTTGCCGCAACCAACAACGGGCATGGCGGCAACACGATCGCCGACCTTAAGTCTTTCCACACCCTTGCCCAGTGCTACGACTTCGCCTGCATACTCATGGCCAAGTTGACTATTCGCGGGCAAAGCCATGCCGTGGCCGCTGGTTGCATGCAGATCGGTGCCGCACACGCCGCAATGTGAAACGCAGATGATGACTTCGCCGTCCCCTGGATCAGGCGTAGGTAATTCCTCGATCGCAAGTGGTTGTCCTACAGCCTTGAAAAGCAATGCTTTCATGCAAATCTTCCCCTCGTTAGCCGAAACGGTGAGATCCATTATTTCGACATCGCAATGCTGCGATGAGGATGATGTCCTTCGGCGATCACTGCCCGATTTCACATACTTGCTTTTATTTTGGTCTATATGATTATGACATATCTCTTTGAGCGCAATGATTCGTTTGGGATAACAGGGTCGTGATTGATTGCCTCGGTCCAGCGTTGCTAGCCGTGCATATCGACATGGTGGCTGCAGCTGTTTTCCGGTTTCAGAATCGCCACTAACCTGCTGCTATTGTGGTGCCATTATCAGGCTGGCGGCTTTGTGGCCGATCATCATGGCAGGGGCGTTGGTGTTACCCGAAGTGAGGAAAGGCATTAAGGAGTTATCCGCCACCCGCAGGCCATCGATGCCATGAACCTTTAGCTGAGAATCAACCACGGCAGCGGTGTCGGGCCCCATGCGGCACGTGCCGGCCGGGTGCCCCATGGTTGCCGCGGTGGCGAAGATGTGCCGCATTACTTGCTCATCGCTTTGCAACGGATTGCCCGGCAAATCGGTGCTGGTTATCAGGCCGGCGAGAGGCTCTGTTTGAAAGAGTCTCGCCAGATACCGCAGACCACGCGTCATAGCTGTCGCATCAGCTGGATCGGAGAGGTATCCCGCGTCGATCAGCGGACGGGACGTTGCGTGCTTATCCGCAAGCCTTACAGTTCCACGCGATTGCGGGCGTAGCAGGGCGACCGAAGCAGTGATCCGCGCTTCCGGTGCAACCTCAAAAGCCAGTTTGCGACCAGGCTTGGCGGAAAATGGGCGGAAGTTGATCTGAAGATCGGGATAGGGAACCTCGGGGTGGCTGTGCACAAATGCACCAGCGACGGAACTGCCGAGCGCGACAGCGCCGGTCCTGTTGAGCACAAAACGGATCCCGTGAAAGATCTTGCGT
>JACCDV010866706.1_pt1 | contig 20150 bp, 18 predicted proteins | sample 7446131 | NCBI WGS metagenome assembly JACCDV01 (sample SAMN15323448, study PRJNA562643) | freshwater metagenome | isolation source: river surface water | place: USA:Blue River Watershed | collected 2017-08-17 | reverse complement strand
TGCGCAGTACGGAGCTTCTGACGAAGCTCCGTAGCCGTGTCGTGCGCAACGACGGTGAGTGTTGCCATACTTCTATTGTATCAAAGATGTGAAGATGGTTGCAGGGTTAGTTGGGGATGGTATAATACTAGGGTGATGAGCCACCCGACGATGATTTTCATCATGGTTGACTCCTTGTCTTGGTGAATTGCGAAAGAACCCAACTTATATTATAACACACTTTCTCCCAAAACGCAAAAAACCATCCAAACTGTTAGCTGCCTATAGACAAATGATGTGTATAGGGAGTTAGTTAGTTTAAATGGTTCTGTTTTGGTTTTTCTTTTTCTTTTATTGGGAACAAGGAGGTTCGAGCCTCCTAAGAACATTCAGTCTTCAACAGCGTAAATAACCTTCGTCATTGCCGATCAAGTCGACAGCGCTCATTCAGTTATTCATCATTCTGTGGTGTCACCTAGCCTCTTGGACTAAGCGTACACATTGACCTAGTTGTTCTCAAGCTGGGAATCCAACTTGCTAAAGCTTGAACTTTAGCAAGTTAGACTCAAAGAACCTTCTGTTTTACTAAACAGAAAAAAGTGGTGGGCGGTGGGTGGCCGGCGGTCACCCACCACTTCCCGACCAGAGTCGCTTCACAGCGTTTCTGGTGTTCAGCTCAGGCCTCAGGCCATGGTTGGCTCGACCTTCGTCGGCGCACCTACCGTCATTGCTGCCGGCTTGGTCTGAGCGGGCTGCTTGTCCGAAGCCAGTTTTGCGCTGACTTCGAGGACTTGTCGGCGACTCCTGCGCTGGGCTGCAAATTGAGCCAAGACAGGTTTCGTTCCTTCACCTTTCAACTCGAACCCTGGCTTGGTCGACTCCTCGACTATCTGGGCTTCAACTTTCGGTTCCACCGCAACTACTGGCGGAACTTCAGCTGACTTGGACAGGTCGAGTTCGACCGGCTCGGGTGAGCCCGAAGTGATTTCCGGTTCGACGACTGGCGTTTCGACCCTGGGCAGATCAATACACCCATCCAGTTTGCGGGCCTTGAGTTGGTTGTGCAGTTTGATCTGAACAGCATTGAGTCGGCACCCATCCACCAACGAGATGACAATGTCATCTGTGGGTGAAAAAGGCAAAACACCGATGTTGACCGTCCCGGCCCGCCTTCCGCGCCGAAGGGGAACTGTCAACTTCCCTCCATTCTCCAGATCGAAAATGAACGGTGTCCAGGTTGCTGCGGGGAGTTGGAGGCAGGTCTGGTGGAAGCCTGATGGCCAGAGGATCGCGCCCGGTTCATGGAGTGCCAGCGCTGTGCTGGCGTCCGCTTGAGCCTTCTTCACCTCCGCCGCTGCCTGCTCGAGTTGCTGATCGAGAATCTTTTTGGCCTCGGCTACAGCTTGGAGCCGGGCTGCTTCAGCCGCCTTAAGCTCCTGCTTGCCTTTCCACCTGACCCACAGGATAAACAAGGTCAGCGGGACGAAAAGAAGCAAGAACCAGGCATAACCCAGACCATCACCCTTCACCTTGCCCACGCGACGTTCGACTTCTTGCAGCACTTCGGCTTTGATGGTTTTGAGACCATCGAGAGCCTTGGTCGCGTCTAGTTGTGCGGTGTTGGTCCTGGCGTTTTCCTCTTTGAACGCCTTGGTTGCTTCGAGGAGGGCCGTGTTGGCCTTGCCAGCGAGGTTGTCTGAGGTCTTAGCCATGGCCAAGGCTTCCTTCATTGCGGCCTCGAACTTGACTTGCGCCGTGTTCAGCTCCAACCGCAAGGCATTGGTCTCCTGGTCGTCTTTTGGACGCCGATTAACCTCAGCCTTCAAGCGGTCGATATTGCTTTTCAGGGTCGCCAGTTCTTTCTCTGACTCGTCGAGCCGAGGAACCAGGCGTTCCATGATCATAAGCACACCCGGCGCCGAAACTGGAGCCAGTGTCGATGCCTTCTCAGCTGCCGGCGTCTTTATGACGGGAGCAGGAGCGGTTTGTGCCGGAGTCGGCGCCGTCACGACGGGGGCAGTTGCGGGTGTTGCTGTTGGCGCCGGAGCTGGCGCATGCGCCGTGACTACCGGCGGAACCGAGCCGGTTTTCACCGGACTGGTCACTGCTTCGGCAACTTGGGTCGGCGCTGACGTGGCCGGAACGGTCGCACTGGCAGTCGTCACCGGCATTGCGCCGACGACTTCTTCAACGTGAGGGAACCAAGTTCCGGCTTGCGCTGACGTCTGGAGTTCACCACTTGTCATGGTATCGCTCCATCCGTTACGAGCCTTGAGTGCCTTGAAACGCTCGAACTTGTTGTCACACGACTTCTGCCACTGAGGCGCCGTGTTTCGGCAGACCCAGAACAGGATCGAGGCGGTTACCACGGTGTCCGTTTCTGGATCGTAGCCTTTGACACCTCCCATGTCGACTCCCTGCAAATTCCGAAGAAACTGCTGCAGGTTCGCCGGTTTGGTGGAGTCTTCGAGGATACGCTCCTCCCGGGCGGCGAATGCTGGCACCATCATGAAGACGGCACAAGCGAACGCAATCAGTTTCTTGATCATCAGGTACTCCTAAATTGATTGAGACAAGGTGGTTTTTAAGCCACCTCGATTTTCATGTCAGCCTACTTGCCGCAACTGTTTGTTGCTGCACAAGTGCCGCCGACACCGACATCGATGCCAACCTGGTTCTGGAGCAGCGCATCAGCCACCGCTTGAACCTGGTTCTGGATCAGTGTGCCGCCGGGGCAGACACTGCCCGCGGGGCATCGGCCCGTCTTGGCGATTTTCACGCCGAACAGACCTTGAGTCGCACCTCCTGCCACAGCTGTGCCGACGCCGACAGCAAGTTGACCGGCAACGGTCTGGCCGTGCACCATGTCTCCTGGCTTGACCTCGTCACCCACGATCAACCTCTCTCCTTCCTTGTGGCAATGATAAATTGCCGAATAGGAAGTCGAGCGATCGAGGGTATCACCAGCAGTGGTGTTACCGAGGCAACGCTTGCCGTCTGGCAACATCTTGATCGGACCAGCGCAAGCGCCAAGCGCGAGGGTTGCGAAAACGAGCACGAGGCTCAAGATGGAACGGATGTTCATGATTCTCTCCTTGGGTTCTTGGGTTGGTTTACTTGCAGACTTTTTCCGTACGAGTCACAGTCATGACGTCGGCAGGAATATTGACGAAAGTTGATGGTAGAGCGACCTGGCCATAACAGACCGCGACCGAAAGGCCCGGGATGTAAATGATTTGACCCGGTTGCGGTACGATGTACCGCTCCGTCACCCATTCACACTTCGGAGCCGGCGGAGGCGGGGGTGGTGTCTCGACCACCTTGGTAGGTGGTGGAGGCGGGGGCAAAGGTGCGGGTGTCGGCTTCAGTGCTGGAGGCGGAGCCTCAAACACAATACCGACGTTGTTACACGACTTCCCTTTGTCACCAATGAACCAGTACGCGAACGTACGGTCACCAAGGTCACAGAGAAGCGCGGGGTCAGAACGCCCGAGTTTTTTCTCCACACCATGGGTTAGACCCGAATGGCCGTTGATACGACCGTTCATAAAGTCAAACACCACACCATCCTTCACCACAACCTTCCGACATTGACGCGACGCCAACAGGAATGCCAGGCGATCGCACTTGGCCGACGTGAGCCGGTCATATGGGTCGCTGGCCGCTGCGCGGTCGCACTGCTCGATTGCCGACTGGTTGGTCGGCGCAAAGCTGGCGGGCCGCATCTTGGTCCATTTCTCCTTCGCCGGGTTCTCCGACGTCGGCAGGTTTTCACTAGCCCAGCTGGGCATAGCGATTGCAAGTAGCGCGATAAGCGCCACCCAGATGAGTTTAATACTCATAGCGTTACTCCTTGTTTTGCCCCATCTTACTGGAGCGGTTGTAAATTGTCTTGGGTCCACAATGCAGGATTGCTAGTGGACCTCCTAACTGTCAAAGGTCGTTATATAGAACACGTCCTTTTTCAAGTGCTACAGTACCATACTTTTATATAAAAAGCAAGTATTGACGAAACTGTCTTCCGGGTTGTTGTAGAGTCCAAATTTACTTAATTTTAAGTTTCTAAATATAAAAAATCGCCCTCAGTCATGTAGACCTGAGGACGATTGGGTTGCTAGCAGCCGAGGCTGCCTTGGTGAATCGACGTCACCGATTCAGGGGGTGCTGGTCGGTGGCGCAGCCCACTTGAACTCGGCACGGAAGCCGGCGCCCAGCATCGACTGGCCCGCAGCGCGAGAAATCACCGGGTTCGCTTGGGTGCCTTGGCCCTGATTCGTCACGTGCGAGCCGGTGAAGATCGCCCCCTGGATGCCGACCTTCATCTGCGTGTCACGGCAGTCCGCGACGCAGTCGCGATTGCTGTTGCCGGTCATGAAACCGTCGGCGATCAGGTTCATGTTGCCACCAGCGTTGGTGACGACTTGGCCCTGGCCGTCGCCTCCGACGGTGTAGCCTGTCGCTTCGGCGGCGTGACCTTGCCAGCCCATGATGTTGAGACCGATCGGGGCCGGCGGTTGTTGCTGATTGCCGGACGAGACCGTGACGCCAGGCAAGGCGACGCTGGTCTGCGCCTGGGCCTTGTTGGCGATGCCGGTGACCACAAGGACGAAGCTGGCCACGGCCGCCAGCATCAGGATGCTGAGGAATTCCGTCGCGAGGCGACGGGACGAGTTTAGGAAGGAACGAGTCATGGCGTGATCTCCTTAAAAAGTTGCCATGTGGTTGAATGGGTGGGCAACGAAGCTGTCCACCCGCCTGATTCGCCGGAATGGCGAGTTTCCCACCGAAGTGGGGTGTCGTCCACGGAAGTGGACGAAAGGTGTGAAGGTGCGTTTTGTTTGGACCGAAGTCCGATTTACGCCCCATTCGCGCCCCCTCCATTCCGTTAAACTAACTTTGCTACTATACATGGTTTGAGAAGTTTGTCAAGCCGGTGAATGGGCTTGAAAACTTGGCTAGAAGGTACTTTTTACAGGTCTCTTCTTAAGGTTACATCTTAAATATTATTTAAAAAAGTTCTAAATTCGTTACTTAATCCTTCATCACAACATCATGATAGAATTGCAGGAAAAATTACTTCGTGCTGTAATTAAGTAGTTCAGATCTTTGGGAGACAAGCATGCATAACTCACCGACCTTCACGGTGTTGCTGACCCGCTACGAGTTCACCATCCTTAAGTCCCTTCTGCTCTTGGAGAACTTTTCAGAACGTCCTCAGGTTAGAATGATTTTGGAGCAACTCCAATTGAAGAAAACTGCTAAACAGTACCAAAAAGTCTGGCGTTGTCTACAAAAACTCAGTCAAGGTGGTTTCGTCTATCGGGAGACTAAACACACAACCTGTGGGTGTAACCATAGCTACCCGGTAGTCTCGTGGGGCCTAACTCAGAAGGCTCGCGAGTTCATGTCGACCTGAAGCCAAGACCCGAGCCTTCGCGCTCGGGTACGTTTTTTCATACTAACCCGAACAATGAGAAGGGTTGAGGAAGGTTATATTAAACTAGGAAAGTATAAGGCCAGTCTTGTCTAGACCAGACTCGGTACTCTTGCCACAGATTTCAGCCACAAGCATACGTGGTGCGCTGGCCGTATTGGTAAAATTATTGAGTTTATGTTCTAGCTTTCACTTGAGATAAAGTACTAAACTGCACCAAGTTCGTATAAAACAGAATCAGTCCAACCGAAAAATCCATCAAGTGGTGCAAGTAATCCAACGATTAGTACAATAATCAGCGCTGTAATCATAAGCCATTTCTCGAGCTTGGCTTTTGGTATCGGTAAAGCCTCCGCAACCGGTAAAGCTTGTACTGATTCATAAAGTATGACTAAAGCGCAAGTTAGCCAATAGTAACCACCAACAATAAAAAGGATTAAGCCGAAGAAAAACAGTGGGATGTCCCCTACTGCCAGCCCAAAATGATTTGACCACTTAAAGTATCCAAATAAACCAAAACTAACCAAGAGAAAGGCCGAAGCGATTAGGAAGAAGATGACGAAATTAGTTACAAAGAAACGACCTAAGACGGGGAAGAATCGCCCGTACACTAGAGTTATGCTGTTACTAAGGGCATCAAAACCTCTATACTTTCCAGAAACCACTAAAAGACTCGAGAAAACCAAATAGATGCTAGCCACGAAGCCGGGAACAAAAAAAAGACTGTAGCCGAATTGAGTAAAGATAGTCAAGTATAGCGAAACCAAAGTAATACCAAATAGATGCTTAGCAACATACTTCACATGGACTCGATATAACGGCTCAGTAGCCCTAAGCACTAAGGCTCGCATCAAGCTAAAAGAAGCTAAGAGCGCAATAACCATACCCACTATCGGTAGAGCTAATAGAGTCAACCAAAAAGATAACTGGGGACCGATGAAAACTTCGTGACTTAACAAGAAGAGACTGGCGCTAAGCAGGGTGAAAGCAATCACCACAAAGAGTAGGGTCTTTATGAAAACTGGGAATTCAGTTATGACCAGACTCCAGGAATTTTTAAGTAAATCCTTGTAGCTAATAATTTTTAGCGCAGTTTCCGGACTGTCTTGATTCATAGCTCCAGCGCTAGGGTCTTGGGCGAGTTCTGATAACATATGATTTTTAATTATACTACCAGCATAACACTAGTCAGATGCTGAAAAATCGGTACAATGCACAGTGATATGTCACATAAAGAAACTATAGTAATGTCAGTCGGTGGTTCCTTAATCGTACCCGACCAAATTGATACGGCTTTTTTAGCTAACTTAAAAGAGTTTATTAATAATGGGACGGCTGGGGGCCGTCGTTTTATTATCATCGCTGGCGGGGGTAAGACTGCCAGACGCTACCAAGACGCAGCCGGTACAGTCAGTACCTTAACCAGTGAAGACCTAGATTGGTTGGGGCTCCACGCCACCAGACTAAATGGCCAATTACTACGTACTATCTTCCATGACCAAGCCCACCCTACCATAGTCACCAACCCCGATGATGTGCTTGATGTACCAAAGTCAGCCCACCTCATCATCGCTGCTGGTTACCGACCCGGATGCTCCACTGACTTACGAGCGATCCAGATAGCGGACAAAGTAGGAGCGCACAAGGTGATCAACCTCTCCAATACCGACTATGTCTACACCGACAACCCCAAGACTAATCCTGAGGCAGTCAAAATAGAGGATATTACTTGGACGGAATTCCGTAAGCTAATACCAGAAAAGTGGGACCCAGGACTTTCTGCCCCCTTTGATCCGGTCGCCGCTAAAGAAGCGGAACGGCTCGGTCTTGAAGTAGCTGCTATAAACGGTACTAGACTAGATGCTTTAGCTGACTACTTAAACAATAAGGAGTTTGTCGGTACCAGGATCCACGCGTAAATGAAAAATCCGAGAGAGCAATCAAAAAGGCTTATGCATTCGCATAAGCCTTTTTGTTTAGGTTAATAAGGTTAGGTGTTTGAAGTAGAACTTGAACCGCCAGAATTCGTAGACTCAGAATCATTTGTGGCGAAGCTAGATGAATCTGGCTTCGGCACTGGTGTAACCGACTCTGGGGCTGATACTTCTGTAGTAGTTCGTGGATCTGCTCCATACTTATTTGACCCCGCTTCACCTTGACGGACAAGCCAAACAAGCATCACAATTAAACCTATTATTGGTACAAAATATATCAACTGCCACCAACCACTCTTACCTATGTCATGTAGGCGACGAGCACCAAAAGCTATCTGTGGTATAGCGAACGCCAAAGCGAATAAGTTTGCTAGTAGGTCGCCAAAACCTAATACACCGGATAGAATCGAAACTACAATAGATAAGATAACTACCCAAAGAAAATACATCCAATACTGTTGGCGCGTTGCTCGGCCATCGAAATCAAAATATTGCTGCTTCGTCGGATTCAAAAACCATCGGTCAAAATTATCCATAAACATTATTATATTAAATAATGTATAAATTTTAGCACATTGTAGCTAGAGTAAGGACGAAAAACCATAAGGTTCGATTAATCTTAAATCAACCAAGAACGCAAAACGCCCCAATCGATTGGGGTGTTTTGACATTTTATAGAAGAGTTAAGAATGATAAAGGAAGTAACAATATTATTCGAGAGATTTTAGAATCTCATCAACTTTTTGATGCAAATCATCTAAGTTACCATTGTTTTCTATTATGTAGTCAGCTAATTTTAAAGCATCAAATATATTACTTTTATTTGGATCTTCGGAACCTCGTTCTTCTCTTTGTTGTTGTTCGATAAACTTTTCTTTAGTTACCCCATCTTTTACACTTCCTCTTTTGGTGATTCTTTCGTAACGAATATCTGGATCAGCCGTTACTCCAATCACAATCCCACCAACACTTTGAATAAAGCTAACTTCAGCCGGATTGTGTAGGGATTCGAAAATAGCATCGGACTCACCGTCCTCAGCCTCATATCTTTTATATGTCTCAGCTGGTACTCCGCCCTCAGGGTTCGAGGCGCGGAGTTCATTGGCTATCCGGTTCATACCGTCACGATCTACCACTTCCCCTCTCTCTTCTAGTATTTCAATCAACAGACCACTACTTGAGTAGTGTTTGAAATTGCCTTTACTGAGTAGGTAATCTACGACCGTACCCTTACCTCCGCCGAGACTACCCGTGATACCGATTATCATATGCATTAAAAAAATATCACTAACCTTTATTTAATTCTGCGACTTATTTCTCCTCCCCTCTTCGTAGAGAACCAACAACGGGTTAGCGATAAAGATGGACGAATAAGCTCCTGCTAGTACCCCAACCATCAAAACGAGAATGAATGTATTGGTAACTGAGCTACCAAAGAAATATAAAGCTAGTAGGGCTAACAGGACAGTAAGAGAGGTGTTAATGGAACGTGCCATAGTCTCATCAACTGCTTGGCCCACAATAGACCCAAAGGGTTTTGCCAGAGTATAGGTCAATACCGTTCTTTTGACACTACCTGCCTCTGTTACTACCGTTGAATGCTCAGTCCGGTGTTGTTTTAATTTATCCCGCACGCGGTCAAAGATCACAATGGTGTCATTCACAGAGTAGCCCAAAATCGTTAGAAGTACAGTCACAAAGAGAATATCGGCCTCAGCCCCAGCAAAGTACCCCAGAAGACTCATAACTGCCATAGGGACCAAAATGTCATGGACAAGAACAATAATGGTAATAAGACCATATATCCAAGAGCTAACTGGCCAACCAATCCCTGCAAAAGCAAAAGCAACGTAACAGACCGTCAGAAGCAGGACCGCCCCAATAGCCCAGACAGCCTTATCTTTAAGCTCTTGCCCGATCACAGGACCGATTGAAGTGAACCGTGATATCTCAGAACCTTCGCTTAGTCCTGTCAGTAAGGTAGCCAAAGCGAGACGCTCTTCCTCACTAAGTGCCTTAGTACTTACAAGATATACCTCTCCGGCATCACTGACTGAATGTCGGACCAACACGGTACCAAGATTAAGTTCGGAAATCTTCTCTTCTACTAGAGCTTTATCTGGGAGGGTAGGATACCTAACTTCGGTTAAGGATCCACCGGTGAAATCAATACTCGGTTTAAGTCCAAATGAAAAAATAATTGCTACGGCAGACACAACAATAACTGTGGCAATGATGAGAAAGACGTTTTTGTAGAGGATGATTTTCATAGATTATTTTTTTACCAAACCTGTACTAAATAAATACGGCCAGATACCATCATCACTTCTTTTAACATCTGGTAAGGCGATCAGTAATGTCCTGGTAATAATGATGGCCGATAACATTGAGGTGAAGATACCCAAGCCGAGCACTAGGGCAAAACCCTTGATAAGTGATGTACCAAACCAGAACAAAATCGCTGCCGATATGAGACCAGTGACGTTACTGTCTTGAATAGCACTCCAGGCTCGACGAAAGCCTTCAAGGGCTGCTTCCCGACTACTTTTACCAGACCTAAACTCTTCCTTCATTCGTTCAAAAATCAAGACGTTGGCATCGACAGCCATGCCTAATGAGAGAACAAAACCAGCTAGTCCAGCAGCGGTTAAAGTCACCGGAATGAACAAAAAGAGAGCTAAGGATATTGCGACATAACAGACCAAGGCGATACTGGCCACCAGTCCAGAGACCCGATACCATAGAATCATAAAAAATGATATGACAGCAAAGCCAACAATGCCTGCCATATAACTCTGCCTCACTACTCCGGCACCTAAGGTAGCATCAATAGTCTGTGTACTCACGAGCTCAATCGGTAATGGTAACGCACCGAAACTTAGATTTTGCGCCAATTCACGTGCCTCTTCTGGATTAAAGTTGCCAGAAATGATCGCTGTACCTCCGGTGATAGTCTCGTTAATACGTGGTGCCGAAATCACTTGACCGTCGAGAAAGATGGCTAGTTGTTCACCCACATTCTCTCGGGTAATTTCAGCAAAAAGATCACCTCCTTCTTTATTGAAACGAATCGACACTACAGGTTCATTAGCTAATTGTCCGGACTGACCACCTCCGGCGAATTCTAAACTAGCACTCTCTAAATAACGACCAGTCAAACCGGTATCTATATATGGATTGGTAATATCAACTGATTCACCATCAATCTCGACATTCCCTACCTTTATACCACTGCTAGCGTTTCCTGAATTTAGAGCCTCAACCTGTGCCTGAGCATTCATTGCCTGGCTATCAATCAACTTGAATTCTAGAAGTGGAGTACGACCAATCTCTGCTACAGCCTCTGCCACATCGGTAACTCCTGGTAACTCTATGACTAAGCGATCATGTTTTTCTTCTGCGACGAAACTACTACTTTCAACGTACACTACCGGCTCAGAAACACCAAAGATGTTTATGCGTTGTTCAATCACATCTCGAAGTACATTCATAAGTTCTGGCACTTCTGTGGCGTTGACTTTTGAAGTATCAGCCTCATAGACCAAGTGTGATCCACCCGCCAAATCCAAACCTAATTTAAAGGGTCTTTTCGCATCTTCCTTAGACACATTGCTATACACAAAGTAAGAGACAAAAGCCAGTGCAACTAAGATGAGGATGGCTTTAAAAATACGTAAGAATTTTTCTGTTCGAGGCGAAGAGGTTGGTTGGTTTTTTGTCATAACATGTATAAATAGTGATGCTGTTATAGCATGAAATAGTCTTTTTTTCTATTGACGAGTACGCAACTCCAATAGATTACGGAACAAGATAGCAATAGTTAAGGGTCCAATACCACCAGGTACAGGAGTTAAATATAGTGCTTTATTAGCCACACCAGGATCAGCATCTCCGACCAACACTCCCCCAGCTTCGGAAGCGCCGGCGTCAAAGATGACGACACCCTCCTTGACCATATCCTGGCTTAATAGACCAGGCACACCAGTACCAAGGACAATGATGTCTGCCGACAAAGTCTCTTGCTTAAGCTCCTCTCTTGTCGCTTCAACGGTCAGTGTTGAGACTATCCCTCCCATAGTCCTAGCAAAAAAACCAATCGGGGCACCGACCAAGCGACCCGCCCCAACCGCGACCACCTTTTTACCCGCCCACGAAATATTGTATTCTTTAGAAATATGCATAACCGCTCCCACGACCGGAGGTAAGACCGCTCCTTCTTCACCTTTATAATTAAAATTATCTACATCATGGGTCTTTGGTAGTTGTACCAGTACCGCATCAGTATCAATTGGGTCGGGTAGTGGCAACTGAACGATTACCCCATCGTTAGTGACACAAGCCTCTGCTACGGCACTTGTCATTTCGGCGGTAGTGGTACCAAGCGGTAGTGTCGATATAGATATCACCACACCGAGATCCTTGGCCTTCTGTTTTTTCAGCTCCAAGTATGCCCGGGTCTCAAAATTCGGCGCACAAGCCAGCACCGCCAAAGTGAGCGGTGTAGTAAGACGCGAAATCTCTGCTCGAGTATTTTCGTTCATCTTTGATGCTAGAAATTTTCCGTCAATTAATGTCATAGTGCTTAGTATAACAGCCAAAATCATTCATCCGACGAACTAGCTTAAGAGCCAGTACGCATTATCAGGGTAGCTAAAGTTTTTAAGGCAATTTGAATATCCAGGAAAAAGGAACGGTGTTCCAAGTAATACAAATCATAAGAAATCTTTATCTTGGTACGTTCAACGTCTATACCGCCTCGAGGTACTTCAAAATTATTAATTTGTGCCCAACCCGATAAGCCGGGTTTCAAGAAATGTCTGGCGTTGTAGTAGGGTACGCTTCTGACGTACTCATCGACTAAAACTGGCATTTCTGGACGAGGACCAATAAATGACAACTCCCCTTTTAGCACGTTGATTAATTGTGGTAATTCATCAATTCTAGATTTTCGCAAAATAGCGCCGAGCTTGGTCACGGTATGCTTGGTAGCTAGACCCTCGTTACCTTGATCCATACCAGTCATTGTCCGAAACTTTAAAATCGTAATTTTTTTACCAAACTGACCGACTCTGACCGTCCGGTATAAAAGTGGTCCTCTATCAGTAAACCGCATCAACACCGCGACAGCCGGAAAGACGAGTAAGCATGGCATAAGCAAGAGAACCGCCCCGACTATATCAATGGCTCGCTTCCCGGCATCGTACATGGCATTTGAAGACTGTGAGATATTGGTGATGAACCATTCATAAGTTATAGACCCGACCGGTACTCGGTCAAAGGTATCCTCATAGACTTTATAGAAATCCAAGAAAGTAGCTTCAAACCGCAAGAAGGATAAATCAAAAATCTTCGGCAACACAGCCGTTACATAGGTGTTGCTTGGACTGGCGACTACGATATCGATTCTTTCTTTCTCAATTAGCTTTAAGAGCTTATCATCAAAATTTTCGGTCCGACTGGCTGTCGCTTCGTCTATGATACGCACATAAGTATAACTGTAACGGTCATTGTTGTTGGTTTCATCCACTAACTCAATCGCCGCGGGGCCATCTGCCAATAGTATGGCTCGATGCTTGGTCTTTGGCTCGATCTTTTTATAGATAGCCAATCGCCACCAAGACAATAGAATTGTACTGATCACCAGGTAGATGACGAGATTAGTTTTGGGAGCGATTCCGAATGGGATGATTAAGAATAGAAGAGCCGCCACTACACTATTAGCGATCTGAGTATTGAGGATTCTCTGGATTAGATTTGTTTTAAGGAAAACTGTCTGCTTATCGTAGAGACCACCCACAAAGAAGACCAAGACCCAGACAGCAGTCAGAATTGAGAACGGGAGTAAATGATTGAGGAAGATATCGCCGTTTGGTAATGACAGATAACGGACAACTAGAGTCAGCCAAAGAGCAAAAATGAACACTACAGCGTCACCTAAGATTAAAATGGCTAACTCTCGTGTTCTTTCACCCATATTGCAAAATAATACCGTTATCCTACCTAAGTCTTCGAAAATGGCAAGTTATATAACTTTAAATGTGTAGACAGAGTATAATAGTCTGTAACAATATGAATACCCAGAGAAACTCAAAAAAGATCATGTTTGTCATCACCAAGTCTAACATCGGTGGAGCTCAAACGTATGTCTATGATTTAGCAACTTCGCTAAAAAATCTTAATTTTGAAGTGGCTGTCGCTAGTGGTGGTTCTGGTGGACTAAGGACCAGGATAGAAGCCAAGGCTATTCCCTATTTTGAGATAGATAATCTTTCCAATGACATCAATCTGCTAAAAGAGTGGCGTTCCCTTTTAAGTTTATACAAAATAATAAAGACTTTTCGACCTGACGTTATTCATCTAAATAGCTCTAAGGCAGGGGTCTTAGGCGCTATAGTAGCTAGAATGGTTGATGTTCCGAAGATTGTCTTCACGGCTCATGGTTGGCCTTTTTTAGAAAAGCGGAGTCGTGGCTGGCGATTAATGGCTTGGCTGGGTTCTTACTTAACCGCTCTCTTAGTGCATGAAGTCATTTTGATCAGCAAAAATGACTTGCAACAGACTAAAATGCCTGGAGTCAAACATAAGTGTCATGTCATCCACCCTTCTCTACCAGAAGTAACCCTACAGAACCGCGCTGATGCTCGCGCGAGTCTTTACGACAGTGCTATTATCGAAAGACACTCAGCTAGCTTCTGGTTGGTTACTCATGGAGAATTAAACCACAATAAGAATCTTCTGACCGCTATAAACGCCGTTGCGGAATTCAACAGCAACCATAATACTAAGATCTTCTATACCATCATCGGCACCGGTGTTTTAGAAGCTGAACTAAAGGCTGAAGTCGAAATGAAAGGAATGAATGATCATATAAGCTTCTTAGGGTACCTACCGGATGCCAGAGAATACTTGTCCGCATTTGATGTCTACGTTCTACCTTCACAAAAAGAAGGACTGCCTATCTCACTACTCGAGGCTGGTCTGGCAGGACTAATAGTCATCGCTAGTAGAGTCGGTGGTATACCGGAGGTTATAATTGATAGAGAAACTGGACTACTGTCAGATCCTAACAACCACATGAGTATTGTGTCCGCTTTTGAGTATTTGTTAGAAAACCCAGACGACCGAGATCGGTTTGTACAAAACCTACAAACTAAAGTACGTAGTGAATTTACTTTAAATGAAATGGTTGCCAAAACCTTAACTGTCTACAAAGCTAACAATTAAACAAATCATCTTTTTCTATCGATCTCGGGCTGTGACGCTGACGCATAGCTAGAACCATACCTAAGGCAGCGAACTCAGTTACTAAATGCGATCCGCCATAACTAAGGAAAGGAATAGTCGTACCCGTAACTGGGAGTAAACCTATATTGATACCCACATGAATAAAGAAATGCGACAGTAGGTAAATGGCGACGCCAGTGGCAAATAACTTTGCAAAATTTGAAGCCCCGTTGACAGCGTGTTGCAAAAGCCGAAAAAAGATGACGGCAAATATAATGAACAATATCAAAACCCCTACGATTCCCCACTCTTCAGCGAAGGCGGCGAAGATAAAGTCAGTCTCATACTCCGGTAAAAAAAGTAGCTTTGATTGTGTTCCATAGCCAATCCCTTTACCAAAAATTTCGCCAGACCCCACCGCTACCGTTGACTGATAAGCGTTATAACCCGCACCTTGAATATCGGAAAGCGGGTCTAAAAAGGTAGCGATACGAGCCTTTTGATAATCTTGAAAGGCAAACTCCCATAAACCTCCAAAAGCCACCAGACCAACCACGAACACTACAGCTAGATGCCTAAGGCGAATTCCGGCCACTAAAACCATACCAAACCAGATCAAAAAAAGAATCATGGCTGTACCGAAGTCTGGTTGCAAAAACACCAAGCCAAACATTAATAGGGTATAAAAACCCGAAACAATAATGTGTCGAAAATCACCAATCAGTTCATGTCTTTTGGCAAATTATTTTGATAAGACTATAATCAGTACTAACTTAGCTGGATCAGAAACTTGTAGTGAGAAGAAACCAAAATCGAAGCGTTGTCTTGCCCCCAATATTTCTTCAGCTAAGAACGGGGTCAGAATCAACAAAACGATGACGACTAAGTAAAAATAAAATCCCGCGTTAGTGGTACGTAATGATCTATAATCAGGAACCATCATAGCAAAAAAGACCACTACCGAGACTAACAGCCAAATTAATTGCTGGTTAAAGAAACTGTTCTCCCCGACATGAGAATACATAGTCGCAATCCCAAAAAGAGAAGCCGAAAGAGCTGCGCCAAACAGTAACGGGTCAAAACCTGCAAACAATGATTGCCAAATCTTAGACATAACTACAGAGTATACAACTGCAGTGAAAAAGCCAAATTTCTACCGTAGTGGGGTGAAATTGGTACTAGTTTTTGTGAGTACGTCCACTCGAGCAGGCCCCTCTTCACAAATACCGACAGCGATATTTTTATAAACCTGCTCCAATTCTTTTATTGTTGGTGCCGAGAAGTAATACTCAGGACCAGAAGCCAATCCTTGGATTAAGGACACATCACGTACCACACTATCATTTTCTTCAGATAGGAAATCACCAAATCCAATGCTATAAATAAGGGTATTTTGGTCTTTGGCCTCGGTTGCTTTAGCGTTAGCAAAGTTAGCCGCATACTGACGATCGGCTTGTCCTGTTTCTGGGTTGACCGGTCTAGTCACGTCGCCATCAGTCATGAATATGATTACCTTACGCGCATCTGGTCGATGTCTGTCACTGATAAGTTCTGCTTGAGCACTAGCAATAGCTTCGCCCATGTTGGTATATTGCACTCCGTCCTTACCCATGACGACTGACTCGATAGCTTCCTTGGTGTTAGACAAATCGCTATCTAGTGACTGCTCAATCGGCGAACTCGGGTTAGTGGCGTAAGACAAAAAACCGATCTGTGTGTTTTTATTGACTTGATCAACAAATGACATAGCTACCCTTTTTACACTGTTCAATGGTTCAGGCGGATTTCCGCCATCTGCTGCCATCGAGCCGGAACGATCTAGAACTAACATGATATCTGAAGGTACATCACAACTTCGAACCGTCTTGGCAATAGACGAAGGCCAAGTGAAGACTACATCTCTAGTAGTACGGGCTATGAAGTCATCGACAAACGTCTGTGACGCAGTCAACGGCTTACCCGCACTGTTAAAAATAGTAGTGACTACCTCCACCTTATCAGCATTAGTTAACTCACTATTCTCTACCCTGGCGGTCAGTCGTGGTCTAGTATCCGTATCTACTAATCTATAATCGAGAACCCTAAATTGATCCCGTCCAATAGTGGCTGGTTGCCACACGGTAATTGGCTCAAGTTCTATAATTGTTTTAGTTGGTACTTCCATATTTTCAGTCAACATTCTTCCCTCAAAAATCGGGTAAGTGCCATCGGGTGGAAATATCGTCTCACCGCTCCTTACAGCGATAACCTTCTCCCCAGACATAAGCTTAAAGGTGTAACGTAAGACTTCAGCTGAGGCAGTTTTGTTTAAATTCTCGACATAGGCTACAGCATTATATTGACCTTCGTTCACCTTGAAGCTTTCTGCCCAAAGCAGGTTTGGTGGTATCACGGAAGTAGCACACATTCTGATGCAACTACCATCACAATCTACACCCGCCTCATCGCCATTTTGTAAGTTATCAAAACAATTTGGTGCCTGGTAGTAAATACTGTAGTAAACAAAGACAGCAAATAAAGACCAGAATACTAAAAAACCAGACCCATACTGTACCCTTCGCCAAAATGCCCACATTCTCATATGGTTATTATTGTACCAGATGAATGAGCCAAAGAACGTAGTGACTATGGCGAATTTATGTCCCGATTTTTTCTCCCCAGAGAAAATCGCTGGACTGAGTGAGCAAAGGAGCGAAGCGGTCAGATTTTCTTTTGGGTAAAAGAAAATCTGACATACGTAAAACATATTCGCTTCCGCTCATTGTTTTACTTAACTATTGCGAACTTGACCTAGAATATAAGGAGCTTGCGACTATATATTCGGAAATACTCTTGTGGTGATGCAGACACAATATTAATTTCGACCTTCACAGGGAGAAAATAATATATGTGGCCTGCGGGCGCCTCCTTTCTGCCAACCCTCAAGGTTGGTATCCTAAAGAAAAGACCCCGTTTAAACGGGGTCTTTTCTTTAGGAGTATTAAAAGCTTAATGTTGAACAAAACAAAGAGTAGCGAAGCTACGACTATGTTTTGTTTATGCAGGCGCTTAGCTGAGCCGCGACCCCCAAGGGAGCGGTCGGCTGTAGCGAACTGCTGGCGCCTCTTCCTCTGCCAAACGTTAGTTTGGCACTCCCAAATAAAAATACCTAGACAGGTGTCTAGGTATTTTTATTTGGGAGTATTAAAAGCTTAATGTTGGCGCCTACCTACTCTGCCCCATAAATGGAGTACCATCGGCGATGGAGAGCTTAACTTCCGAGTTCGGAATGAGATCGGGTGGACCCTCTCCGCTAAAGCACCAACATTAAACTTTCAATGAATCTGACGTTTAGCTGATAATCTTGATAGATTCAAACAACTTACGTAGAAAAATCAACATTTGCAGCTCGCTACAGTTGTATTCTCCCTGCGGGGTCGAATCCAACTAAGCGCCTGCATAAGCAAAACATAGTCGCCTACGGCTTCTTGTTTCTGCTTAAACTTTCAATGTACGTTTTTGACTATTGTGAGTTTTACAGAAGGCACGAGAGGTGGAGGGTCCAACTGACAGGTCGAGCAAATCCTTTAGCTACGATCATGATCGGCACGAGGCCTTCAACTCACGTAAACCATTGGATACTCTTCTAGGTTGGCATCGACCCTCCACTTTTTGTCTCTCGCGCAAGGCCATGTCGCTATACCGCAACAGAATCCTCTGCAAAACTCACAATATTATTTAGATTAAATAGAGTAACAAGTCCACCAACACAAGGTTGATGGTACCCCTAGCCAGTTTTGAACTGGCGACCTTTGGATTTGGCATCCAACGCTCTACCAGCTGAGCTATAGGGCATCAATAAATAACAGAGATTCGACGGACGGGGGCAGGATTCGAACCTGCGTTCTCTCCCGTGAAAAGGGATTGCTCTAACCAGCTGAGCTACCCTCGCCCTTTGAATCTCAAAGTTTCACAAACCTTGTTACTCTATTTAATCTTACCGAGCACTTTTGTGTGAAAAATTTTTCTTGCCAGAATTTAAATCCTAACTGCGATCAATCTAAAGCATCACAAAGTGCTTGGCGCATATTCTATTTTGCTGAGCATAAACTTTTTGTCAAAAACAATAAGTTCAGTGCTCAGTTTAGGTAAATTCACAACTCACTCAGCAGGCCACATATATTATTTTCTCCCTTGTGGGTCGAAACTAATATTGCGTCTGCATAAGTTCACAATAGTCGCCCTAAGGCTCTTTTGTTCACTTAATAAATTGTACAGCTTTTTTACAACATTCTGCCAGAACAATTATCACTCATTCTTACAGAGCTAAAATTCAAACAGTTCGAGGCGTGCGAAGAACGAGCGACGAGTGGGACACGTAGTCCAGCGAGTCGCTCGTTGCTGATGCGCAACGAAGAAATGTGCAAATTTTAGCTCTGTAAGTGGTGGGCAATGTTCCTTACAGGAATTACGTCCTATTAGTACACCTCAGCTCCACACATTACTGTGCTTCCACTTAGTGCCTATCAACCAGATCATCTCTCTGGGGACTTAATGATTCCTAATCTTGGAGTTGGCTTCCTGCTTAGATGCCTTCAGCTGTTATCCATTCCGAACATAGCTACTCGGCGGTGCCACTGGCGTGACAGCCGATAGACCAGAGGTTCGTTCATCCCGGTCCTCTCGTCGTTTATTCCCCTATTTCTAGGAGCACAGACTATATCTTCACCCGTCTACAAAGTGTAGTGAGGGTGATGGCATGTTACACATAGCAGCTGTCATTTTCAAAGAAATGATTCCTCAAACTATGCGTCCGCACGTCTTTCAGTGCAAGTCGTTACGGGGTCAAACCCAATCGAAGTAGCAAATTTTCTTTACTCAAAGTAGCGTTACTTTTGTAGTTGTTGTCTCTAATTATAAAGACTTCATCTACTAAATTGCGCAATTCTTGCTCATTTAGCGAACCAATTTTCTTTTTACTTAAGATTATGCAAGCACGCATTAAAGCATTGGCTTGAATCGTCTTAAATTTCAGATATGGTTGCAATTGAACAAGAACTTCTAGTACAGAAACAAAACCATTGATTCTTAACTCGGTCATTCCATCATTACGATTGGATATGTATCCTATATTTAAGATTTCACGCATCCACAAAAGTGGGTCTGCGTGACGAGTATCTTGATAAAGACATATGGTTGCCATAAATCTAACGCCGCGACTCGTGTCGCTACGCAGTTTTACTTGTAACATCATACTTCCGTCTCCATCAAGGAAACCCGCAATGTAAGCTAAATCTGTTTTGGATCGACTTCCCACGGTATTATCATATCAACATTCCGGTCCTCAAGCGAGTTTAATACACACTGGACCATGGTGTATTAAACTCTAAAACCGAAAGTGACGTAGACTTCACCGTTATAAGCCATGTTGTCATTAAGGATCTCTCCTTAAAGTAGCAAAAATTTACTAGGGACAACTCTCCTCAAGAATCGACGCCTGCAGTAGATAGGAGACCAACCTGTCTCACGACGGTCTAAACCCAGCTCACGTGACTTTTTAATTGGCGAACAGCCAAACCCTTGGGACCTGCTCCAGCCCC
>JACCDV010084969.1_pt1 | contig 20172 bp, 22 predicted proteins | sample 7446131 | NCBI WGS metagenome assembly JACCDV01 (sample SAMN15323448, study PRJNA562643) | freshwater metagenome | isolation source: river surface water | place: USA:Blue River Watershed | collected 2017-08-17 | reverse complement strand
ATGTTTTTGTGACCCCGTCCTTGGAAGAAAACCTACCCAATACCATCATGGAGGCACTCGCCTGTGGAACACCCTGTGTCGGCTTTAACATCGGGGGAATTCCGGAAATGATTGAACATCAAGTGAACGGCTACGTGGCGAACTACCAATCCGTGGAGGACCTCCACAAAGGGCTACTTTGGACACTAGAAAACGCACCTGAACAAGCCGCGCGACAAAAAGCGGAATCAGCATATTCGGAAAGCATTATTGCTGCAAAACATCTCAAATTCTACGAGCATGTCGGCTAAATTAAGCATCATCACCATCACCTACCAGGCGGAGAAATACCTGGAACGGACGATCCAAAGCGTCTTGACCCAAGGTCACCGGGATGCGATCGAATACATTGTGATCGATGGCGCATCCAAAGACGGGACCTTAGCGATAATCGAAAAATATACGAATCAGATTGACCAATTCGTTTCGGAGCCCGACAAAGGTATTTACGATGCGATGAATAAAGGGCTTCAACGAGCATCAGGTGACTTTGTCATTTTTATGAATGCGGGGGATCGCTTTGCGGATGAGAAGACCGTTGGCCAACTCATCTCTGCGATGGAATCAAATCCAGATGTCATTGTCGGCGACGCGATGTTTGTCGACGAAGCCGGAAAAACCCTCGGATTACGCAGTGAGGTAACTCCACACAAAATCCCTACAAATCTTTCTTGGAGATCTTTTCAATACGGCATGGTAATATGCCACCAGTCATTTGTGGCCAAGCGCAACATTGCGCCCTTATTTGATCTACATTTTCGCTTAAGTTCCGACATCGACTGGGAGATCAAATGCTTAAAGCTTGCCAAAGAAATTATTCAAATTCCAGCGCCAATCTGCCAGTACCTCATTGGTGGGGCATCGGTACAAAATTTAAAACGCTCCTGGCAAGAACGCTTTGAGGTTTTGAAGAGACACTTCGGCTTTGGGAATGCGCTTTGGAGCCACCTCATCATCATCCTTAGGGGAATAAATTTCGCGCGGAAAAAAGGAGGGAAATATTGGTAATATGCTGTATATTTAAAATCAATGAAAGTTGTTTTACCCTTTTTCGCGTTTGTTTTCCTTTGCTTTAATGGAATGAGTCAGAAAATTCGATTCGCTTCGAGCATTGGAACGTCCTACTTTGTTTGGCACGAAAATCAAACAACGGTTGACCTGGGAGCACAGCTCACCTTTAAGCTCCCACAAAAACGTTATCAGATTTACGCGAAATTGAAAACACTGGGAAATGTACATAACTCACTCGTCGATCGATCACAATATAAATTTGTCGAGCCTCCGTTGAGCAGTAAAAATAAACCACTTGGGCCCAATGAAGCACTCTATGCAAATTACCGTGGGGGACAAGCACAATTAGGAATTCTTTGGCAATTCAGTTCAGGTCTACAACCGATCGTTGAATTATACAGTAAATCCATCGCACGCAAAATTACATCCGACCGCTCCCAATACATCGAAGAGGAAAAATATGCGCTGCACGGGATCAGTTTAGGCTTGCAATATGCCACTCAAATGAAACAATCTAAGCTGTTGCTTCATGCCAAAGTTTTTGAACCTTTATATCATGATATAACCTTGTATGGAAAATACGTTGGCGTGCCTTATTCAACACTAACCACAAGCAATTCCATTAGCTACCAGACGGGCCTTGAATATCAAGTCAAAAAATTTGGGCTAACACTTCAATACGAATTGTTAAATATCGGGGCGGCTAGCAACACCAATTCAAAAACCATTCCAAGCTCCGAAGCAAAATTATTTTCGACACTCCTTACTTACCATTTTTAAGCCATGCTACTAAACCTTCTTATGTCAGCTTGGCTTATTTGTGCCCCAGACAGCACGCAAGAATTGGCGAATGTAGAAGTACGTGTTCTCGAGCAAAACCGAACCCGACTGTCAAGCCCAGATGCCTTCAACTTGCTTCCGGCGAAAGACATTCAAGCCGTTCATGGAAATAGCTTTACCGCGGCCCTAAATACGCAACCCGGCGTCCGTCTCGAAGAACGTAGTCCAGGTTCCTACCGCGTGGCCATTCGGGGAAGCTCACTTCGCGCTCCCTTTGGTGTTCGAAATGTCAAAATTTATTGGAACAACATCCCCTTCACGGATGCGGGGAACAATTCCTATTTAGCGATTCTCGAGCCCGACATGATGGACCAATTAGTCATCTTAAAAGGCCCTTCCGGGGGAATTTATGGTGCCGGAACGGGCGGAAGCATGCTCTTCCAAGGTCCGACACTCCATCGTAAAAAATTGGAACACCAAGAAATGGCTAATTCCCTTGGGGGGTACAAACAGAGCTGGGATATTCAATATGCCGGTAACCGAGTATATGCCTCTTTTTGGCAACAACCCGGCGCAAGAGATTGGTCGGCGATGAAAAAACAGCTCATAAGTCACGAATACCAACGGACCATTGGGCAGAACGGCTTACTCCTCTTGACTTCCTACTATGCGGATGTAGCCTACCAAACACCCGGAGGACTGACACGCGCACAATTCAATGCCAAGCCCTTTCAGGCAAGACCGGCTGCCGGAGCATTTTTAAGTTCTGCGGACCAACAAGCCACCTTCAAATTAAAATCCTACGGCACAGGTTTTTACCTTCAAAACGCCTGGAACGGAAATTGGGGATATAACCTGGCCAATTCCATTCAAGTGAATCACATTGAAAACCCGACGATCCGGAATTACGAAATTCGCCACGAACCCAATTTCAGTAGTCGGGCCGTCATCCACTACCGCCAAAACAAAAGTGCCATCGACTTTGGCTATGAGTTCCAAATCGGACAATTCGATAGCCAAACCTTTGGGAATCGCAGGGGTGTAAAAGACACTTTGCAGCTAAGTCAAAACACGAATATCCAAAGCGGAAACCTTTTCGCCCAGTGGGATTATCAGATCAATAAAAACTGGAATTCGACGATTTCCTTAAGCGCCAACGGTTATTGGACACAGTACATTGGAAATGAAACAAACCTCACCCCCAGAATCGCGGTGGTGCGAAAAATGGGGGACCGCCAACGACTCGTATTCAAAGTTGCATCCGGCTATTCACCTCCGAGCATCGCGGAGATGCGCCCATCTACGGGAATCATTAATACCAACTTAAAAGCCGAGAAAGGCTGGAACAAAGAAATCTCCTGGCGGGGAAATTATTCATTCGTTGATTGGGACCTCAATCTGTACCAATTTGATCTCACGGAAAGCATCGTGATTCGTCGGGCAGCCGATGGTTCCGATTATTTTGTGAATGCAGGAGGCACCACCCAGCAAGGGATTGAATTGGGCTATCGAATTCAAATTACCAAAAATATTCAGTTACGAAATTCAGAAAGTATTCAGAATTTTCGTTTCAATAATTACATCGCAGGAACCAAAAATTACAGCGGAAACCGATTGACGGGAACGAGTCCCTTCCAACATGCTAGTATTTTGCAATGGGATGTACTTCCAAAGCTTAGTTGGACCACCCAATTCCTATTCACCGAAGCGTTATACCTGAATGATGCGAATACGGAAATTCTCCCGTCCTCACGCGTGTGGAATAGCCGAATTCAGCTCAAACAAAAACATTGGGAAATCTGGTTTGGAGCAGAAAACCTCTTCGATGAAATCTATGTCTCCGGACCGGATTTGAATGCGGTAGGAAATCGCTTCTACAATGCCGCACCGGGACGATTCTTTCAAACCGGTTTGAAGCTTAAGCTTTAGTTGGGTTTTGTGAAATTCAACTTCTCCATTAATTCGGCGGCATGGGAATCACTCACCGGAATATCAAACGTTGAAATTGTAATTCGCTGCTGTTTGATCGACTCGATCTTACGCAAGTTCACAATAAAGGACTTGTGCACACGCATAAAACCGTGGGGAATAACTTTGGCCTCCAGCGATTTCATGGTCAACTTCGTTAAAACGGGACGACGCTCACCTTCTAGGTAAATTTTGACATAATCCTTCAAGCCTTCGATGTGTGAAATTTGAGGAATCGAAATTCGAACCAAGGAATATTCGACATTGACAAAGAAGAAATCCTCCAATGGCTCGGAAGCAACTACAGTTGCCTGAGGCGCTGTAGGTTTCTTTTGATTGAATAATTGGTAGGCTTTGTTGGCCGCCAAGGAAAAGCGCTCCAAACTAACGGGCTTCATTAAATAATCCACGGCATCGAGTTGGTAACTCTCCACCGCATAATTATCGTAGGCCGTCACAAAAATAATGAGAGGCTTGTGTGTCAGGGTTTGAATGAATTGGGTACCTAGCATCCCAGGCATCTGAATATCGAGGAAAATCAAATCAATCGCATGGGTCTGCATCTGCTCCATGGCTTCAAAAGCATTCTTACAGGAAGCGACTAAATTCAAGTAGGGAATTTGGCGGACATTTTCCTCCAACAATTTACGACCCATATTTTCGTCGTCCACGACGAGGCAATTCATCTTTTCCATCTTATTAAAATTGTTGTAAAGTCATTTCCAAATTCACTTCAAAAACGTCCGACGTATCCCGAATATCCAATCGATGTTGATTCGGATATAATAAGTCCAAACGGCGTAAGACATTCTTCAACCCAATACCCGAACTCTCATCCTTGACATCATCTTGGAGTTGGCCCTTTTTATTCTTCACCTCAAACTTCATGTGTCCATGATTGATTGAAAAATAAATATGAATAAACGGATCATGCACGAATGATACGCCATGTTTCACCGCATTTTCTACAAACGGGATAAGTAACATCGGTTCGATCCGACAACCCCGAACGGTACCCTCCACCTGAAAATCAATCTTTACATCCCCTTCAAAACGCATGCGCTGCAAATCAATGTAATTCCGTAAGTATTCTAATTCTCGATCCAATGCCACCATACTTTGATCCGAATCATAGAGCATGTAACGCATCAAAGACGACAAGCGAATCGTCACATCCTCCGCCTGTTTATCCGCCTTGGTACGAATCAAGTAAACGATGCTATTCAGAATATTGAAAATAAAATGGGGACTGATTTGGGAACGCAAGAAGGCTAATTCAGACTTGAGCTGCTCATTACTTCGCTCCTCCTTTTCGGATTCGATGTTGATAAACTCCAACAAAAGTCCATACGTAGAACCGATTCCCGAAATCATTACGAGGGGAAAAATTCCTTTCATATCGAAGAAGCCTTCATGCTTATCGAAAGGCAGGAAATAGATATGATAAAGGCTTTGGATACCAAAAAACAAGACAATCATCCCGAACAAACTGGCAAAAAACCAGAAAACGCCAAAACGTTTGAAAACCCGTGGAACTAAAAAGATCGTGATGATATAAAAAAGAGGGACAACGGTGAGGAGCTCCAACCAAATATGCTCCGAAAACTCGGGATTAACGTGTCCATGCGGATGATCATTCTCATGGTTTTGGTGAACGGGGCTCAACAAAGGTAATCCTATCCACAAACCCCAAAGGATGAGATTAAATAGAATCTTAAACGTTAATTTAGTTTTGGGTATTTGCCAGGCGCGCCACATAATCAATTTGTTTGCGCTACAAAGCTAGGGATTCAGGTCGAAATAGAAAATACAAATGACAAGGCAAGGCATCTCGTCGACTAATACCCAAATTCAGCCGATTACTGAATTTAGCTTATTTCGTCAACAAAATTCCTTGACTCATCGAATCGTTAAAATTCATAAAGTATATTGCGCTAGCTTGTGCAAAAATTAAAACCCATAAACATGAGACATTCAATCCGTCTAATCACATCTTGTTTCGTTTTGTTCGCATCGACTCAACTAAACGCCCAACAAGCCGTACTGATCAAACAAGACAGTACGAAAAAAACACAAACACTTTTCGAAGGAAAAATTAAATCCTTTGGCTTTTCAGCAGCACCCAGCTTTCAATTCGGATCCATGGGGCCGCAGGCAGGTTTCGCAATGGCATTGCATTTGAACAACAAATGGGAAATTGGCGCTGCATTTTCGAGTACCCTTCGCAAGGACCGGGATGCACAAATCACCAATCCAGCATTAGACCAGAAATTCAGTGCACTTTCGATCGCATACACGGCGAAAGCCAACAGTCTTATCCACCTAAGCTTTCCTTTGTTAGTAGGGGCAATTACATCGCACAACACTGATATGAGTTTGGCGATTCCTGATCCCAATACGCAATACGGAGGACACCGTGATGGAATGCGTGACGGTGACAGATTCTGGAGAGGACCTAAATCGTTGGGAATTCAACCGGGGGTTCAACTTGAACTTAATGTCTTAAAGCAAGTTCGATTATTCGGTGCAGCGAATTACCGCTTTGCCTTCGGAGAAAACAGCACCTCAGAAATGCAAGGATTCGTGGGAAGCGTTGGCTTGAAAGTAGGGCTCTTCGACCACACCTGGAAAAAGAAAAAATAGAATCATAAAAAAAGGCTTTCAATTTCTTGAAAGCCTTTTTTTATACATCATAATCTACTAGAAATTCCTTTCGCCAGCCTCACGCTTACCTAATAAGACAGCTCCGACCATCGCCACGAAAAACAGAATTGATACCAATTCAAAAGGCAATAAATATTCAGAATAAAGCACTTTACCCAAGTTCTCCACCATACCCGTTTGTGAACTAAAATTCGGGGTTGTTTCAGCCGAAGGTGCAGGCAATGAATTCTTATGGAAAGCAGCAACTAAAATCACCAAAAGCGTTCCTGCGACAACGGAGCCGGCCAACTTAACCAAAGAGGTTTTTGATTCCGGCATATTCTTTCGTAAGTCGAGCATCATGATCACGAAAAGGAAGAGTACCATGATCGCACCGGCGTAAACAATGATGTTCACCACCATCAGGAATTGTGCGTTTAATAACACATAATGGCCTGAAATACAGAAAAAAGTAAACACCAAGTATAAAACCGAGTGAATCGGATTCTTAGCAAAAACGACCATCAGCGCACTAAGAAGCGTCAAGGCTGATAGAAAATACCAAATATTTGTAATCTCCATAATATGCTTATTTCCAACCGTCACGCAAGTAGCGCTGGTCCATGTTTTCAACTAATTTATCTTTCCCGTAAATCACCTCGTCACGCGTACTGAACACAGGAACCATTTTGTCATGACGTAAGAAGATCGCCTCCTTTGGACAAGCCTCCTCACACAAACCACAGAAAATGCAACGAAGCATATTGATCTCGTATACCTTCGCGTACTTCTCTTCGCGGTATAAGTGCTCCTCTCCTTTCTTACGTTCCTCAGCCACCATCGAAATCGCCTCCGCAGGACAAGCCACCGCACATAGACCACAAGCCGTGCAACGCTCTGCACCTTGCTCATCTTTCTTCAAGATATGATGACCCCGGTAAATAGGACCTAAATAACGCTGTTGCTCTGGGTAACGAATGGTTACCGGCTTAGAGAAAAAGTGCTTTAAGGTAGTCGCCATACCGCCAACAATCGCTGGCAAGTACATACGCTCCGCCAAGGTCATTTCCCCCTGCTCTAAAACCTTTGTTTTATTACTTAATTTCATATGCCTAAGCTATTTTTTTCTTTCTGAATAGGGCATCATTTACAAACAAGCCCACTAACAAAATAACAACTCCTGCCACACCCGCAATAATCGGTTGGCCAATCAAAATACCAAATCCCGTCACCACAACATTAAACATCGACAAGGGAATCAAACCCGTCCATCCTAATCCCATCAATTGGTCATAACGGAAACGAGGTAATGTCCAACGCACCCACATAAAGATAAATACGAAGAATAAGGCTTTGCCAATCAAAGCACCCATACCCAAGAATGCCGCCGCATTCGAACCAAATTGAGCTGCGATGAATGAATAACCCGGGTAATCATATCCTCCAAAGAACAATGTTGCCATGACCGCTCCCGAAATAAACATGTTGATGTATTCCGCAAAAAGGTAAAAGCCCAACTTCATGGAAGAATATTCCGTGTGGTAACCGCCAATTAATTCCGTCTCACACTCAGGTAAGTCGAAAGGCGTACGATTACACTCCGCAAACGCACAAATCAAGAAAATGATAAAGCCGATTGGTTGGGATAAAATATTCCAATGTCCCGCTTGTTGGGCCTCCACAATCGCCTTCGTCGACAAGGATCCCGACAACATCAAGATTGCGATAATCGACATACCCATCGCCAATTCATACGAGATGTTTTGCGAGGCAGCACGAATCGCACCTAATAGTGAATACTTATTGTTAGACGCCCAGCCCCCCACTAAAATACCATAAACACCCAGCGACACAATACCAAAAACCCAAAGTATACCAATGTTAACATCGATTCCTTGAAGATCAAACGTCACACCTCCGACCGTCACCGTATCCCCAAAAGGAACGACTGCAGAAGTCATTAAGGCCGTTAACATCGATAAACATGGTCCAGCGATGAACAACCATTTGTTTGAGTTAGCCGGAATAAAGTCTTCCTTCATGAACATTTTCACCGCATCCGCTAGGGGTTGTAAAATACCAAACGGACCTGCGCGATCTGGACCGATACGATCCTGCATAAATGCAGCGATTTTACGCTCAAAATAGGTTGAGTAAGCCGCTACCCCTAAGGTAATCGCGAAAACGATTCCAATAAAAATGGCCTTGGCCGTAAATACATCATTCAATAATTCCATATCTTATTTCTTAGCTGGTAAAGAAGCTGGATTCGTTAAAAAACTACGATCACGATCATCGTCGATCTGCTTGAAATCCCGTGCCGCTTGCGCGATAGGGAATGCTGGGCGAATTAAATTAGCCCCATATTTATTCGCTGAAATCACGGAATGACGCGAAACATTTGTTGGTCCCTCAATCACCCAATCACTCGTCTTCTTACGATCAAAACGACACGTATTGCAGATAAATTCGGTCAATTCACCCCACTCATTCTTACGACCCGTCACACGAATCACCTCATCGCCACGGTACCACAACGTCACATTACCAGAACATTTCTCACAGTCACAATGTGCCTCCATCGGCTTCGAGAACCAAACACGGCTCTTAAAACGATAGGTCTTATCCGTCAAAGCACCCACCGGACATACGTCTATCACGTTTCCTGAGAAGTCATTATCAATAGCCTTCTCAATGTATGTGCTGATCTCTGCATGATCCCCACGATGCATCACACCATGCACACGCCCGTCAGTAATTTGGTCGGCCGTATACACACAACGGTAACACAAGATGCAACGGTTCATGTTTAATTTAATGTTTTCACCTAAATCAACCGGCTCAAAGGTATTACGCTCCTCCACCGTTCGCGTAGAAGAAACCCCATGTTCAAATGAGAAATCTTGTAAGTGACACTCACCCGCCTGGTCACAAACAGGGCAATCCAAGGGATGATTCAATAACAAAAATTCAACAATGCCTTTACGTGTTTCCAACACCTGCTCATTGACCGTGTTCTCAACGATCATGCCGTCTTGGACAGCTGTGATACATGCGGGCACCAATTTAGGCATCGGACGCGGATCCTTCTCAGAACCTGCGGTCACTTTAACCAAACAAGCACGGCACTTGCCACCCGAACCTTTTAAAGGCTCATAATAACACATCGCAGGAGGAGCCACATCCGGGCCGATCATACGAGCAGCCTGCATAATGGTGGTTCCCGGTTCTACATCCAGGGTGATGTTGTCAATCGTTACTTTCATAATCTATCATCTAGCGGGTCTTTCCCGGTTAATTGCTGTGTAATGCAGACCAACGGTCCATAAATAAAGCAGCCGAATAATTCACTGCCCGTTTTTTTAATTCTTGCTGAAACGCAGCTTGTTTGGCAGAATCCAATGCCAACAGCGCTTCTATTCGCTCCACAAAACCATCGACATCCCATGTTTCCACGAGTAAATCATCGAGGCCAGCCAAAAAATCACTCACACCGCCACTTGCTCGAACTCCCACAATCGGGCGCCCCACATGGGCAGCTTCCAACATCACCAAAGGAAAGGGATCCTCACGGGACGAAAGAAAAAAGACGTTCATCGCTTCGAAATAAGGCCGACTGTCGGAACACACGGGCAACATATGTACCTGATTGTTCACATCCCAAGACTCCTTACTCGAAACCAACTCTTTCGAATATTCATTGTCCAATATCCCTAACCAAATAAAATGCACCGTTGGCATTTTGGCAATCAATTGCTTGGCAACCTCTAAAAATACATCCGGCCCCTTGCGCCACTCAGCTAATCCACAGCTAAAGACAATCGGAGAGTCCATCGGTATTCCCAAATTCGTGCGAACTGGATCTTGCGTATTATTCGTCGCTGCCGGTAATTCAATAATCGGCGGCAGTAAATCTATTTTTGCTGCATCGATCCCAACCTCTGTCGCTAATATGGTTTTCACGAGTCCGGAAACGGCGTATACCCGTCTAACCGCTGAAGCCATGAATTTGCGATCCTCCTCTGACGTAAACGTCTTAATCGAATAACTCAACTCATGCACATAAACCTCAAAAGGCACCTTCAGTGGAATCAATTCCCGCAGTAAGGAAACCGATGAAACCGTATTTCCGATGATGCATTCAAAAGATTCCGATGCTAATGAAGCCATAATGGCCGCCACCTTGCTTTCACTCGGTGTCTTGTCCCATTCCCCGTCTTTCCGGAGTATAGGAATTCTTTGTTGGACCCTATACCAAAGCGGACGATCTGTCTTCCAAACCCACACTTTGGCCACTTTCTTATATTCCTCTACTAAACTTCCGCCGTCTACCAACAACACGTAATTCGTCAAACCCTGAGCTTTGCGTTCCCGTAACCAATGTAGGAGAACCAATTGAGCCCCGGCACGATTTGCGTCATGGCCGACAAAAAGTTTCTTGCTCTCAGTCATGTAAATTAATTAGACCAACTCGCTCCTGGTCGCATATACACAGCGCCCGGTTTCGTTGCTTCTTCTGGATTTGTTACATGCCATTCAAACTCATCACGGAAATGACGAATCGCCGCGGCCACCGGCCAAGCAGCTGCATCCCCTAAAGGACAAATCGTATTTCCTTCAATCTTCTTCGCCACATCCACCAATAAATCGATGTCTTCCAAACGTCCTTTACCTGTTTCGATACGCTTAATAACCTTGTCCATCCAACCCGTTCCTTCACGGCATGGCGAACATTGCCCACAAGACTCATGGTGATAAAAGCGTGCGAACGTTAAAGTATTGTGAACGATACAAGTCGTCTCATCCATGACGATAAATCCGCCGGACCCCAACATCGTACCGGTTGCAAAACCACCTTCCGACAAAGACTCATAGGTCATCAAACGCTTCTCGCCAGCGTCCGTGGTTAATATTTTCTCCGCAGGTAAAATCGGCACAGACGAACCTCCAGCTACGACAGCCTTCAACTTATGTCCTTCCCGGATACCTCCGCAATATTCATCTGAATAAATAAACTCCTCTACGGTAATTCCCAATGGAATCTCATACACACCCGGCTTACGAATATGACCCGAAGCCGAAATCAATTTCGTTCCCGTACTGCGTCCTACACCAATTGCCGCATATGCATCTCCTCCATTATTGACAATCCACGAAGTAGCTGCAATAGATTCCACGTTATTAACAACCGTTGGGCTTTGCCACAAACCTTTCACCGCTGGGAATGGAGGTTTATTCCGTGGATTACCACGTTTCCCCTCTAAAGATTCCAACAAGGCTGTTTCTTCCCCACAGATATAAGCACCACCACCCGGCTGTACAAATAGATCCAAGTCATAACCTGAACCCAAGATATTTTTTCCTAATAAACCCTTGTCATAAGCCTCTTGAATCGCTTTTTCAAGGATGTTGATGACATACATCAACTCCCCACGAACGTAGATATAAGAGGTGTTTGCTCCTAAGGCAAAACTCGAAACGATCATCCCTTCAATTAAGGTATGTGGCGACTTCCACATTAAATAGTGATCCTTGAATGTTCCTGGCTCAGACTCATCGGCATTACATACCAAATAACGAGGCACACCTTCTGGCTTCGCCAAAAAAGACCACTTCATTCCCACCGGGAAACCAGCACCCCCACGACCACGTAATCCAGACTTCTTGACTTCTTCCGTCACCTCATCCGGGGTCATTTTTTTAAGTGCCTTCTCGACTGCCTTATAACCACCGTTTTTCATGAAAACATCGATGGTCTCAATTCCGGGTACGTCTATATGTTGAGTTAAAATCTTCATCCTCGGCTTATTTGCTTAATTCATCAATAATCTGATCCACTTTCTCATTCGTCAAATGCATGTAGTATTTCTCACGAATCTGGAACACTGGGCCCCATCCGCAAGCTGCCAAACACTCCACTTCCTTGATGGTAAACTTACCATCCTTCGTCGTCTCACCTGTTTCAATTCCCAAACGCTTCTTCAAGTGATCATACACTTCCACCCCACCCATCAAACAACAAGGACCCGTACGGCAATATTCAATCACATGCTCGCCCACAGGCTCCAAATGGAACATTGTGTAAAACGACGCTACCTCATATACCTCAATCGGTGCAATGGATAATAAAGATGCCACATAATCCATCACCTCCGGAGAACACCATTTCCATTCGGCTTGCGCTAAATGAAGAATAGGCAATAAGGCCGACTTCTGTTTTCCGTCCGGATAACGGGCAATAATTTTTTTCACTAGGTCCAGCGTTTCGGCTGGAAATACAATGTTGCTCATATCTTATGTATCTAACTCACCCGCAATAACATTCATGGATGACATCGTAACAATCGCATCCGACAAACTCGTTCCCTTAATCATCTCTGGGAACGCTTGATAATATATATATCCTGGACGACGGAATTTCAAACGATATGGTGTCCGACCTCCGTCAGAAACCAAATAGAATCCTAATTCCCCATTTCCTCCCTCAACCGAGTGATATACCTCGCCTACCGGTGCATCAATCTCACCCATCACAATCTTGAAGTGATAAATCAAGGCCTCCATATTCTTGTAAACCTCTTGCTTTGGAGGCAAATAATAATGTGGCGCATCGGCATGATAAGGTCCTTCCGGAAGATTATCAATCGCCTGTTGGATGATGCGCAAACTCTGCCACATCTCCTCCTCACGAACCAAGAAACGATCATAGGTATCACCCTTTGTTCCTACGGGTACATCAAATTCGAAATCCTCGTAAGATGAATACGGATTCAACGCACGAACATCGTAATCAACACCCGCCGCACGTAAGTTGGGCCCCGTAAATCCATAGTTCAATGCGCGTTCCGCCGAGATTCCTCCCACATTCTGCGTACGATCCATGAAAATACGATTACGCATCACCATGCCTTCGAATTCCTTCAAAGCTGCCGGTAATTCCTTCAACAACTTTTTAATCTTCTCGATAGCTACCGGCGTAAAGTCACGCTCCATACCCCCGAAACGACCCATGTTGGTTGTTAGACGTGCACCGCACATCTCCTCATAAATCTCATAAATAAATTCGCGCCATTGGTATACATACAAGAAACCGGTTAAAGCTCCCGTATCCACCGCTAGAATCGAGTTACAAACAATGTGATCCGTCAAACGCGCAAGCTCCATCATGATCACACGCATGTACTGCGCGCGTTTCGGCACCTCGATGCCTAATAATTTCTCCACCGTCATGTGCCAGCCCATGTTGTTAATCGGGGCTGAACAATAATTCATCCGGTCGGTCAAAGTCGTTATCTGATAAAATGGACGACGCTCCGCAATTTTCTCAAACGCACGGTGGATATATCCCACTGTCTGCTCGGAGTCCACAATCGTTTCCCCATCCATCGTCAAGATGTTTTGGAAAATACCGTGGGTAGCAGGGTGCGTAGGCCCCAAATTAAGCGTTGAAAGCTCGTTTACATAAGGTCCGCCCTTTTGCGTCTTATCTAAACCAACATTTGGATTATTTACTAAGGCTACTTCTGACATGCTTGTTGGCTTTTATCGTCCAAATAATTCATCAATTTTATCGTGACGCGTTGCGTCCTCTAACGGATATTCCTTCCGCATCGGATGGTAATCCATCTCGTCCATATTCAGGATACGCGTCAGATTAGGATGTCCATCAAAAATAATTCCGTAAAAATCAAAGGCCTCGCGCTCCATCCAATTGGCTGTCGCGAATAAACCCGTGATGGTTGGGAAATGTGGTGCTTCAATCGGCGCATAAGCCTTCATCATCAAACGCACATTATTTTCCAAACTGTGCAAATGGTAGATAACACCTAGCTCTTGACCTTTCGCATCTGGAAAATGAATTCCCGCTAAATCCGTTAAGAATTGAAATTTAAATACCGGATGGGCATACAAAAAGTGAAACATCGGAACGATGTTCTCTACCCCCGTAGTAAACTGCAAAATACCATGTGACTCCGTTACTCCATAAACCGCATCTGCTCCAAATTGGGCAACCAATGCGTCCGTTATTTGTTGATTCTCCATGTTAACTTATTCGATACCGTAAGATGCCAACAAAGCCTTGTACTCAGGCTCGTTACGACGGCGTGTAGATTCATTTTTGGCCAATTCCTGGATTTGCATAAAGCCATCCAAAATTTGCTCAGGACGTGGCGGGCAACCCGGCACATAGACGTCCACAGGAATAATCCGATCGATTCCCTGCAACACCGAATAGGTATCAAAAATACCGCCAGAGCATGCACAAGCACCAACCGATAGAACCCAACGGGGCTCTGCCATCTGTAAATATACTTGCTTCACCACCGGAGCCATTTTTTTGGAAATCGTTCCCATGACCATCAAGACATCGGCTTGACGGGCAGAAAAACTCAAACGTTCCGCACCAAAACGACCAATATCATAATGAGATGCCATCGTCGACATAAACTCAATCCCGCAACATGACGTCGCAAATGGCAAAGGCCAGAGCGAGTTCGCACGAGCCAAACCGACCAAATTATCTAAACTTGTAGCAAAAAAACCTGCTCCTTCAATTCCAGGAGGCGCTTCAGCAACATTAACCGTTGAATTACTCATATATTTTTATCTGATGAATGATAAACAAGGACCCAGGCCCGAATGTTTATTTTTCCCACTTTAAAATTCCTTTTTTGATTACGTACACAAAGCCCGCTAACAACAGACCCATGAATACCAACATATCATAGAAGCCATTCCATGACAATTCGCGGAAATTAACCGCCCAAGGGTACATAAACACAATTTCAATATCGAAAAGCACGAATAAGATCGCAACAAGAAAATACTTAACAGAGATAGGCGTACGTGCATCACCAATAGACTCAATCCCGCATTCGAAGGTATCATCCTTCTTGGCCGAGTGGCGCTTGGGACCCAAGGCGTGCGTTGCAAACATGGTTGCAAAAATAAAGGCTAATGCTGCCAGAAGCTGAACGAATATCGGCAGAAAATCTTGTGGTTGATAGTTCATTACAAAGGCTTAAAAAATGAAGCCGCAATTTACTCCATAAAATCTAAAATTTCAGATTTTTAAGAAAAAAATCATGGTTAAAAATCCGCATACTTTCCAATTCAAGTAATTTTCGCAGTTGGTGAAAAAAAATCAAAAAAATCCTGTAATTTTGTCCGGCAAATAAGAGTAGTTCTCACACTCCATCAAATTATTTGCCATGCTCGATTCCAACAAATTTCTTTTTGAGGCCTTAACATACGACGACGTATTGTTGTTGCCTGCCTATTCAGAAGTTCTTCCCCGTGAAGTAAGTACAGCTTCTCGTTTAACGCGTAACATCACCCTGAACATTCCGATTGTTTCAGCGGCAATGGATACGGTTACAGAAGCCGACCTCGCAATTGCCTTAGCACAGGAAGGAGGAATTGGTATTATTCATAAAAACATGACGATTGACCAACAAGCCGCTCAGGTTCGCAAAGTAAAGCGTTCCGAGTCGGGCATGATCATCGACCCTGTTACTTTGAAGGATAATCAGACACTTGGCGACGCCCAACGAATCATGAAGGAATTCAAGATTGGTGGTATTCCCGTGATTGATGATGCGGGTCGCTTGGTGGGCATTTTGACGAATCGTGATTTACGATTCCAAAAGCAGACCGCGCGTCCGGTAGCTGAAATCATGACCAAAGACAATTTGATCACGGCCAAGGAAGGCATCAGCATGGAAGAAGCCGAGAGTATTCTGCAAGAATATAAAATTGAGAAACTACCCATCATCGATAAGAACGGCAAGCTCATCGGTTTGATTACCTATAAAGATATCTTAAAACGCAAGTCACATCCGTTGGCATCAAAAGATTCCCTAGGTCGTTTGCGCGTCGGGGCGGCAGTTGGGGTAACACCTGATTTAATTGCTCGCGTACAAGCCTTGGTGAATGTAGGTGTCGATGTTATTAGTATCGATACAGCACACGGTCACTCCAAAGGCGTAATTGATGCCTTGAAGAACGTCAAAAAATCATTCCCTAACCTGGATGTCATCGTAGGTAACATCGCCACAGGTGAAGCGGCGGTTGCCTTAGCGGAAGCCGGAGCCGATGCGGTGAAAGTTGGCGTAGGCCCAGGAAGTATTTGCACCACGCGTATCATCGCGGGTGTCGGAATGCCGCAATTAACAGCCGTATACGAAGCTGCGAAAGCATTAGCGAAATACGATGTACCGGTAATTGCTGATGGCGGTATTCGTTATTCAGGTGATGTAGCGAAAGCCATTGCTGGCGGAGCGAGTACAGTAATGATGGGATCTTTATTAGCCGGAACCGATGAGGCGCCGGGTGAGATGATCATTTTAGAGGGCCGTAAATTCAAATCTTACCGCGGAATGGGTTCTTTGGAGGCCATGGAAGACGGATCGAAGGATCGTTATTTCCAAGATGCGGAAGATGATATCAAAAAGTTAGTTCCCGAAGGAATCGTAGGACGTGTTCCATTCAAAGGCTCGGTCACTGAAATTCTTTATCAGATGGTCGGCGGATTAAAAGCCGGAATGGGGTACTGCGGAGCGGCATCTATCGAGGCGATGCAACAAGCGAAGTTTGTTAAGATCACTTCCGCTGGGGTGAAAGAAAGTCACCCACACGATGTCAGCATTTCGAAAGAAGCGCCGAACTATTCAGCGAAATAATCAAAAAGGCCTCGTTCATCACGAGGCCTTTTTTTATGCTTGATAATTCTGAATCGTGTCGACGAAGCACTGAACTTTGTCGGGATGAATATCCGGATAAACCCCATGTCCTAAATTGGCAATGTATCGTTGGGTACCAAAAGCCTTCAACATCGCTTTCGTTTCTGCTTCCACCGTTTTGAAGTCCCCATAGAGTGCACAAGGATCTAGGTTTCCTTGCAAAGTTTTGTTGGGGCCTACCAATCTTCTCGACTCCGCGATATCCATATTCCAATCCAAACCAATCGTCGCACAGTTCAATTGAGCCATTTCCTCACGCGCAAAGAAAGCGCCTTTGGCAAATAGGGTAACAGGAACTTCGTCAATCGCATCACATATTTGCTTTAGATAAGGCGTGGAGAATGCACTGTATTGAATAGGCGATAAAATTCCCGCCCAAGAATCAAATATTTGCAACAAATTCGCCCCTGCGGCAACTTGCGCTTTCAAATACGATATCGTCGAATCTGTAATTTTCTGAAGTAAGGCGTGTGCCAATTCCGGCTCCGCGTAGAGCATTTTCTTGGCTTGCGAGAAGGTTTTCGAACCACGCCCCTCCACCATGTAACAGAAAATGGTAAATGGCGCACCGGCAAAACCGATTAAGGGAACCCGACCCGCTAATTCTTTCTTGACAATTTTAATGGCGTCCAATACATATTTCAAATCCTCCTCCGGATTCGCATCTCGAATTTTAGCAAGATCGGCTACGGAACGAATGACATCCGGGAAAACAGGACCTTTTTGCTCCTCCATCAAATAGGGCAAACCCATCGCCTCAGGAACCACCAGGATATCCGAGAAAATGATCGCGGCATCTACGCCAAAACGATCCACAGGTTGAATGGTTACTTCTGCGGCCATTTCGGGGTTTGTAGCCAATCCAATAAATGAACCGGCTTTGGCACGCACTTCGCGATATTCAGGCAGGATTCTACCCGCTTGTCGCATGACCCATACGGGAACACGTTCCACTGGCAAGCCTTGCGCAGCACGAAGAATTAGGTCGTTTTGTAGTTTTTCCATAAGCTAATTGAGCTTGCAAAGATAAGGAAAAAAAGTCGCTAGTCACTAGTCGCTAGCGGAAGGGGAGCCTCGGAATTTCCTTGTGTAGCCGTCTGATAAAGAATTGATCAAGCCAAATAGCATTCTTCCAATCTCTGTAACCCCATCATGTAGTCTAGCAAATTGTTCAGAACTAAAATAATTCAATCGTAACCCCAAGTGAAGCATTGATTTTACTTCGCTACACGAACCTTGAGAAATAAATAAAAATCGCTTAAAATCCCGGTCACTTCCACGTTCAAATCCTTCTGCTACATTATTAGAAATTGAAATTACCGCCCTTTGAATCTGATTCTTATACCCATAATCATTAACGGTATTTAATATTGCGTATAATTCAATAGTTAAATTTATGGCCTTTTGCCAAACAAGTAAATCTTCAAACTTTTGAATTCTCATTTTCTGTTTTGTTAAGTGGCTATACTATGACAAAATTTAAATTTTCAGAATTTAATTCCTATTGACTAACTTATAATCAATTTTGACTAGCGACTAGCGACTAGCGACTAGCGACTAGCGACTAGCGACTAGCGACTAGCGACTAGCGACTAGCGACTAGCAACTAGCGACTAGCGACTAGCGACTTTTTTCCCTACCTTTGCCTCTCAATTACATCCTATGTCACAACTCATTGCACGTTTCGTCACCAGCAACACAGATTTCAAAGCCTGCCCACCTGCACGCTTTCCGGAATTTGCCTTTATTGGTCGGTCCAACGTAGGCAAATCCTCCTTGATCAATTCTTTGACCTTTCACAAAGGACTTGCCAAAACCTCGCAAACACCCGGAAAAACCCAATTAATCAATCACTTCATGATTGATGAAAAATGGTACCTGGTGGATTTACCTGGCTACGGTTTCGCAAAAGTGAGTAAAGAAAAAAGACGCGATTTCGAGAAAATGATCTTTGATTATTTGATTCATCGCGAAAATTTGACCTGCTTGTTCGTATTGATCGACATCCGATTAAAACCCCAAGCCGTTGATATCGAATTCATGAACCGCATGGTGGAACATGAAATTCCATTTCATATGGTATTTACGAAGGCCGACAAGCTTTCCCAGAAACAAATCAATGAAAGCGTAGACGCCTACAAAAACTACCTGTTGGAAATGTGGGATGAACTACCTGAAATTTTTATTACCTCAGCTGAAAAGCATGTAGGCCGGGAAGAAATTTTGGCCAACATCGAGGAATTAATTCAATCATCCCCTTACAAAATAGGGAAATCTTAATACTTTTGCAGCCATCATTAGCTATATACACATGGAATTACTAAACGAAGTTGCTCACATTTCCGGGAAACCAGGATTATTTAAAGTGTTAAAACCAACCCGTACCGGCGTTATCGTTGAAACACTTGATGCAGCCAAGCAAAAATCAGTCGTAGGAGGCCAAACGCGTATCTCCGTTTTGAAAGACATCTCGCTTTACTTAGATGATCACCAAGACAGTACATTACCGCTTGCCGATTTATTTCTACAAATCCATGCAAAATTCAATGGCGTTCTCCCTTTAGAACCTAAAAAAGCAGCTGATGCAGAATTGTACGCCATCTTAGGTGACGTCGTTCCGAATTACGATTCAGATCGTGTGTTTGCTTCCGACATCAAAAAAATCTTAAGCTGGTACCTGATCCTTTTCACCAACCTTCCTGAATTATTCCCTGCGAAAGCGCCTAAAGCCGCTAAAGTAGAAAAAGAAGCGAAGGAAGAAAAGGAAGCCAAACCTGCGAAAAAACCAGCCGCTAAAAAAGCAGTAAAATAATTCAAGCCAACATGGAGGAGGTCATCCGCATACGACCCATTGAAGCCCAAGACAATCAAGCCATTGCCGAAATCATTCGTACGGCATTAGCCGAGTTTGGGGCCAATAAACCAGGGACCGTATACTTTGACCCGACAACCGATGCGCTCTTCGAACTATTTCGCACGACCGGTTCCT
>JACCDV010107209.1_pt1 | contig 20174 bp, 17 predicted proteins | sample 7446131 | NCBI WGS metagenome assembly JACCDV01 (sample SAMN15323448, study PRJNA562643) | freshwater metagenome | isolation source: river surface water | place: USA:Blue River Watershed | collected 2017-08-17 | reverse complement strand
TTTGACTTGCCCGACCTCACCGCCATGGACGACGGCATTGCCAACGGCACGTATGAAGCCAAGCCCAATGAGCCTCAACCTTTGTCGCTCTTCACCGCGGCACGCATGGACTATTCGCTGCAACGCCTGCGCCACTACAGCGGCACCAGCCCTGAACATTTTCAGAACTACGTGCTGTTCACCAACTACCAGTTCTACATCGACGAGTTTGTGCGTTTGGGCCACGAGGCCATGCAAGACCCCAACAGCGAATACCTTGCATTTGTAGAGCCTGGCAACGTGATCACGCGTCGTGTGGGTCTGCCCGCGCAAGCCAACGATGCGTTAGGAAAAGTGCCGCCGCGTTTGCCGCAAATGCCTGGCTACCACTTGGTACGCGCAGACCACACCGGCATCACCATGGTGAACATTGGCGTAGGCCCCGCTAACGCGAAAAACATCACCGATCACATTGCCGTGCTGCGCCCGCATGCGTGGCTCATGCTGGGCCACTGCGCGGGCTTGCGTAACACCCAACAACTAGGCGACTACGTGTTGGCCCACGGCTATGTGCGTGAGGACCATGTGCTGGACGAAGAGCTGCCGCTGTGGGTGCCCATCCCAGCACTCGCCGAGATTCAAGTGGCACTAGAGCAAGCGGTGAAGGATGTGACGCAATGCGAAGGCGCAGAGCTCAAGCGCATCTTGCGCACAGGCACTGTGGCCAGCACCGACAACCGCAACTGGGAACTTCTTCCCGACAACACGCCGCAACGCCGCTTCAGCCAAAGCCGCGCGGTGGCGCTCGACATGGAAAGCGCCACGATTGCTGCGAATGGATTTAGGTTTCGTGTGCCCTACGGCACGCTGCTGTGTGTGAGCGACAAACCGCTGCATGGCGAAATCAAACTGCCAGGCATGGCCAACCACTTCTACCGTGAGCGCGTGGACCAACACTTGCGCATTGGCATGCGCGCGATTGAGCTGCTGCGCCAACAAGGGCCAGCGCAACTGCACAGCCGCAAGCTGCGTAGCTTTGCGGAAGTGGCTTTTCAGTAAACCAAAAAGAAACCGCCTCAGCAGAGGCGGTTTTCATGTGTGCAGGGCGCTGCTTTAAGCGTGCGCTACATCACCCATCTTCTCGCCCAAACGCACACCTTGTGCGGCTTGCCAAGCAGGGTTAAGCGCAATGGTGTTCTTAGGCCACAGCAACACCACGGTAGAGCCCAACAAGAAGCGGCCCATTTCGTCGCCTTGTTTCAAGCTCAGGTCTTGGTCGTCGTATGTCCACTCACGCACCGTGCCAGGGCGAGGTGGGTTGACCACGCCATGCCACGGTGTGGCCATGCTGCCCACGATGGTCGCACCGACTAGCACCAGCACGTATTGCTGAGGTGTTTCACCTGAAGCTGCGGGCATGTCAAACACGCACACCACGCGCTCGTTGCGCGCAAACAAACCGGGCACGCCACGTGCGGTGGCTGGGTTGACCGAGAACAAATCACCGGGCACATGAATCATGCGGCGCAAGCGTCCGGCGCTTGGCATATGGATGCGGTGGTAGTCCTTGGGGCTGAGGTAAATCGTAGCGAATTCGCCGTCTTGAAACTGGGCAGCCAAAGTGGCATCACCACCCACCAGCGCTTGCGTGCTGTAGCTGTGACCTTTGGCCTGAAACACTTGGTCGCCATCGATGTGACCGAGCTGGCTGATCGCGCCGTCGACTGGGCACACAAACGCAGCATCGGCCAAGGGGCGTGCGCCAGGCTTGAGGGCTCGGGTGAAGAAATCATTGAAACATTCGTACTGGGTGATGTCGGGCTGGGCTGCCTCGTCCATGTTCACTTGGTACTTGCTCACAAACCACTTGATGAGGGCGTGTGTCCATTTGCCACATTTCGCACGCGCCACAGCACCGGCCATTTCGGTGAGCAGCTGCTTGGGCATCACATATTGGGAGAGAACAAATAAGGTATCAGACACGTCGTAGCCCAGAAATAAGTTGCCAAGATTTTAGGCGCTTAGCCATGCACGCCAGAGTGACACTTCTGGCTTACGCCAACATCGGACACGGGCAAAATAACAGCCATGAGCAACGCACTTTTTGAATGTCAACACCTCCTCAAACGCTACGGCGATAACACTGTGGTGAACGATGTGTCGTTTCACATTGCCCCTGGTGAATGTTTGGGCGTCATTGGCCCCAACGGGGCAGGCAAAACCACCACGCTGCGCATGTGCCTCGGGCTTGCACAACCCGATGGCGGCAGCATCAACGCATTTGGTTTGTCCATGCCCAATGACGCCTTAGCCATCAAAGCGCGCTTAGGCGTGGTGAGCCAATTTGACACGCTAGACCCCGACTTCACCTGCGCCGAAAACCTGATGGTGTTTGGTCGCTACTTCGGCATGAAGAAAAGCGATATTCAAGCGCGCATTCCGCAGCTGTTGGAGTTCTCCGCCCTCTCGCACAAAGCCAACGCCAAACCCGGCGAACTGTCGGGAGGTATGAAGCGCCGACTCAGCCTAGCACGTGCCCTCATCAACAACCCCGACTTGCTCTTGCTCGACGAGCCCACCACCGGCCTCGACCCTCAAGCACGCCACCTGATGTGGGAGCGTTTGCAGCAACTCTTGCAACAAGGCAAATCCATCTTGCTGACGACGCACTTTATGGACGAAGCCGAGCGTTTGTGCAACCGCCTGTTGGTACTCGACCACGGCAAGAAGATTGCCGAAGGCACGCCTCGTGATTTGATTGCGCAACATTTAGAACCCGATGTGGTGGAGGTCTTCGGCAACGGCGCGTTAGCACTGGTGGACAGCCCCATCGCGGCTTTGGCGCAGCGCGTAGAAACGAGCGGCGAAACCGTGTTTTTTTACACGCAAGATGCCGCGCCATTGCTGCAAGCACTCAGTGCCCACGCAGGCCTGCGCACCTTGCACCGCCCCGCCAATTTGGAAGATTTGTTTTTGAAAATGACCGGACGTCAGATCCGTGAGGAGGGCTAATCATGTTTCGTTTCTGGCCTGTCTTCTTACGCAACCTCTTGGTGTGGCGCAAGCTCGCCATTCCCAGCCTTGTTGCCAACATTGCCGAGCCCTTGATGTGGCTCGTCGCTTTCGGCTATGGCCTAGGCGCGCTCGTAGGTGACGTGACATTGGGTGATGACCAAGTGCCCTACATCTTGTTTTTAGCGAGTGGCTCCATTTGCATGAGCGCCATGAATGCCGCCACCTTTGAAGCACTGTACTCTGCCTTCTCACGCATGCATGTGCAAAAAACATGGGACGGCATCATGAACGCCCCCATGCGTTTGGACGATGTGCTCTTGGCCGAAATGCTGTGGGCCGCTTTCAAATCGCTCTTCACCATCACTGCCATCTTGAGCGTCATGTGCACGCTGGGCATCACCCAAAGCTGGAAGCTATTGGCGGCATGGCCCATTCTCTTATGCGTGGGCATTACTTTCAGCTGCATCGCACTCATCTTTAATGCGCTAGCCAAAGGCTACGACTTCTTCACTTACTACTTCACGCTCTTTCTCACGCCCATGATGTTCTTGAGCGGTGTGTTCTTCCCGCGCGATCAGCTCCCAGGCATCGTGCGCGACATCTCAGCTTGGTTGCCGCTGACCCAAGCCATTGCTTTGGTACGCCCGCTGTTCATGGACCAATGGCCCGCAGACGCAGTGCTGCACTTGGGCGTCTTAGCGCTCTACGCGCTAGTGGGCTGGAAGATCGCCCTGCACCTGACGAAAAAGCGCTTCAAGGCCTAAATCGCGCACAACATCGCAGGTGAATGGGCTTGGGGCAGCTGACGATTTCTGGTACTCCAGCATGAGGAAGCTGCCCCAAGCCCGTTCGCCGGAGCGTAAGAAATTGATGCACGTCAGCCAAGTGCAACCCTTCCCCCGCTAACATCTTTTCTTTTGACTTAACCGTAAACAAGGATTCCCAATGAGCATTCAAACCGTAGGCATCATCGGCGCCGGCACCATGGGCAATGGCATTGCACAAGCATGTGCGGTGTCTGGCGTGAACGTGGTGATGGTCGACATCTCTGACGCAGCTGTGGCCAAAGGCCTCGCCACTGTGTCGGGCAGCTTGGACCGTTTGATCAAGAAAGAAAAAATTACTGAAGCCGACAAAGCAGCCGCCTTGTCGCGCATCAAAACCAGCACCAGCTATGACGATCTCAAGGGCGCACAGTTGGTGATCGAAGCCGCCACCGAGAACTACGACCTCAAAGTCAAAATCGTCAAGCAGCTCGACGGCATGTTGGCCCCTGAAGCCATCATCGCGTCTAACACCTCATCTATTTCCATCACCAAGCTCGCCGCCGTCACCACACGTGCAGACCGCTTCATTGGCATGCACTTTTTCAACCCCGTGCCCATGATGGCCTTGGTTGAAATCATCCGTGGTTTGCAAACCTCAGACGCCACCCATGCTGCCGTGCACGAATTGTCCACACGCTTGGGCAAGAGCCCCATCACGGTGAAGAACGCACCTGGTTTTGTGGTCAACCGCATCTTGGTGCCCATGATCAACGAAGCCTTCTTTGTGTTGGCCGAAGGTGTGGCCAGCGCTGAAGACATTGACGCGGGCATGAAGCTGGGCTGCAACCAACCCATCGGCCCCTTGGCCTTGGCCGACATGATTGGCCTGGATGTGTGCTTGGCCGTGATGGACGTGTACTTGCAAGAGTTTGGCGACAGCAAATACCGCGCTTGCCCCTTGCTCAAAGAAATGGTGGCCGCTGGCCACTTGGGCCGCAAGACTGGCAAAGGCGTTTACACCTATTAAGCTTTGCCAAAGCACCATGAAAAAAGCCACCCTCGGGTGGCTTTTTCTTTGCTCAAAACCGCTCGGTTTTGATCAGTCAGCGTAGACGCCAGCGGCCTGAATGACAGGGCCCCACTTGGCGATTTCTGCAGCCACAAACTTCTTGTGCTCTGCGGCATCTGCACGCTTGTCGTTCACCACCACAGCGCCCAAGGCTTGTTGCTTCTTGATGAACTCTGGGTCTTTCAATGCAACCTTGAGGGCTTTGTTGATTTGCGCGGTCACGTCAGCAGGTGTGCCTTTGGGGGCATACAAGCCGTGCCAAATGGTGACTTCAAAACCTTTGAGACCAGACTCTTGCAAGGTTGGCAAATCTTTCAGCGCAGGCGTTGTCAAACGCTTGTTTGTGGTCACAGCAAAAGCTTTGACGGTTTTGCCTTCGATTTGGCCTGTAGTGTTGGTGGTTTGGTCACACAACAAATCGATTTGGCCGCCCATCAAGTCGTTCATGGCAGGTGCAGTGCCTTTGTAGGGCACAGTGGTCATGTCCACTTTCAAAGCGCTTTGGAACATCAAGCCACACAGATGTGAAGCAGCGCCCAAACCGGCGTTACCCAAATTGATCTTGCCTTTGTTTTGCTCGATCCAAGTGGTCAACTCTTTGTAGTTGTTGGCTGGCAATGTGGGGCGACCAATCAAGGTCATGGGCACATCGTTGACCATGCCCAAGTATTCAAAATCTTCGAGGGTGTTGTAAGGCAATTTGCGATACAAGGCTGGCGATGTGGCCATGCCAATGTGGTGCAAGAAGATGGTGTGGCCATCTTGTGGGGCCTTGGCGACTTTGTTAGCGCCAATCGTGCCGCCGGCACCCGCCACGTTTTCAACCACCACAGCGCTTGCACCCAAGGGCTTGCGCAGAGCCTCTGCCAAGTCACGCGCAACACGGTCAGTTGGACCGCCAGCAGCGAAGGGAACCACGATGGTGACAGGCTTGTCTTTGACGGGGTAGTCGGCAGCGTTAGCACCAGTCAAAGCGGCAACAGCGAGCAAGCTCAGAGTGAATAGTTTTTTCATGAAGTCTCCTTAAATATGGAACCCGTATTAGAGCCGAGCACAGAAAAATTTCACATCGGAAATTACGTATTTCCCTCTGATTCGGGGGTAATTGATGTGCATCAATTTATTGATACGTTCTGGCGTCCTCGATCACCTTGCCATCATTTGGCAAACTTCCCTCGCTCACAAACTCAACCTCGGCGCGCAGCTTGGTGATGTCACGCACGGCATCGCCAATTTTTTGCGCCAAGCCATCGGCCTGTCTTGCTTCAACTTTGAGGCACATTTGGTCGTTTGCCATTTCACCTGTGACCACCAAACGCGCACGTTTGATTTCAGGGAATCGCTTGGCAACCTCCGCCACTTGCCCTGGATGCACAAACATGCCACGCACTTTGGTGGTTTGGTCGGCACGCCCCATCCAGCCCTTGATGCGGGTGTTGGTGCGGCCTGTGGGGCACTGGCCCGGCAAGACAGCTGACAAGTCACCCGTGCCGAAACGAATGAGCGGGTAGTCGGGATTGAGCGTGGTGATGACCAGCTCGCCCACTTCACCTTCGGGCACAGGGTCGCCTGTGCCAGGGCGCACGATTTCGACAATCACGCCTTCATCCAGTACCAAGCCTTCACGGGCTTCGGTCTCGTAAGCAATCAAACCAAGGTCGGCTGTGGCGTAGCACTGATAGCCTGCAATGCCGTGCCCTGCCAGCCAGTCTCGCAAGCTGGGCGGAAACGCTTCGCCTGACACCAAGGCCTTGGTGACGCTGGGCAGCTTGACGCCCATCTCGGCTGCTTTTTCAACAATGATCTTCAAGAAACTCGGCGTACCGATATAGCCCGCAGGCTTGAGTTCCGCCATAGCACCCACTTGCTGCTCGGTCTGCCCTGTACCACCGGCAAACACCGTGCAGCCGATGGCGTGCGCACCTGTTTCCATCATCGAGCCCGCAGGCGTGAAGTGGTAACTGAAACAGTTGTGCGCCAAATCACCTGCGCGAAAACCTGCGGCATAAATGGCACGGGCCATGCGCCAGTAATCGGGGCGTGCACCTTCGGGTTCGTAAATGGTGCCGGGGCTGGCAAACACGCGGGGCATGGCCTTACCAAAACCGATGGCCGAGAAGCCGCCAAATGCATTGGCACCGCGTTGAGCTTGCTGCTGCGCCAGCAACTCGTATTTGCGAATCACGGGCAACTTGGCCAACGCTTCGCGGCTGTTCACGCTGGCTGCGTTCACACCAGCGAGTGACTGGGCAAAAGCCGGCGCGTGCTTTTGTGCATGGGCAATTTGGGCTGGCAAGGCTGCCATGAGCGCGGCTTCGCGCTCGGCTGGAGAGCGCGTCTCCAGCGCGTCGTAATGTTGGGACATGGGGGCTCCTCGGTTTAGGCCAGCCAACGCTTGCGGCGTTTGTAGCTCTTGACGTCTTTGAAACTCTTGCGCTCGTTGCCGCCCACGCCGAGGTAAAACTCTTTCACGTCAGCGTTGTTGGCCAAGTCACTGGCAGCACCGTCCATCACGATACGGCCCGACTCCATGATGTAGCCGTAGTCGGCGTACTTCAGAGCCATGTTGGTGTTTTGCTCGGCGATGAGGAAGGTGACTTTTTCTTTCTCGTTCAAATCTTTGACGATGTTGAACACCTCTTCCACGATTTGCGGGGCCAGCCCCATCGAGGGCTCGTCCAACAGCACCATATTGGGGTTGGCCATCAAGGCGCGACCGATCGCGCACATTTGCTGCTCGCCACCTGAGGTGTACGCCGCTTGCGAGGTGCGACGTGTTTTCAGACGTGGGAAGTAGTTGTAAACCTTCTCCAAATTGGCCTCGATCTCACCCTTGCTGGTGCGGGTGTAGCTGCCCGTGAGTAAGTTTTCTTCAATGGTCAAGTGGGCAAAGCAGTGACGCCCTTCCATCACCTGCACCACGCCACGCTTAACCAAATCAGCCGGCGTGAGGTTTTCGATGCGCTCACCACGCAACTCAATGCTGCCCTTGGTCACGGCACCACGCTCGCCTTGCAGCAAATTTGAGATGGCACGCAAAGTGGTGGTTTTGCCAGCGCCGTTACCGCCGAGCAATGACACGATGCTGCCCTCTGGCACGCTGAGCGAAACGCCCTTGAGCACCAAGATGACGTGGTTGTAAATGACTTCAATGCCATTGACGTTGAGAACGATGTTGTTGCCGCTCATAACTTACCTTGCTAAAAAAACGTTGTTGGACTGACCAAACCTCAAAAGAATCAGCGATTCGCTTTTGAGGTTTGGCGGCTTCAAGGAGCCGCCAAATCATCAGCCTAGAAGGCTGATGTGCCACACATTAAGCGCCGCAGTCAGCTGCTGTACGACGTGTGAGCTTTTTCTCAGCGGCGTACTTGTCAGCGTATTGCTTGACCAGAGGTTTGATGATGGATTCATCAGCCTCGATCCAGTCTGTGGTGTAGTTCCACTTCTTGCCGTCCCAAGTGTGAACGCGAGCAGAACGCGAACCTTCGTGGTCCAAGCATGATGTGCTGATGGGCTTCATGACAGTGCCCAAGCCGAGCTTGTCGAGGGCTTTTTGGTCAAGTGCCAAGTTCTCCAAACCCCAGCGGATTTGCTCGCCATTCATGACCTTGCCTTTGCCGTAACGGCTTTGCGCTTGGCGCACACCTTCCACAGCCAATGCAGCGCTGACCATGCCACGGTTGTACAAAACTGTGCCCACTTCTTCGATGGGGCCAGTGCCTTGCTTCTTGCCGTGCACCAAGTTCTTGATGTCAGCAATGACTTTGCCGCCTTCACCGGTCACGACCAAGCCGTTGTAGCCCTTGGCAGCTTCACCCACGTCCTTGACGTCTGGCTCAGCAGCGGACCACCAAATGCCGTACATCTTTTCGCGTGGGTAGCCTGTGGCCACAGCTTCTTTGAGAGCTGCAGAGTTCATCACGCCCCAACCCCACAACAGCACGTAGTCTGGGCGGGCTTGACGCACTTGCAACCAAGTGGCTTTTTGCTCAACGCCGGGGTGAGCCACTGGCAACAAGCTCAACTCAAAGCCTTGCATCTTGGCGCGCTCTTGCAGCAGAGCGATAGGCTCTTTGCCGTATGGGCTGTCGTGGTAGACCAAGGCGATCTTTTTGCCCTTGATGTTGCCACCTTCTTTTTTGGTGATGTGCTGCATGATGATGTCAGCGCCAGACCAGTAAGTGCCCATCAAGGGGAAGTTCCACTTGAACACTTGACCATCGCTGGACTCTGAACGGCCATAACCGCCAGTGATGAGCGAATTTTTGTCAGCAGGTGCTTTTTCTGTCAAAGCGAATGTGATACCTGTGGACAGGGGTTGGAATACCGCGCCCTGTGCTTTGCCCTTCAGGCGCTCGTAGCACTCCACACCGCGGTCTGTGGCGTAGGCGGTGTCACACTCTTCGAATGAGATTTTGACGCCGTTGATACCACCATCACGTGCGTTGATGAGCTTGAGGTAGTCGGCATAGCCGTTCGCCCATGGCACACCGTTAGGCGCATAGGCACCTGTGCGGTATGGCAACACGGGGAAGAATTGCTCTTTGGCTTGCGCCTGAGCAGATGTGGTCACCACAGCGCTGGTCAAACCAGTTGCTGCGACTGCCACGGCCATCATGAGGGAACGAATTTTCATTGAAGTCTCCTTAGGAAAAATTATGCGAACACCAGAAAAACTCAGTGAGGGAAAGGCCACAGACGCAGCTTTTGTTTACCCACACTCCACAACTTAGCCAAGCCATGAGGCTCAACAATCAAGAACCAAACAATCAAGGCACCGAAGATCATTTGCTCAGCATGCGTCAGTGCAGCGGTGCTCACTTCAATGCCCACCATCGCGCCAAGCGACGGCAACACCAAGTTGATGATGATCGGCAGCACCACAATGAACGCCGCGCCAAAGAAGCTACCCATGATCGAGCCCATGCCACCCAAGATCACCATGAACAGCAACTGGAATGAACGGTCGACCGAGAACGCAGCTGGCTCCCATGAACCCAAGTAAACAAAGGCCCACAAAGAACCCGCCACACCCACAATGAACGAGCTCACAGCAAACGCGCTGAGCTTGGCGTACATGGGGCGAATGCCGATCACAGCAGCTGCCACGTCCATGTCGCGAATAGCCATCCACTCGCGACCAATGGCACTGCGCACCAAGTTTTTCGCGAGCAAACCGAACACAACCAAGAACACCAAGCAGAACATGTATTTTTGGTAAGGCGTATCAATGGGCATGCCAAACACTTGCAAGTCAGCCACTGAGGCCGTGCCAGATGCAGAATCGTTGGTGAACCACTTGATACGCAAGAAAGCCCAGTCACAGAAGAACTGAGCAGCCAGCGTGGCTACTGCCAAGTACAAGCCTTTCACGCGCAAGCTGGGAATGCCAAAGAACATGCCCACCAAGGTAGCAAAAAAGCCACCCATCAGCAACGCCAAGATCAGCGGCATGCCTTCAACGCGTACAAAGAAGTTGTACGCGGCATAGGCGCCCACCGCCATGAAAGCACCAGAACCCAAAGAAATCTGACCGCAGTAACCCACCAAGATATTCACGCCCAAAGCGGCGAGCGACAAGATGAGGAAAGGAATCAGAATCGCGCGCAGCATGTATTCGTCTGCGAGCATGGGTACGCCGATGAAGGCGAACGCAATCAACAACAACACGCCAATGCGGTCTTGCGTGATCGGGAAGATCTGTTGATCTTCCTTGTAGGTGGTTTTGAATTGACCGTTTTCTCTGTAGAACATATCTAACCTTTAATGATCTTTTAGCTTCGACACGCTTCGCTTAACTTAGCTTAGCTAAGTTAGTCTGCGCTGAAAAATTATTGAGTGCGTATTTCATACGCGATCAATAATTTTTTCGCCGAATAAGCCTTGTGGGCGAATCAACAAGAAGCCCAAGGCCAACACGTACGCAAACCAAATTTCGATGCCGCCGCCCACATAAGGACCGAGGAACACTTCAGACAATTTCTCGCCCACGCCGATGATCAAGCCACCGATGATGGCGCCAGGCACAGAAGTCAGACCACCCAAAATCACCACAGGCAAGGCACGCAAAGCGACAGTGGAGAGCGAGAACTGAACGCCCAACTTAGAACCCCAGATCATGCCGGCCACCAAGGCCACCACACCTGCCACGCACCAAACGATGACCCAAATGCGGTTCAAAGGAATACCAATCGATTGAGCAGCTTGGTGGTCATCGGCCACAGCGCGCAAAGCACGGCCTGTTGTGGTTTTTTGGAAGAACACGCTCAGCAGTGCCACCAGCGCCGCAGCAATCACAGCAGCCACCAAGTCTTCTTGGTTGATCATGATGCCACCATCAAACACCGACTCCATCAACATCAATGGCTCTTTGGGCATGCCGACATCGATTTTGTAAATGTCGCTACCAAAGATGGTTTGACCCACGCCATCCAAGAAGTAGGTGATACCCAAGGTGGCCATCAACAAGGTCGTGCCTTCTTGGTTCACCAAGTGACGCAACACCAAGTATTCAATGATCCACGCCACGATGAACATGACTGCAGCAGCACCCGCGAAAGCCAACAAGTTGACGAGCACAAAGTGGGTGATGCCGAAGTACATCGGAATCCATTCGCCAAAGCGTGCCATGGCCAGCGCAGCAAACAACACCATCGCACCTTGCGCGAAGTTAAACACGCCAGAGGCTTTGTAAATCAGCACGAAGCCCAAAGCCACCAACGAATACAACATGCCGGCCATCAAGCCGCCAAAAAGGGTTTCAAGAAAAAATCCCATGGTCTTGTCCTTAGTGTGAAGTGCCGAGGTAAGCGCTGATCACTTCCTCGTTGTTGCGCACCTCATCGGGGGTGCCGTCGCCGATCTTCTTGCCGTAGTCGAGCACGACCACGCGATCAGAAATATCCATCACCACACCCATGTCGTGTTCAATCAACACGATGGTGGTGCCAAATTCGTCGTTCACGTCCAAGATGAAGCGACACATGTCTTGCTTCTCTTCCACGTTCATACCGGCCATGGGCTCGTCGAGCAACAACACTTGCGGCTCAAGCGCCAGCGCACGACCCAAGTCAACGCGCTTTTGCAAACCGTAGGGCAATTGGCCCACGGGTGTTTTGCGATAGGCTTGAATTTCTAAAAAGTCGATGATGCGCTCGACTTTTTCGCGATGACGAATCTCTTCTTGCTCGGCAGGGCCAATGCGCAAAGCTTGCATCAGGATGTTGCTCTTCATGCGCAGGTTGCGACCTGTCATGATGTTGTCGAGCACGCTCATACCCTTGAACAAAGCCAAGTTTTGGAAAGTGCGCGCAATGCCCATGGTGGCCACTTGGTGGCTGTCCATGTGGTCAAAGGTCTGGCCACGGAAGGTGATAGACCCCTCAGAAGGCGTGTACACACCGTTGATGCAGTTGAGCATGGAGCTCTTGCCTGCACCGTTGGGGCCAATGATGGCGCGCACTTCGTGCTCTTTGACGTTGAAGGAAATGTCGGTCAGCGCTTTGACGCCGCCGAAACGCAAACTGATGTTTTTGACGTCGAGAATGACGTCACCGATTTTCTTGCTCATGCTGCTTTCCCCACGGGTGCGAAGGTTTTCGCGTCAGACAGTTTCAATGTCGCGCTGACGCTGCCGGTGCGGCCGTCTTCAAACTTCACTTGGGTTTCAATGAATTGCTCGGTGGCGCCGTTGTAGAGCGCCGTGACCAAAGGCTCGTACTTCTCGGCAATAAAGCCGCGACGCACTTTGTTGGTACGGGTGAGTTCACCATCGTCTGCATCGAGCTCTTTGTGCAACACGAGGAAGCGACTCACTTGGCTACCTGCCAACAATTCGTCGGCCGCCAAATCGGCGTTGACTTTTTCCACGCACTCTTTGATGAGCGTGTACACCTCTGGCTTTTGCGCCAAGTCGGTGTAACCGGCGTAGGGCAAGTTGCGGCGCTCGGCCCAGTTACCCACAGCCTCGATGTCAATGTTGATCATCACGCACACTTTTTCGCGTTGGTCGCCATAAGCCACCACTTCTTTGATGTGCGGAAAAAACTTGAGTTTGTTCTCCACGTACTTGGGCGCGAACATGGCGCCGTCGTTGGCACCACCTTTGATGCGGCCCACGTCTTTGACGCGGTCAATGATTTTCAAGTGGCCATGTGCATCAATGAAGCCAGCGTCGCTGGTGTGGTACCAGCCATCAGCGGTGAGAACTTCTTCGGTGGCTTTGTCGTTCTTGTAGTAACCCTTGAGCAAACCGGGCGACTTGACCAAGATTTCGCCGTTGTCAGCAACCTTGATTTCCACGCCCGAGCAAGGCACACCCACGGTGTCGGCACGCGCCTCGTGATCGGGCTGCAAGCACACGAACACCGCAGTTTCGGTAGAGCCGTAGAGCTGCTTCAAGTTCACACCAATGGAGCGGTAGAAGGTGAAGAGGTCGGGGCCGATCGCCTCACCGGCGGTGTAGGCGACGCGCACACGGCTCATGCCGAGGTTGTTGCGAAGTGGGCCATACACAAAGAAGTTACCCAAGGTGTAGAGCAAGCCACCCACCAAACCAACGGATTTGCCATCCATTTTGTCTGGGCCATATTTACGCGCCACGTCCATGAAGTAGTGGAACATGCCACGCTTGATAGCGCCTGCGTCTTCCATGCGAATCATCACGCTGGTCAGCAAGCCTTCAAACACGCGAGGCGGCGCGAAGTAATACGTGGGGCCGACTTCTTTCAAGTCGATGGTGACAGTTGCACCCGACTCAGGACAGTTCACCACATAGCCGCAGTACAACCATTGGGCGTAGCTGAAAATGTTTTGACCAATCCAAGCGGGTGGCAAGTAAGCCAACACGTCTTCGTGCGAAGTGAGCTTGTCAAACAAGGCACCCGCTTCGGCACGGTTGATCAAGGAGTTGTGCGTGTGCACCACACCCTTGGGATTGCCCGTGGTACCTGAGGTGAAGAACATCGCACCCACATCATCGTGGTGCGCTTTCTCAACTTCGTCCATGAAAAAATCTGGATGCTGCTTGGCAAACACTGCACCGCCAGCCAACAACTCTTCGAGTGAAGCCAAGCCTGGCTCATCGTATTTACGCAGACCGCGAGGATCATCGTAAAAAATGTGCGCGATTTGTGGACACTGGTCACGAATTTCCAACAGCTTGTCGACCTGCTCTTGATCTTCCACCACAGCAAAACGCACCTCAGCGTTGTTCAGTGGAAAAACGCACTCAGGGGCAGCCGCATCTTGGTACAGAGGAATTGGGATAGCACCCAAAGATTGAGCCGCCAACATGGTGGCGTACAAGCGTGGGCGGTTTGAGCCGATGACCACCATGTGCTCACCGCGTACCAAACCCGCTTGGTGTAAGCCGCAAGCCATGTGCTTGACCATCTCAGCCATCTCGGCCCAAGTGATGGTTTGCCAGATGCCGTATTCCTTCTCGCGCATGGCAGGCGCCTGCGGGCGCTCGCTGGCATGCTTGAGTAACAGTCGTGGGAACGTGGTTTGCATTCCTAATCCTTGCTTTATGTGTCGACAAAAAATCATGAAGCACAAGAACTGCGCTTTCGATGTTGGAGGCGATATTAGGCCTGGGTTTGACGCCAAGTTGTCGTTTCGACGACAATCTAGGGTAGACACTTAGCAGTGATTACCCCAATAAAACTTTCGACTTGATGAACGTCTATGACTCAAGCTCCCAGTGTTTTTCAACGCCGCCGTAACGCAACGCCTGCAGAGTTGGCAGCCATTCCATGGCTTGCTTTACTCACACCGAGTGAGCGCAAACGCATCGAATCACAAGTGGTGGTGAGCGACCCCATGCCCGGCGACTACGTATGCCGCATGGGACGCAAGGCCACGTATTGGTTTGGCGTGGTGGAAGGCTTGTTGAAAATGAGCACCGACAGTGCGAGTGGCCGAACCATCACCTTCACAGGCGTACCGCCAGGTGGTTGGTTTGGTGAGGGCACTGCCATCAAACGTGAAACGTACCGCTACAACATCATGGCGCTGCGACACAGTGTGGTGGCGGGCATTCCTGTGGACACGTTTCATTGGCTGCTCGACAACTCAATTGGCTTTAACCGCTTTGTGATGAACCAACTCAATGAGCGCCTAGCCCAGTTCATCGAAGCGCGTGAAATTGATCGCTCCACCGACCCCGATGTACGCGTGGCACGCAACTTGGCTACGCTGTTTAACCCCACGCTTTACCCCGGTGTCGGTGAGGTGTTGCGCATCACACAGCAAGAGCTTGCCTACCTAGTGGGCTTGTCCCGCCAACGCGTGAACGTGGCGCTGAATCGGCTTGAGGAACAAGGCGCGATTCGCATTGAATACGGCGGCATGCGCGTGCTGAATTTGGCCGCCTTACGTGCCAGCGGCACTTAGAATTTGCTACTTATGCCAGACACCCCCTCAGAACTCATTCGCCTTAACAAACGCATGGCCGAACTTGGCCTGTGCTCTCGCCGTGAGGCCGATGCGTGGATTGAGCAAGGTTGGGTGCTGGTCAACGGCCGCCCTGCCGAAATGGGCGTAAAGGTGAGCGTCAAAGACCGCGTAGAGGTAGATCCACGTGCCAAGGGGCATCAAGACACACAAGTCACTGTTCTGCTGCACAAACCCATGGGCTACGTGAGTGGCCAAGCAGAAGACGGACATGAGCCTGCCATCATGTTGATTAATCCTCGCACGCATTGGGCGGGTGACTCGTCCAAACGTCGCTTCACGCCTTCACAGCTGCGTAGCCTCGCCCCATCGGGCCGACTCGACATCGACTCCACGGGCTTGTTGGTGTTGACGCAAGATGGCCGCGTGGCGCGCCAACTGATTGGCGAAGACTCAGAGATAGAAAAAGAATATTTGGTCCGGGTGACCTACACCGGCCACGAGAACACCGCCGCCGCCACCGCCGCATCGGCCACCTATGGCGGCAGAGCGAACCAGCTCAGCGCCATTGGCGACCACGACCGCGTGACCAACAACGTGCAGGCCGTGTTTCCCAAAGCCCAACTCGAACGCTTGCGTCACGGCTTGAGCCTAGACGGAAAGCCCCTCAAGCGCGCACAGGTTGAATGGCAAAACCCAGAGCAACTCCGCTTTGTGCTGACCGAAGGCAAAAAGCGTCAAATTCGCCGCATGTGCGAACAGGTGGGCCTACAGGTGGTGGGCCTCAAGCGCATCCGTATTGGGCGTGTTCAGCTGGGGCAATTGCCTGCGGGACAGTGGCGCTATCTGGGTGCTAATGAGCGGTTCTAAGCCAAGCCCATCTAACTTTTTACCCCTCTTGAAATTTAGGCCAGCGCCCCACATCTCGGGGCGTTGTTTTTTGTAATTTAGTTTTTGAAACCATGACCAAACAAACCCACGCATTCCAAGCCGAAGTGTCACAGCTCTTGCACTTGGTGACGCATTCCCTGTATTCCAACAAAGAAATCTTCTTGCGCGAGCTGGTGTCCAACGCCTCGGACGCGTGCGACAAGCTGCGCTACGAAGGTCTCAACAACGACGCCCTGTTTGAAGGCAACGCCGAGCTCGAAGTGCGCGTGAGCTTTGACAAAGCAGCACGCACCTTGACCATTGCCGACAACGGCATTGGCATGAGCCAAGAAGAAGCCATCGCCCACCTCGGCACCATCGCCAAGAGCGGCACGCGCGAATTCATGGGCAAGCTCAGCAGTGACGACAAGGCCAACGCCAAAGACCAAGGCGCTTTGATTGGTCAGTTTGGTGTGGGCTTTTACTCGGGCTACATCGTTGCCGACCGCATCACGGTGGAGTCACGCCGCGCAGGCCTGAAGGCCGAGGAAGGCGTGCGTTGGAGCAGCACCGGCACGGGCGACTTTGAGGTGGAAAGCATCACCCAAGCCGAGCGCGGCACCAAGATCATCTTGCACTTGCGTGACGATGCCGAGGAATACCTGAGCGCATGGAAACTCAAGGCCGTCATCAACAAATATTCAGACCATATTTCTTTGCCCATCCGCATGCGCAAAGAAGAATGGAAAGAGGGCGAAAACGACCAGCCAGGCGAAATGGTCCTGACTGACGAGTGGGAAACCGTCAACCAAGCCAATGCCTTGTGGGCGCGCCCCAAAAAGGACGTGACCGACGAGCAGCACGCCGAGTTTTACAAGCACATCAGCCACGACTTTGAAGCGCCCTTGGCTTGGAGCCACAACCGCGTAGAAGGCAGCACCGAGTACACACAGCTGCTTTACATCCCCGCTAAAGCACCAATGGACTTGTTCAACCGCGACAAGAAAGCAGGCCTGAAGCTGTACGTCAAGCGCGTGTTCATCATGGATGACGCCGAAGCGCTGATGCCCTCTTACCTGCGCTTCATCAAAGGCGTGGTGGACTCGGCCGACTTGCCACTGAACGTGAGCCGCGAGTTACTGCAAGAAAGCCGCGACGTGAAGGCCATTCGCGAAGGCAACACACGCCGCGTGTTGGCTGTGTTGGAAGACTTAGCCAAGTACGACAAAGTGCCCACCGCGGGTGACGATGGCGTGACCGATGTGCTAAGCGACGAAGACAAAGCCAAAGAAGGCAAGTACAGCCAGTTCTATGCCGAGTTCGGCGCAGTGCTCAAAGAAGGCTTGGGCGAAGACTTTGCCAACAAGGACAAGATCGCCAAACTGCTGCGCTTTGCCAGCACCACCACCGATGCTGTGAGCGTGTCATTTGCCGACTACAAAGCGCGCATGAAAGAAGGCCAAGAGGCCATTTACTACATCACCGCTGACACATTGGCTGCGGCCAAGAACAGCCCGCAACTCGAAGTGTTCCGCAAGAAGGGCATCGAAGTGTTGCTGATGACCGACCGCGTGGATGAATGGGCTTTGAACTTTGTGCACGAGTTTGATGGCACCCCATTGCAGTCTGTGGCCAAAGGCGCTGTGGACTTGGGCAAGTTGCAAGACGAGGCAGAGAAGAAAGCAGCCGAAGATGCGGCAGAAGCTTTCAAGCCTGTGTTGGCCAAGCTCAAAGAAGCGTTGAAAGACAAAGCTGATGATGTGCGCGTGACCACCCGCTTGGTCGACTCCCCCGCTTGTTTGGTGGTGAAAGACCACGGCATGTCGATGCAACTGGCACGCATGCTCAAACAGGCTGGTCAGCAAGCGCCTGAGATGAAGCCCATCTTAGAAGTGAACGCTGAGCATGCTTTGGTCAAGAAGCTGAGTGGCGATGCCAACCCCAACTTCAACGACTTGGCGCACATCTTGTTTGACCAAGCTTTGCTGGCCGAAGGTGGTTTGCCCGAAGACCCTGCCGCCTATGTGAAACGGGTGAACGCACTCTTGGTGTAAAACACGGTCCATGACACACATGGACACACCCCACCCCGCGTCTTTAGACGACTTGAAGGCCAACACACATGTGTTGGCCTTTGACATTTTTGGCACTGTGGTCGATTGGCACGGTAGCATCGTCCGCGAAATACAAGCCTTGTATCCGTCGGTCGATGCCAATGCGTTTGCCATGGCTTGGCGTGCGGGCTATCAACCGGCCATGGCCCGTGTACGTTCAGGCGAATTGGGCTGGACACGCATTGACGATCTGCACCGTTTGATATTGGACGACTTGCTGCCCAAATTTGGGCTGTCGCATTTATCTGAGGCTGCGCGCGTTCACCTCAACCGTGTGTGGCACCGCTTAGACGCATGGCCCGACAGCGTGGCCGGCCTGTTGCGGCTAAAAAAGAAGTTCACCATTTGCTCACTCTCCAACGGCAATATCGGTTTACTTACCAACATGGCCAAGCGAGCAGGTTTACCTTGGGACTGCGTGTTGTCTGCTGAGGTGTTCCGGGCCTACAAGCCTGACCCCGCCACTTATATGGGTGTGGCTTCGACATTCGACTTGCAACCTCACCAAGTGATGCTGTGTGCGGCACACCATGACGACTTAGAAGGTGCTCGCGCTTGCGGATTACGCACCGCCTACATAGAGCGCCCTTTCGAGTTTGGTGTGACTCAGCCTAAGGATGTATCACCTCAAATAGGCAACGATTTGCATGCGCGTGACATGCACGCTTTGGCCGATTTGCTCGGCTGTTAAACATAGAGCGGTTCTTCTTGCATGGCTTCGCATTGCTCCATCAGCATGTGCGTTTGCCCCGCCCAATAGTCGCTACTGCCAAACCATGAGAAGTGTTGCGCGAAGGCAGGGTCGTCTTTGCGTCTGGCCAGCCACGCGCTGTAGTGAACCAGACGCAACGTGCGCAAGGGCTCAATCAGTGCGAGTTCGCTGCGATTGAGCTCGCGCATTTGCTCGTAGCCATCTAACAGCATCGAGAGCTGCTGCGTGCGTTGCGCGCGTTCACCACTGAGCAGCATCCACAAGTCTTGAATGGCTGGCCCCATGCGGGCATCGTCAAGGTCAACAAAGTGTGGGCCACCGTTCGGCAGCTCTGTGGGCGTCCACAAAATATTGCCGGGATGACAGTCGCCATGCAAGCGGATTTGCTCCGAAGGATGGGCGGCGAATTTTTCTTGTGCGATGTCGATAGCTTGATTGCACACGGCCAGCCATTCGCTTTGCTGATCCATGGGGATGATGTGCTGCTCGATCAACCAGTTGCGCGAATCGATGGCGAATGTGTTCACATCCAGTGTTGGACGCGATTCAAATTTTTGCTGCGCGCCGACGTTATGAATGCGTGCGATGAAGCGCCCAACCCACTCCAACACTTCTGCATCGTCTAGCTCAGGCATACGCCCGCCTCGACGTGGACTGACACTGAATGCAAATCCATGCGCGTGGTGCAAGGTGTTGCCGTCTAAATTGAGTGGACCTACCAATGGCACTTCTTCAGCCATCAGCTCCGCCGCAAAACTATGCTCTTCCAGGATTTGCGCATCGCTCCAACGCTCTGGCCTGTAGAACTTGGCCACCACCGAGCTGTTGTCATCCAACATCGCTTGGTAAACACGGTTTTCGTAAGAACTGAGTGCTGTAAGGCGACCATCAACTTCTAGCCCTAAATCTGACAAAGCATCGAGCACCACATCGGGCGTCAGCGCTTCGTAGGCGTGATGTTTGCCCGCGTTGTCAAACACCCCAGACAACCTCTTTGTCTTCCGCATGTGCGCGACGCAGCATGTCGATGAAGGGCACGACGCGTTGTTTCAAACTGATGCTGCGCGGGCCATCCGCGACGAGTGCTGGAGTGTCGCTCTCTGCTTTGCTGGCCTCTTTGGCCGCTTGAATGGCCAGTTCCTCCTGCTTAACTGCTGCATTCAAGGCGTCGACGGCAGCCATCATTTCATTGGGCAAGATGATGCCTTTCGCACCTGGCTCTTTGCCAATGATTTTGAGAATCTGCTTTC
>JACCDV010886736.1_pt1 | contig 20178 bp, 29 predicted proteins | sample 7446131 | NCBI WGS metagenome assembly JACCDV01 (sample SAMN15323448, study PRJNA562643) | freshwater metagenome | isolation source: river surface water | place: USA:Blue River Watershed | collected 2017-08-17 | reverse complement strand
GTTGTCTGAAAACCTCCAGCCACCGTGGTCGATGCGTAAAGCAAAGCGCCAGCCGTGTAACCGCTTGTGTTTATCCCACTCAACTCGCCAAAGTGCATTACTTGACCAAATGAGCCGTTTGTAATAGTCTCGGCAGTAACGCCCATAAAATAACTACTCGGATAAGTCCCGTTTGCCAAGAAAGGAGCAATAAGCAAATGACCGCTTGCTCCATCCGTTCCGTCAAACCTTACCGCCGTACCTTTGGGAATACTTGACCCAGTCGAGTTTTTAACGTAGTAAAACACGTCTTGGCCAATGTGTTGCAACGTGCCATTCATAATCAGAGCGGCCGTACTCTTTGAATCGTCCCAATAAATAGCACCTTGCTCGGTTGGAATGTTCGTTGGCGTTGTGTCTAAGTTTACAAAACCAGTTTCTAAGCCAAATTCTCCAAGCTCAACGTTTGCAGTAGCTCCCGAATAAGGCACGTAATTGTTAGTCCCTGGAGGGTTAACGGGGTCTTGCCCCTCAGAAACAACAAAGCCAGGGGAGGCGGGTTTACTGCCATCCCTTACAACACTTGCTCTGTATTTGCTAATATTTACGTCTGCCATTATGTAGTTGGTTCAATTCCTAAATCGTAAAGCTCAATTTGTGCAGTTCCAGTTCTGCAATCTAGTTGGTAGCTCATTAGGGCCCAATAACGTCCGTTATATAAAAACGAGCGCCAAGGTTCGATTGGTCTACGTTCCAGAGTTGCTAAAACTCGGTAATTCGTTCGTCCCTTCAAGTTAGCTAATTCTTGAACAATTACGTCTAACAAAGGTAATGATTCTACACCATCTCTACTCCATTCTTCAGAAACTGGATTACCAGCCGTTAGCAACTGAATAGCCGAAGCTGAGTTGCTAGTAATTGCGTCACCTATGTAGGTGTTATAATCAGGATGCACATTCGCGTAAGGAGAACCTGTAATTCCCTTAACTCCTAACTTAGAAAGCGAAAGACCATCCGTCTTTTCAATTTTTAGAGAAACGTTGTCGTATCGAATAACGTAGCGGTTAGCCGTTCCTCCGTTGCAAATCAATTGGTAAAGTCTTAATTCAACTTCTCCATCTGTAGGGACTAAAACGTTATTGATTGCAATGCTATTCCAAACGCTACCAGTTGTAACCGCAAATTGCATTACTGTTGGCGTTGGAGTCCAATCGAAAGTAGTTGATGTATTTCTGAATAAATACTCATCTCCAATCTTTAGCATTACACCAACCGCGTGAGTACCAGCTGGAGGAGTTATTGGAAAATCCTGACTAATTGTCTCGACCATATATTCAAAGGTCAAAGAAATAGTGTTAGCTGTTTCTTGAGCAATTGTAATAGCCCCCCCCGTACTATTCGTATTCGCAGAAATGTAGCTAATATTTGGATCAGCAACTCCAGCAGTTGTGGTAGTAGTCCATATCTGGCAATATTCTCCACTAGAATCGGAAACGTACTGAACTAAAGCAGTATTACCACTAGGTCGACTAGTAGGCTGTAAGCTAGGAATCGCGTTAACGTATTGCCACAGATTTAATTGATATGTATTCGGGTAAGGAGAAGCCGCGCTATTTAAATTCCATTCCGGAGATTCAAACTTAGCATCGAAAACACCGCCTTGAGAATCCTTGTCCAAAACGCCTAAGTTTAGGAAAGCGTTGAACTCGGTAAATACTCTTCTAGCAGTTTCCTCCGGTCTGTTGATATCCGCGTTAATATCGTCGCCGTTTATAATCGTTTCGCTTAATAAAAGCTCTTGATTAGGGCCAAAGGTAAACGCTTGATAACTTATTTGGTTGTACTCGTTTAATCGAATAACGTAAAACTTGTCTTTCCACAAGAAAACACGAGCCAAGAAAGGATTTACCATCCGCTCAATGGTATCCTTTAAATACAATTGCTCGTTTTCAATGCGAACACCATTTGTAAACTTAGCCGTTTCTCCATCGGTATAAATAGCGTTTAAAGGGACGTTAAATTGTCTGAATGGAGTAATATTATCGTTCATTCTAGTTTCGTGGATGTTAACACCAACGAAAACGTCTCGCTTGTCGATATAGCTTTGATTCAAACCTCCAATGATCGCCGATAAAGCCTCCGTCCGTGGATCAGGCCAGCTAGCAAAGTTAGAGCGAATAGAATCCAAGCCTTTTAAGCCGTCAATTGCGGTAAACTCAAAAAGCTTAGGCCCACTCTTGAATTGGCTTGTAATAAAGTCAGGTGCAATGAATCCTGTAAAGAAAGGTTTTATACCTTCAAACAAAAGGTAGTTAATTCGATTAGTTCCAGCAGTTGCTCCCATTACAAAGGTATCGTTTCCAAATGCAACGCTTTCAAATATAGCGTTTGAAGCCGCAGGAATTGCAATCCAAGAAATTGCATTCGTTGAATAAACTATTCTATTAGTTCCAGAACCTCTAACTCCAATAAAATACCCATTTCCATAAGTTAATCTAACTGGAACAAAAGGTATTGAATTGCTAATCCAAGTAAATCCATCTACTGAATAATAAGAACCAGTAGTAAATTTTCCTTGTGCATAAATTATATTAAAAGCTCCCCAAGTGGTTGGTTGCTCGTCCCAAGTTATTCCATCATAAGACGTGAAAGTTGTGCCTCCTGGAGACGATTCGCAAACTGCAACCCAAACGCCAGCACCATAAGCTACACCGCTAAAGGTTGCGGTTATTGGAGTACTTCTTGACGTCCAAGTAATACCATCCGGAGAGGTCATTATTCGATTAGTTCCAAATCTTGCAACGGCTACAAATAAGCCATTTCCGTACGCAATATCTTGAAACCACATAGCTTCACTTGGAGTTCTACTTGTCCAAGTAATTCCATTTTTAGACGTATAAATAAACGATGTTGGAACTCCAGAAACGCTGGCATAACCAACCGCTACAAATAATCCATTTCCAAAAGTTACATATTCAGTACCTAAATAACTTCCGTTAGTCCAATTTATCCCATCAGTTGAATAAGAATTATTTGAGGACATTCCTACAAATAATCCATTACCAAATGCAATGTCCCTAAAAAAAGGCACAACGTTAACTCCTTGCCAATCAGTTATATCATTATTAGTACCTACCTCGCTTAAAACTACCTTCCAAGTTCTATTTCCTCCGACTAGGAATTCGTTAAACTCGCCAGTCTCCCCAGCGATTGTAAAGTCAACAGAAGAGCCTATAATGGTCTCTAGTGGATCGTTGCCCGTATTACCCCAATTGTATCTTATGTCATTGATTTGCAGAGGAATAACGTCTCCTGAATAGCCAGTTCTTAGAATTTGCAAGTCCCAAACGTTACCCCCGTAATTCGTAGCATACCCCCCCTGGTATTTCAATCCGTAGTCATTGACTGGCACGTTTTGACCCGTTAAAACAACGTACATTTTAACGTCTTGGCTTGGCATCGTGTAGCTAAACGAAAGCTGAGGAGACAAGAACGTGTTGCTAGGAGATGAATACCACATTGCAGTGTGGAATCCAGAATCTGGAGCTACCGCAATAGTTAGTACATCACCCTCGGTATAGAATTCAGCCGGAGCGCCTCCGTTAACTGTAATAGTTCCAAGTCCTTGACGAACTGAAAGTAAAAGCCTATAATCGTTAGCCATTATCCTTTATTTATCCTGTTATTAGCTTGACCAAATACATAAACCAAATCTTGGCCACGAACTACTAATTCTCCGTTCAAATCTCTATTAGCCGCAAACATTCCGCCTTGAGCGCCACCTCCTACAAAGCTAGAGCCTCCACCAACACCGCTAGAACCTACGGAGCTACCTCCACCGCCTCCACCACCCATACCTTTTTTACCAAGTGATCCAATAATTCCAGAAATTGCAGTTAATGCAACACCAGCCGCAATTGCTAAACCACCAGAAGGGATTGCTGTAAATGGGTTAGATAAACCAATTGAAGCCTTTCCAAAAGCAATAGTTGCAACACCGTAAGCAATTAATTGTTCTCCAAATTGTCCTAAGAATCTACCAAATGATTTTAATACTGATTGTCCAACTGCTTGAATTACATTTCCGCCAGTTGCCAAAGCCTCTCCAATTGTATAACCTAAATCAATAAATGCATCTGTTAAATTATTTTGCAAAAGGTCACGGACGGTAAATGCAAAATCAGAAACTCTTTGTTCAAAATCAGTAAATTTTTTAGGATTTAGAGCAGTTTCTAATTGTTCTAGGAATGGCAAAACATCAGCAACTTCTTGTTTTATACCCTGAACATTAGTGTTAATTTTTATTTCCTTATTTTCTATCTTATTAAGATTATCAGAAAATTGAAACGCTGCATCTGATGTCTTCATTAACTCTAATTCCGCATTATATGCAGCCATTTGAGTTTCATATAATTTATCATTTAACGCTTGTAACCCCTCATCGTCAGTCTCTATGCGAATAGGCTTATCTGGAATAGCAGTTAAAACTGCTCTAATATTTTTCTCGTAATCTTTTGTTGAAGAGGTTAGCTTATTTGTCAAATTTGCAGCTGTTTCTTGAGCTAAGTTATAATCATCCCAAGATTTGCTATATCTATCTAATGCCTCTTTTCTAAAATCTATCTTTTCTTGCTTGTCGTTGTAAAATTCTAGTTGTTGGCCTGCTGTGTTAACTTGTGAACTTAATTGATTATAAGCACTTACAGCATCCCTAACTTTTGGATCTAATGCTTCAAAAGCGGCAGTATTTCCTTTTAACCCATCAACAAATTTAATAGCCTCTTTTCTAGTCAAATCTAAAGCATTACCAACAACCTTCAATTGGTCATTTGCTAATTCTGATAATGTAGATTTTATACCAGTTAACTGTGTTTTATTTAATTTAGCAAATGCATCTGTTGTTATATTAACAGCTTCCTCAGCAGTAATAGAAAAAATGCTGAAATTTTTATTTAACTTCCTTACCTCATCCTCTTGAGCTCTAATAATATCATTGACAAATTTTAATGTGCCTAATTTATCAGCGGTGTCTTCTACTGTATCACCTAATTCTTTAAAAGTTTTGGTAACCTCTTCGTTTAAATCAATTGTTTCTTCCGCATTTTGAGAATAAAAAGTCCAAGCAGTAACTAAAGCAGAAACTCCAAGAGTTACCAAGTTTCCTGCACTAAATATACCTCCTAAAACTTGGCTAATTGATTGGCCCTTATTGCTAGCTTGATCAAAAGATTCAGCTAATGCAGTAATGTTGTTACCAACTCCAATTATACCAAATGGTAAATCTTGAATAAATCTAGCAAAGTTTACTCCAACTGCGTTATAATTTCTTGTCGCGTCACCAAGCTTATCAAACTTAGGAGAAGTCGCATCAACTGATTTACCAAGTTGGTTAAGTTGCCCTGTTGCTGAATTTACACCAGCGGCCAACCCGTCAACCTTGGCTATAAATTCAACTTCTATTCTTGGATTTGCCATTGCCTTTTTTATCTAGTTTACTTGCAATTTCCAACAATTTCTTCGCTTTAGCAAAGTCGCCTGGTGTTGACTCCAGTGGCTTTATCTTTTTATCCCAAGGTAAAGGCCAAATTTTATCTGGGGTAATGTTAGCCCCTTTCTTCAAATGAGGTTGTAAGCCAATAATAGCGTGAACTCTCATAGATTCAACCAAGTCTTTTTGGTCTATTTCATGGCCATAAATTAGAGCTTTCATCTCTTTTCTAGATAAAGAAAAAAGCTGATTATAGGGGATTTTAGTCCTTCCTACAATCAGCATTAGGTTTTCTCGAGCAGAATAAGGCTCTTCCTCTTCGTCTTGGTCGTCAGTTAAATTTTTTTTTCTTGATCTTCACCAACTCCAAGCTCGATTAATAAATCAGCAAGGACTTCATTAAACAACTTCATTACGTCTTTGCCTTCAATCCAAATTTTTAACTCCTCCAATGATACAGGAGAAGTTCCTCTTCGAACGCAAGCTACTTTATGACATTCAATCAAAAGAGCATAAATCATTTCGATTTTTGGTATTGATTGACCGTTAAATGCTTGAGCAATTCCTTGTCCTGTAAAGTCTTCGAAATTAGCCAAAGCCCCCAAATTTGGGTAAAAGAAAATCTCTCCCTCTTTGTAGGGAGCTGAATGGTATTTAGCCATATATTTTGTTTAGGTTGGTATTACGCTGATTACTGGAGCGCCAGCAAAGTCGAAAGTTCCAGAGAAAGACACTTGAGAGTTTCTTTCAGCAGTTATTTCAACAGAGTTTAATTGCGCATCAACAGTGATGATTTTGTCACCTGATTCAGTGCCGCCAAAAACCAACTCAAATACTTTACCGATGTCTTCCATCAAGTCAAAAGCCGAAAGGTTAGAAACGCCTGTAGATGCAAAATCAAGGTCTCCAGAGAAGGAGAATGATCCAGATTTATCACCGCCTTCAAGTCTTACTCCGTAGTCACCAGTGCAGTCGTTTCTTACTACTACTGATTCGTTGGAAATAGAAACTGAGGCTGAAGTTTTGCAAACGACTGGAAGTGAGTTCCACTCGAATGTAAAGAAATTACCAAGTTGATAGGTTGCCATAGCTTATTCGTTTATACAAATATACATAAATTTTTATTTATCAAGATACTTGGAAAATGTCCAAAGTATAAGACAAGATTTTTTGATAAGCTATCTGGCTAGTCCCTTGCTCAATCTGAGATCTTGAAAAGTTTTTACGGATATTAATAGCTTGCAAGTCAGCTGGTAAATTCAAGTAATTCAAAGTCATTTTCTGCTGTATTGCATTGGAAATGTTTTCGGACAATTTTTTACCTCCACTTCCTTGGGCAAATTTTGTAATGATGCTAATCTGAAACGTTACGCTTTGTCTAATTGAGCAATCATTATTTGTAGTTTCAGTTTCATTTTGATCTGTAATCAAAACATAAGCTTGAGATCCTAGATAAACAGCTGGATTAATTCCTGGAGGCAATTCTGTATCGTAAACAGGTAAAGTAACGCCACTTAGGGTTAAAGGTGAAATCGCATTAATTATTGCAATTCGTATATCGGTTGCTATATCTCTCATTTAATTTTCTTATTTATCTCTTCCTCCAATTCATTTACTAAATTAGCCGAATTTCTAAAGAATGCAGGGTAAAGATATGGCTTGCCAACAATTCTACCTTCTCCATTTCTAAAGAACAATTGTGCTTGATTCTTTATTTCTGAAGTATACTGAGCGCCACCAAGAATTTGTTCTGCACTTAAACCAGTGCCAAATTCTATCCAAGCTTCCCATTGATCTCCTTGGCTAGGAACATCTAAACCAACATTAAAGCCCAACCCGTTATCAATTACTTTTTTGTTTATTTTTTGTTTTATAAAACCTAAATTGATAACCTCATTACCAATTCTATAACTTGAAGGAGCTGAAGCTATTGCTTGGCTTTCAGTATTTGTGGCCGCATCCGAAAGTGTAAGTTTTATAACCTCAACTATTTCCTCTCGTTTTTTATTTATTAAATCAATAGCCTCATTCAGGCCTTTAGCCTTCACCCCCATTATACCCCCTCCATTCTGATTATGTACTCCTTATGTAGTCTTTGATCGTCCAATTGAACAGATGTAATCTTGTAATATCTATTCCGGTAATAAATCTGATAAAGCTCACTTGGTACAAAAGAAACTCTATACTGAATCCTAACCGTGTAGGTATTGGGTAGCACCATTTCGCCAGCCTCAGTTGCACTTTTACCATTGGTCTGATTAACAGAAGCAAAAGTCTGAAGCAATACAAAAGGACTTGGAGTAGTTCCTCCAGCCCCATCGCTTATGGCTTGAAAGCTTATAAACTCAACTTTCTGGTCGTATTTTCCAAAGTTTATCATTATACGAAATAGTCAGCTCTGTATCTAGTTTCCGCGGTAATACTTGCGTTCTGAGCTACTTGCTCCTGAACTGAAATGAGGTTTTGACGTACTGCAAAATCCGTTGCAATTCTCTTTAACATTGCCAAACGCAAATCTTGAGGCAATGGGTTATCGTCATTGAATCCAGCCGTATAAACGTAGTTTTCAATTTCCGTTTCGTCCGTAGTTACATCCTCCACCCAAGGGCCGATTGGATATATTCTCTCGTCTTTTTTATTATTCGATATAGTAACATCTCTTTCGACATAAAGCATTCCAGAAGCCTTCTCAGAAGCAATTCTAGCCGCTGGAATCAACTCGTCTCTGATCAACGTGTCCCAGTCATTAAAGTCGATTTGCATCCAAGACTTAGCCTCAGATAAGGTGATTGGCTCCGTTGCTACCTGATAATCGTAGTCAATGCGCAAAGGTTTTTTTAAGCTCATTTCGTTTTATATTCTTTTTTGTCTACTTTAACCCAAACGGCTAGACCTTTATCGACCAAGTAGGCATTGTAGGTTTCTCCTACGCAAATAACTTCGCCTTTCTCAAAAGGTACTAAGTCCACTAGTAATTTTATCATAAAGATACTATTTATTTTAGTAAATGTTTTTTATCGTTCCAAGGCTCAAAGTCAGACCATAGCCGGTATCCGTGAAATACGTATAAAGAGCGAATTAAACCAATCTTTAAACCTAACTCCTTTACGCGCATAGAAAACAGAGAATCAAACGCCAAGCTATTCTCGACAAACCTAATTTTCTTCCAAGTCTTGTACTGGAAAGCCATAAAGAAGCCAGCGATATATTGGCTAATCTCTTCGATGCCTTCTCCTTGGTAAGCCATTGCGATTTCGTAATGATTCCGCACGTTTAGATCGTAGCTGAATTCGTTTTTATGTAGCTGATGCTTTGACCTTAATCGATTCGTGTAGCAACCAACCAAGCCAAACTTATAACCATCTAAAGCCAAGGCATCGTGAATTCGCTTACCCCAGTCTCCAGTTAGATACAGAATGTCGCCATCCTGCATTACAATCCAATCGTCATCTTGAGCGTTTAAGGTACTCAAATACTCATTATAGGCTTTACCTATATTTTTATTTAAGTCGAATGGATTCGAGTAAAATATCTTCAAAGTCTGGCCCACGTTTTTTCCTCGTAAAAATTTAAATTCTTGTCTGAAGACGGATAGCCAAACAGACACTCGCTTGGCTTGGCAATTATTCCAGGGAATCGTTCCGTTAAATATCTATCCATCTGATAATCCTTTATTCTAGCTTTTACTTTCTCGGTATTAAACCAGTAGAAAGAGCCAGAGTAATGAAAGTCTTGCGGAACGTAAGGAGGGCAAGGCAAAAGCTTACCGCAAACGCCAGAGAATAGCTTATTAGAAAGATCTGGAATCGTTTCCAAGTTGGCTTTGTAGCTATGCTCAATCCAAAGGTCTAAGCCTCGCCAAACTGGCCTAGAAACCCCTTTGCAGTGAGCGTAAAACGTAATCCCATCTTTTACGCGCTTTATTGAATCCATAAAATGCACTGACTCACCAAAGACACGATTATTCTCTACTAGTTCTATTTGGCAGTCGCTCGGTAGGAGCTTTTTTAAAGGCTCTAGGTACGCTCTTCCATCTATTGCGACCTTTACCACCTTCTTGCCGTCAAAGATGCTCCAGTACTTATTTAATAGGCTTAAATTCAGTCTATGGTAATGGGTTATTTGTCCGCCGTAGTAAATAAAGTAGATTAGATTTTTTGGAACGTTAACGCCCATACAGTTGGAGTTTTTGGTTTCTCAATCAGCTTATACCCAAACTTTCTAAACATCGCTACCCATTGCGTTTCGCTTTTAATATTGATATGACCCCAAGCCTCATCGAAATCTGTTTTGTGAGAAGTTGACGAAAACAAAATAACGCGTGGTTTTACGGCCTCCAGAGCCTTCGAAATCTCTTGGTCGGTCATATGTTCAGCTACCTCAATCCAAAGCATTAGATCGGCTTCTTTTGGCTTCTGATAGACCTTTAACAATGGGTAATTCTCCTTGCAATAATCTCGATGCGCTTTGAATATGTCTTGCCCAATAATGTTAAACCCTTCTTGCCTTAAAACCTCAGAATAAACACCAGTTCCACATCCGTAATCCAAAACACTTTCGGGGTTAAACTTCTTGCAGTAATCTGCTACTGATTTAGCTAATCCAACAAAATCAGGATTATTCATTGTTAGGTTTAGCTCGTTTAACTCAGCCTCCAAAAATTCTTTATCTGTTAATTTCATATTTTAGATTTCTCCACAAGTTTTACAATTCTTTTTATAATGCATTGGGCATTGTGTGCCTTCTTGGTTGCAAGGCTCTTTCTCAAAATAAATAGGTAGCCCCCCCGGTTTAGTCAGATACCGCTCGCAAGACATTTTTAGCTTGCATCTTTGCGGCTTACAAAGTGTGAAATCAGCCATATTTTATTGTTTTATTTTAAAGTAAATCATTTTCAATGTGTTATACAAAAAAAGGCGGGAAAAATTCCCGCCCTTTTACCCTAAACACAAAACACTAACAAAATATTAAGTAGTCTCAAGAAGTGCCTTCGCAGCTGCGAAAGTTCCTTTAACCAATACTGGAGTATCGTTAGCAGAGATGAACTGAACCAAACGCTGCTCGATTCTTACAGTCTTCAAGTTGTCGATGAAGTCATCGCCAGACTCTCCGATTGCAACCTGCAAGCCGCTTCTCAAACGTACGTTGATAACAGAAAGGTCACCACCTACGAAGTCAGCAGCAGTTCCTGTCAAAGCGTTGGTTGGGATGATTTGAACTCCCCAAGCGTTGATACCACCATTTGCGTTGAAAGTAACGCCAGCAGGTAGGATATATTGCTTGTCAGCATCCTTCTCAGAAAGCATAACGTGGTAAGCACCAGTCTCAACGAATACGCCGTTAGCGGTTCCGTTAGCAGCTTTAACCTGAGCGATGATTCCGTGGATAACATCCCAGTTAGTAGCGCTTTCTACTTTACCAGCCATAGTAGCTCCGGTGAAAGAAGTAGACTTAGAAAGCAAACCAGCAAGCTGAGGAGAAGAACCGTTACCAGTAAACAATTGGTTTTCGATTACAGTCTCAACACGCTTAACGCCATTGGATTGGATGTAAGAAGCCAAGTAAGCGGCATCTTCCAACATTTCCATAGAAACTTTCATGTGAACGCCAATCTTCTCAACCTTAGCTCTCTGCTCCTTGTATTGAACGTCGATTTGAGTTTTCTCAACACCTTCGCCAATCATTACTGGAGTTCCCTCCTGATCGTATTCTTCAACCCATACTGCGTACTGAGTTCCGATAGCTCCAACAGATACGTTAGAAAGGTAAGTCAACAAACGCTGACGGATAGGAGAAACAACACCAGTGAACTCGGAGATTGTTACTTGTCCAGAAGAAGCTTCGTTAGCGATAGTAGAAGCCAAAGTGATAGTTCCTACTGCTTTCTCGCTGATTTCGAATACCAAAGGAGCCTTCAAACGAGCGTTTGGCTCAGACTTCAATCTTTCGATTTCTGCTTTTACTGGAGCGTAAGCCTTCATAAATGCACTCTTGAAATCTTCAGCATTTACTTCTTTCTCTACTGCACTCTTCTGAAGAGCGATGTCAAGCTTGTCAAGTTGCTTCTGCATTTCTGCTGCCTCTTCCTTGCTTACTACGTTGCTGAAAGATTTCAACAAATTCTCTGCCTTTTCGAAAGCCTCGTTGGCTTTTACTTCGGCGTTGCTAGCTTTTGCCTTAAGGGCTTCACCAGCTTCTGCGATTACCGCTTTAACGGCATCCAAAGTTAGATTTTCCATGATTCAAATTGTTTTTTAAGTTCGTTTATAGTTAGCGTTTCAACCTCCACGGCTTTCTTCTCTACCAAAGTAGCTTCAGCTGGCTTTAGCATTTCCAAAAGTGATTTAAGTTGATTCTCTAATTTCTCAAGTGTTTCGTCAGTTGCATCTGAAGTCTTTACAAACTTCTCAAGTCTTGTTAAATACTCAAATGCATCCGCTTCGCTTTTAAGGTCGATAAATGTAGTCTCCGGATTAGCGCCCAAGAACTGAACCGCTGAACCTTCATACATCATTACTTCCTTAATTCTGTTTGCCTTAGCCTGGTCGTCATACATTTCCTTAATTGTACGGAATCCAAAAGAATGTTGGTTAATCAAATCCGATTCTACCATCTTTTGGAAGTCTTGTCCCATATTATGGCTGCCAATTTTCGATACATATTTTAGACCTATTTGGTCTTCATAAAGTTCATTAATTTTTCCAACAACCTTTGTTTTATCGTGGTCCAAAAGGTATTTAATCAATTGCTTTCCAGCTGGTCCGCGTTCTTGAATTGTCTTGGTAAATGCACCTGGCTCGATAATATCGCCATCCAAATCCTTGTTACCAAAAACTGCAAAATAGCCAGAAACAATTCCTTGCTTCATATCGCTATCTTGAAAACCCTGATTAAGTCCTTTTAATATCATTCTAGTGTCGTTTTCCTTTATTTCGCCTAGTTCTCTAAGCTTTCTTTTACTCCAGGCTAGAGCAGCTTTACCACCCCAAGCATCGTACATTAATAAACCGCATCCATCAGAATAAGAAGTAGAGCTTTCCAAATCTACCTCGTGTCTACTCAAATAGGAATACATTCTTTTTAAAACATCCAACGAAATCGCTTCACCGTTTGCGAGCTGGTTGGCTCTTTGCTTGCCAACTGGAGTTCCACAAGGACCCCATCCATTCTCCTCAACGTATTTCAAAACGCGTCTTGCGTTGTTTTTTACCGCCTCTGGATAATCGGAATAACTCTTTGCGTTTTCTTCAGCCATTTAGCTTATTCGTTTAAGCAAATATACAAATAAAAAAAATTAGGAAACAAAATGCTTAGAATTTAAAAGCATCAGGGAAATTTCTTCTTGCATATCTTTCAGAAACGTAAATAACTACACACGAGCAGTTTATGGTCTGAGCTGGCCCTCCGTTTAAATCTCCAGGCTTATCCATTAGAACCTGAACACCATTGGTGTTAAACACAAACGGCTGATCAAACCGAATAGGCTTATTCTGAGCCTGAATGTGCTGAATCCTTGGCTCCTTGGCTCCTCCGTGAATCCAAATCTTCCACAACTGAGTTCCCGTCTGATTTGCCCAATCAATAGCAGATTTCATCTTCCCTTCGTTATATGCTCTAGTCGATTCCGTTCTAGCAATCGCTCTAGCTCGCTTTACATCAGGAATCTGATCAAGTAACCTCTGCTCAATCTGTCTAGGATTCAATCCCTCCTGAAGACCCTGAGCTACAATTTCATTTACTCTTTTCTGAGTAGTATCCGTAACCGCAAATATTAGTTGACCTAGATTCTGGATTACCCAGTTCTTTATGAACTCAAGCCAGGTCGCAAGAAAGAAATTATCAGGCAAAAAACCTTTCTCCCGATTATCCTGTCTAATTCTATTAAACTCCTTAGTAGCAGAATCGACAAATACTTCTTGATAAAACTTAACGTAAGCTTCCTGCATCGGCAATAACGGAACGGTCTCCTTTGCCTGCAACCTCAAAGCTTCGGTGAATATTTTTACACCAAGGCGCTCGTATTTCTTCAAGTCAGCTTGTGCCGACCTTCTTACCTTGGCGTAATTTATCTTCCTCATTTCTTAGGCTTGGAAATCCACAAAGTCCGTTGCAGCAGTTCCTAGAGCTTCCTCGCTTGGAATTACGTTGCTAGGAATCCAATGTACGTCCATCGCTGGATCTTCGCTAGCGTGCCAGTTCAACAAGCTTCTAACCTCGTTTCCTGTGAAGTACGGTGATTTGCCGTACGTGTCCAAAATAACCTTCACGTCAGGCTGAAGCTCAGAGAAGCTAGAAATATCGAAGTCAATCACGTAATCCATTCCATAGGACTTACCCAACCACTGTGTAAACTTCTCCTCAATCATTTGAAGCTGTGGCATAATCACGTCAGTAACCAAAGACTTCTGAGCGTGTTCTAAGTTCGCATATGTAGCGTTTGAACTGAACAATACAGGATTAACTCCCCACAAACCGCAAAGAGTCTGCAAGTCCATATTCTGAGAGTTAATAATGTCCATCGCCACCGGAGACAAACCAATCGCATCGTAACGCAACGGAATCGAAGAAGCTACAATCTTATTCAGGTTCTTATTGCCGTTTATCCTCTCATCAATCCGCTCATCCATCTTCGCTCGCTGATCAGGGCTTGGCCAGAACTCAGGGTTAGGAACGTTAGGTGAAATAATACCTTTTGCACCGCCATTCTGGAAAGTCTTCTGCTTCGCCTCTGTCGCTTCGTTATTTGCCTGCAATGTCGTCAAGCCAGCCAAGAGTGGAGGCATTCCGCGCAACTGCGCACCATTCAAATCCCAAGTAAGATTAGTAGTCTTAATGTGCAACACCTGACTAGCAGGAATCTCGATGTTCTGATCGCCGATAATCAACTTATAACCTCGCACAGGCTCAAACAAGTTGCCAGCGACTATTTCAACATAGTTTGACGGCAAAACATACATTTCCTTAATCTTGCCCTTATTCAGGCCGTCTGTAGGCTGGAAACCATAAACGAATATTTCGCCGCTAGTATTGTACCAAGTCAACATAGAATCCAAGAATTCAGCCCAAGTCTGCATTGGGTTCGGATTCTTAATCAACTGGTTCACAGGATCAGAATAACCCACGTCCCGCAATTCTTTTTTTCTAAACGCTATGCTTTGAACTCTGTTTAACTCCTTTGCGCTATATTTTCCGCCTCTGTATTTTTTAGCCGCTTCTGTTTCTTTGTAAACGTAAGTCGGACACTGTTTACCCTTTTCAGCTATTTTTCGAATAATCGAATACACCAAGGCATTACCTTTGTATCCTTTATCGATAAATGTCTGTTGATTTGAGTCATACCAAACCACAAGCGTAGAAGCCGTGAATTGGCCATATAGGATTTGATTTAATAGGTTTACATCTGGTTTCTGTGGCGTCGAAATAACCGCTGGATTAATGTAAGACCTTAGAGCCTTTAATAGCATAGCATATTCGTTTTAGCAAATATACATTAAATATTTTTTTCAAAATAAGCTACTCCCCAAAACCACAACACTACCAAGCCCAAACGGCCGTACCACTCCCACGCGAATAGGTTAAAAGATAGAAACACAAAGGATGCTAACAAATAACAGGTTATTATCCATAAAACCAGCGCAATAGATTGTTTATTCATATAGAAAATTCGAAGTTAGTTTTAACCATTAATTCCGTTAATCCCCAAACAAGCGCGTCCACGCGATCGGGCGATTTTCCTTTGTCCGGGTCAAAGGTAACCATTTGCGATTCTAATATAGGAAAACTTCCAACGTGATATATTTTCCCTTGCTCATATAATGAGTAAACGGGTTCAGCTCTGACAAATTTTCCCTTTGTTGCGGTTACTAATTTTATTCTGTGGTTCGTTCCTTGGGATTTCAATACAGCTTCAACCATGTCGCCGCCTTGATTTTTCTCGGCTACAATACAATCGGCGTTCCACCTAAACGCGGCGTCGTTCGATATCTTTGCCCAATGATTAGGCGAATATTTCCCGCTCAAATCTTCCAACACATAGCCAAAACCTTCGCTATCTTTACCTACTACAATTAGACCGGTTTCGTCGCTGTTCATGTTGGCCGTTACGGCCGGATCAATTGCAACGATTATTCGAGAAAGGTTTGGCGCTTCGATTATTCGAGTTTTGGCAATTATCTGTCGATTCCAAAGCATTCCGTCGGCGTCATCTAACCAAGTGCCTAAAAATAAGTGTTCATATCGGGCGGGGTTTTCTCGTTTGGTTTTTTCGGCGGCTTGTATAAACGAATCGGATAAATTTATTTTATTATCCAAATAGGTCGTGTGAATGTAAGTCGTGTCGCTTCTTTTCTTTTTTACAAAGTCGTTATAAATCCAATGCGATTTGTACGCGGGATTCATTACCAAAATAACGCGGTTAAAATTATCTTTTGCTCGTATTGATAAATCGACTTTATCGAAAACGTCCGGGTCGGTTAGTTCCTCGGCTTCGTCAATTACCCAAGTAGAAAGTCCGGCGATCGATTTTAGATTTGCAGTGTTAACGCCTGAACTCGTTTTAATCCCTCGAAATAGAATTTTCGATCCTGTTAGCTTGTTTATTATTTCGGATTGGGTTACTTCAAAATCATTTACTTTTCCCATTACTTCAATTTTATCCAAAAACTCGGGGATAATCGAAATGAAAGCACTTACCAAAGTGTAACGCGTGAACAAAATAACGTGCCCTTTTTCGTATGTTAGATTAAGAAGAAAAAGCGCCAAAGTCCAAGATTTTCCCGATCCACGGCCGCCGGTTATCAGAAAATACCTTGTTTCCGGGCGCTCGTAAAATAACGGTTTATAATCCTCAATTAATTGAATCATTTAAATAAATATTTTGTCCGTTTCTATTTGTTCGCTCGTTTGGGGATCGCCGCCAAACCTTTCTGGGAATGCTTCGTGATCGTTTTCTATTTCGTCGACTACCTTCGCGGATTCTATAGCAATATTTTTCCCGATCCACTGTATCGGCGGGGCTATCTTTTCGCCGTTGGTCGTTACGTCAATTTGTTGCTTTGGTAATCCAAAACGATACGAAAGCCAAAGCTTAATAGCTTGGGTATCGCCTTGTTGACATTTATATAAAAGCGCTTGCCAAATTTTATCCGGTACGCTAATCGCGTCCATTTGTTCTATTAGCTTGACTTCCAATATTTTAGGTTTCCTTCCAGCGCCTTCCCTAGCTCCGCCCGCTCCTTTTTTATTTGTCATACTAACTAATTTTGAAATAAAATGAATATTCAAACCTAAAGGTAAATGAAAAAAAATAAAAAAAAATAAAAAATATTATTACAAATACTTGCATATAATTACAAAAGGTTGTAATATTACATAACAATACAACGGAACGGAATAAGTCCAAACCGAAAAAAAAGTAAAAAAAATAATTCAAAACACTTGCTTTTAATTACAAACCTTTGTAAATTTACATAACAATTAGAAACAATCACAAACACTTAAACACAAAACACAATGAACACTACAGCAAACAAAATGAACGAAAACACAAAAGCAAACCTTATCGCGTTTGGTATTATGGCCGTGGTAATTATCGCGGGTATTTTTTACGGTATACAGTTGGACGCTATCGGATACTAATATGAAAAAAACAGTTAAAGTACTCGGACAAATTATTTATTTTATAATCGCTTTTTTACCAATCTTATTTCTAGGCTACTTATTAGGACTAACATTAATTAAATAAACTTAAAACACTAACAAAATGAACACACACACAAAAAACCACACCTCATTTGGCTACTCGGACGCAAAAAGCAAATCAATCGTTTGGGCCGCGTATGCGGAACACTTCGCGGGTGAAGAAATAATGGAAGAAGGATTCAACATAAACAGCGGGAACGTTTATATAGCTTTGGAAAACGGCGTAACAATTGCGAGCGCGTTTGGTCAAGCAGTTGATTTTTACGTTTACGATTTCGATAACGACGACGAATTCTCGTTCGAATCAATCGAAGAATTAAACGAGTTTTTACAAAATAGACATTAAATAAAGGGGCTTAAATAGCCCTTTTTTTTTTCGCAAAAATTAAAAAAAATAATTAAAAATAGTTGCTTTGAATTACAAAAGGTTGTAATATTGTACAACACTAAACACAAACACAAAATGGAAAATCTATTAGGTAACGGAAACAGTAAGCTAGTTAAAACCGCAAAAGAGTTCGGCGTTAAAATCTTTAATTTTTCAATCCCGGCGGGTAATGACAAAAAGAGCGGGAAAATTACTTGCCCTTTTGCGGGTAGCTGTTTAAAACTTTGCTATGCAAAAAAAGGTATGTATCGTTTTGGGAACGTTGAGCGCGCGTTAAGTAAGCGTTACGAAGCTAGCAAAGAAGCTGATTTCGTCGAGCGTATTAGCAACGAATTAAAAAAGGTTAAAAAAGGCTTGCAGGTTTACGTTCGAATTCACGACAGCGGCGATTTTTATTCGCCTGTATACTTCGCAAAGTGGCTAGAAATTGCGCGTTTGAATCCAAGCGTACGTTTTTACGCTTACACCAAATCGCATTCGTTTATTCGTGGTATACAACTACCCGAAAACGTAGACTTAATTTTTTCCCTTGGCAGTAAAAATGACGAACTAATAGACGTGGAAAACGAGCGCCACTCGCAAATATTTAAAACAGCGGACGAAATGGCCGCGGCGGGTTACACGGATGCGAGCTACCTGGATTTAAACGCTACTAAGTGGTACACAACAAATAAAAAAATAGGTTTACTAATCCACTAAAAAAATGCAAAAGCCTTTATTTTCGATTCATTCAATCGCGGCCCTCGAATCGCGTACGTTTTCAGCACTTCGCGCAAATATTGAAAACACGCCCGAAAAATTAGAACTCGCTAGAAATCTTTACCCTAGTTCAGATTTTTATTTTGAGTTTCATTTTACGCCTATTTCATTGGGCATAATTTTCGGCGCTTAAAAAAGCAATTTTGGAACCTGGGCGGGATCGTTTCCCGCCGTTGCTTCTTTTATTTCTAACTTAAAACACAAAAAAAATGCCTGATTTATTCGAATATCCCGAAACCTGGCCCGCTAATTTGCGGGCTATTTTGGCGCGTTATTTAACCAAGGAACAAAACTACACTAATTTAAAACAGCTAGAAAACGAGCTTTTAAAAATAGGTTACTCAATTGATTACGGCCTGGATTGTGTGGCGTACAACTTGCAAAAAATAACGGCGTTTTAACGCGTTTAAATTTTCGGTAATACATTACCACTAATAAAAAAAAATCGCCTTGCTACGGGCTTAAAAATAGCCTAAAAAACCAAGAGAGAAACATAGACGAAACCCAAATAGTTAGTGGAAATTAAAACCGCTCGTATTAGTGGAAATTAAAACCGCTAGACTAAACCAAGTTTAAACCGGACGGGATTAGACGAAATCCAAAAGAGTAGAAGAAATTTAAAACGCTAGACTAAACCAAGCGCAAAATTTTAACCGCGTAAAATCTAGTTTGGATTAGTGGAAATTAAAAACCTTAGACGAAATCTAAACCTTAGACGAAATCTAAAAACCTAGTGGAAATCTAAACACAAAAAACAATGAATAACAAAGAATTAAAAAAAGGCGAAGCGATTAAAATCCAATTGCCAAACGGAAAAAAATTCGATTTAATTTTTGTCGATTACGCGTCGATCCAAGGTTTAGCTTGGGGAAAATTTAAAAATGAATTTGGCGAAGTTATTTTAAAACCGTTTAACCTTTCTTTAATTATTTAAAATCCCTAGTGGAAATTAAAAACCCTAGTGGAAATTAGAACCAGTTAGAACCAGTTCCAAAATTTCAAAACCCTAGTGGAAATTTCAATACCTAGTGGAAATTAAAACCAGTCAAACAAAAAAATTACCGCTAGTGGAAATACAAAAATAAATTTTACAATTTAGTTGCATTGAATTACAAAAGATTATAATTTTACTTCAAGTTAAACACTAAAACACACAAACAAAATGCTAAAAGATCACCATTTTATTTTCGAGCAATCTGGATTTATTCTGGAACTCGAATCATTCGAAAACCAAGGAATTGTTTTGGATATTTTTTTAGGTAGTGGAAAATCCATTTCTCTAGAAATTTATGACGAATTAAACGAGCGATTCACAGATCATTACAAAGTGATTTGCGCAATTTTAGATCCATTTATTGTTCAAAAACTAGAAAACGAAATTAAGAAATGCTTTACGAAATGATGTCAGCCACAGAATACGGAATTCTAAAAGGCTTCAGCGAAAAATCAACCAGAGTTCACCAAATTATTCGATCAGGTAATTTCCCGGACGAATGGGTTCAGGCTCCAAAGAAAATAGGAAATCAGTGGATAGTATTTGTAGACTTAAATTGGATAAAAGATGCTAGTGTACGTAAGTGAGGAAATCGACAAATTTATCGCCCAGAACTACGGCGAAGTTTCAAAAGAAATGCGAATTGCAATTTCTAACACATTCGAACTGTATTGGGATAAGTACGGATTCAGGTACGCAGCACTCAAGACGCTAAGAAAATACCAACCTACCCCCCCCCCTCCCGGATTTAGGAAACACTAAGTAAAAATTTTAAACACAAACACAAAATGAAAGAATTAATTTTAATCCAGAGCGAGCTAAAAGCTCCAAAGAACCAGTTCAACGCCTTCGGTAAGTACAAATACCGAT
>JACCDV010658077.1_pt1 | contig 20190 bp, 28 predicted proteins | sample 7446131 | NCBI WGS metagenome assembly JACCDV01 (sample SAMN15323448, study PRJNA562643) | freshwater metagenome | isolation source: river surface water | place: USA:Blue River Watershed | collected 2017-08-17 | reverse complement strand
GAATACCGTCTTTGATACGAGCACTTTGAACTTCCACGTGATCAGCTAAGCTGAATGTGCGAACAAATTTGCGAGCACTGATACCCTGATGGCGGAATACCCATGCTTCAGCTTCTGTTGCGGTGTTCTTCTCACCTGTGATGATCAATTGACCATCCTTGACAGAAACATCAATATCGCCTTGGCCAAATCCGGCAACGGCAACTTGAATCACGTAGCTATTCTCGCCTGTCTCGGCAATGTTGTACGGTGGATAATTTGTTGATGCGGCATGATCAATCTGGTTGACAATGCGATCAAAGAGTCTATCTACACCAATGGCGTTGCGATAGAATGGTGATAAATCAAAAGCGGTAATTTTAGTCATTTGTTTTCTCCTTTATTAAGCAAGTTGACTATACAGTGTGGACCCGACCATCGGCATCCACACATGTATTTATTTCAGTTAATCACTGAATTACATCATACCAGGCATTCCGCCCATTTGCGGAGCTGGAGCACCTTCTTTGGGTGGCAACTGAGCAATTGAACAGTCTGTGGTAAGAATCAAGCCAGCAATTGAACCAGCATTGGTCAAGGCTGTTTTAGTCACTTTGGTTGGGTCAATGACACCTTGTTCAACCATGTCACCGTATGTGCTATCGGCAGCGTTATAACCGTAGTTGCCTGACTTGGCTTTGATTTCAGCAATGATAACATCTGCTGAATCGCCTGCGTTGAAAGCAATACAACGAGCCGGTTCTTCTAATGCGCGACGTACAATGTTGATACCTGCTGTTTGATCAGCGTTGGTGCCAGTCAATGAGGCAATGGCTTGCTGAGCACGAATCAATGCTACACCACCTCCAGCAACAATGCCTTCTTCTACAGCGGCACGAGTTGCGTGTAATGCATCATCCAACCGGTCTTTCTTTTCTTTCATTTCTACTTCTGTAGCAGCACCCACACGGATTACAGCAACACCGCCTGCTAATTTAGCAAGACGTTCTTGAAGTTTTTCCTTGTCATAGTCACTGGTAGCAGATTCAATTGATGTACGGATTGATTTGACACGTGACTCGATAGCGGCTTTGTCGCCCGAGCCATCGATGATGATTGTGTTGTCTTTTGATACTTCAACTCTGGCACACATACCCAAATGCTCTGCTGTGGCTTTGTCCAATGTCAACCCGATGTCATCAGTGATAACAGTAGCACCTGTCAATGTAGCAATATCTTGCAACATGTCTTTCTTACGGTCGCCAAATCCAGGAGCTTTGACAGCACATGATTTGATAATGCCGCGAGCAGTGTTCACAACCAATGTGGCCATGGCTTCTGCTTCTAAGTCTTCGCAAACAATCAACAATGGTTTACCAGCTTTGTTTACTGCTTCAAGAATTGGCAACAAATCACGAATGTTTGAAATCTTTTTGTCGCACAACAAGATGAATGGATTTTCTAATACTGATGTTTGTTTGTCATTGTTAATGAAGTATGGTGAAAGGTAACCGCGGTCAAACTGCATACCTTCTACAACATCTAATTCGTTTTGTAGACCTTTGCCATCTTCAACAGTGATCACACCTTCTTTACCCACTTTTTCCATGGCATCAGCAATGATGTTGCCAATGTCTGTGTCAGAGTTGGCACTGATTGATCCAACTTGAGCAATTTCTTTGCGTGTGCTACATGGCTTGGATACTTTGTCTAATTCTGCAACAGCAGCTGCCACAGCAAGATCAATACCACGCTTTAGATCCATTGGGTTGTGACCTGAAACCACAAACTTCATACCTTCTTTAACAATGCTCTGTGCCAACACTGTAGCAGTGGTTGTACCATCACCGGCTTTGTCTGCTGTACGACTTGCTACTTCTTTGAGCATTTGTGCGCCCATGTTTTGTAGCTTGTCTTCTAATTCAATTTCTTTGGCCACTGTCACACCGTCTTTGGTAATGTGTGGTGATCCAAACGACTTTTCAATAACAACATTTCGACCTTTAGGGCCCAACGTTACTTTGACTGCGTTGGCTAGGATGTCAACACCTTCGACTAATTTATTGCGACCTTGGTCGCCGAACACTACTTGTTTTGCTGCCATCTCTTATTCTCCTTTGTTTACAACTGCCATTACATCATCTTCACGCATGATGAGATATTCTTGATTGTCAATCTTGACTTTTTGTCCTGCTGTTTTTGCAAACAACACACGATCACCAGCTTGAATAACCATAGGTACAATTTTGCCGTCAATGTCAACTTTACCTGTGCCAGCGGCTAATACATCGCCTTGGCTGGGTTTTTCTGCGGCTGCATCGGGAATCACAAGACCAGATTTAGTCACAGTTTCTGCTTCAAGCACTTGGACCACTAATCGGTCACGAATTGGTTTTAACTTCATTTTTTCTCCTTGATAATTAAATTCTACGTCAGTAGATAGTATAACACACATTGTGAAATGTGTCAATGATTAATTTTAGGATTAGAGTGGCTAGATCAGCCGAGATGATTTTGTCATGTTATTCTCCTTAATTAAGCAAGTTTAATGTTTGTAGCCCATTAGGCGCTACAAGATTATTTATAACACAGATTTCTGATTAATACAATTTTTTTGGTAAACTTTGTTTGGCAAGTTCTTTGCGATGGCGGTTTTTTGCTGCGGCTTTTTTCTTCTTGCGAGCAGTGGTAGGTTTTTCGTAGGTTTCACGATCGCGCAGATCCTGTAATAGTCCAGATTCCATTACTTTTTTCTTGAACTTGCGTAGAGCCTGTTCAACTTTGCCATCTTTGACAATTACTGAGTTTCCGTATATTGGTTTCACTGATTTTCCTGTACAAGTGTCATTGGAGTATTTACCTGGGTTTTATCTATGACAACCTTAGGAATTTTACGGGCTCGATAATCATGTAAATTGTACATGTGTGGCATTAGCACTCGTTCTAGTTCTGTGTGCAGTCCACGAGCTCCGGTTTTTGTAGCTAGAGTACGCTCTGCTATCAAGTCTAAACTGACTTTGTCAAATTCTAGATCTACACCGTCCTGATTAAACAACCACTGATACTGCTGAATTAGATTGTTGTTGACTCCGGTTAAAATAGTTATTAACTGTTGTTTGTTCAAGGATTGCAAACTGACAATGTTGTTGAATCGTCCCACAAATTCTGGAATCATGCCATACCGTACAAGATCATCAGGCACCACAGAATCCGTTTGAGATTGATCCACTGATTCTACCATGGCTCCAAAACCAATGCTAGTACCTTGCTTTCTGTTCTTGACTATGTTGTCCAATCCCACAAATGCACCGCCTACTATGAACAAAATATTTGTGGTATCAATTTCCACTGTTTCAGTTTGAGATGATTTTCTAGCGCCTTGTGCTGAAATTTTGCATCGAGTACCCTCAATCAATTTAAGCAAAGCCTGTTGCACTCCTTCACCTGATACATCACGTGACACTGTGGATCCTTCACTTTTTCTTGCTATTTTGTCAATTTCATCCAAGAACACAATACCACGTTGTGTGCGTTCAATGTTGTTGCCCGATGCTGTGTACAATCTTGATATCAAGCTTTCTACATCTTCGCCAACATACCCGGCTTCGGTTAGTGTAGTAGCGTCGGCAATCACAAACGGAACATCAAGGTACTTGGCCACACTTTGAGCCATCAACGTTTTACCAGTACCGGTTGGGCCAACCATTAAAATATTTGATTTAGATATTTCACAATCCGGCGATGTATTACCAATGCGTTTGTAATGGTTAGCAATACTGACACTTAGAACCATTTTGGCTGTGTCTTGTCCTACAATGTATTGATCTAAATAATGATGAATTGATCTTGGATCAAGGTTGATGTTGGATATTGCTGACAAAGGCTTTTTGTGTTTTTTGGTGTCTACCAATAACGATTGACATAGGTCCACACATTCATTGCATATGGCAACATTGTCACCCACAATCAATTTGATCACATGATCTTTGTGCTTGTTACAAAAACTACAATGTTCAACGTTGATATTTGCCATATTAGATACGTGTTAGTCGTTGTTCAATTTGATCTCTTTCAGCATCACTCAACAGTTCTGGGTCATACTCACCTGAATCAATCTTAGCAATCAGATGATCGATGTAGGCATCATCATAGGCATATTGATCGCTGAATTTTTTGTCAATTTCAATCCAACGACTGCCGTTGTATTTGTACAATGCACTGGGCAATCGATCCACACGCAGGAAGGTATCGCCTTTGACTGCAGATGTTGGAAATTGACTGCCAAATCCCAACATGGTTCCTTGTCGTTGATTATCCGGCTGTAATTCTAAATCTTCCCATGGTAGATGATCAATTTTGCCATGCTCAAATAAATCTCGTTGGTGTTTGATAGTGTCGTTTGGATTGGCTTCTTTCCATTGACGCATGGCTTCTTTGTCTTTGTCTATTAAGTAATCACCTGGGCGCTCGTCAGTGGCGTCTAATCCTGATGCATTAGGGCTAACAAACATTGGTTCTGCATCGTTAGGACTGATCATAGGATCTTGTGCCAGTTCTTGATCAGTTACCGAGCTAGGAGGAATCACTGGTGCGTAGTAAGTTTCTACAGGAATATGTGTATGTCGATCTTTTAATTCTTCCGTGTGTACATTTTTGGGAGTTATTTGTTCAACCATTTTTTCTAATTTAGGTTGCTTATCCCAGAAACGAGCACGTTCCTTGGCACGATCAAACCAATCTGTAATCTCTGAATCTTCTTCAAAATCAATACCGCGTTTGCCTTGTCGTTCCCACTTGATTGATTCAGTGGCAGCCAACACCATCATGATGGCCAATGGATCAAATACCAGCACGAGAATAATAATAACCCAACGCACTGCTTTTTCTAACAAGTTGGCATCAGGATTGTCACCGTAAATTAAGGCGGCAATGTATTTGATTGGGCCTACCTCGGCTTCTACTTTACGCAACTCGCTTGCAATAGGAGCACGTTCTTCATTGTATGCAGCAATTTTCTTCTGTGCTGTGGCTATTTCGTTTTGTAATGTAGCACGCTCACGAGCTTGACTTCTACGAATCTGCACGGCCTTGTCAGCACCTGCTTCAGTGGTTGATCGGCCCAGGGTTTGATCAACAGCTGAGTCCATTTGTGCAATGGCACGACGAGCTGATTCTATGGTATCACGCTCTGTTTTGATTTTTTCATCTAAGATTTGTACCTTGGCTGCTACATCACCTGTGGGCACTGCTTGATCCAAGTGTGCCTTGCTCAAGAATCCAAAGATACCCATTGACGTAATAAACATCAACACAATCACACTAAACGTCAACTGAACCTTCATTGAGCGTTTGCAGTATTGCCAGTATTCGTGTAACCAAATAGTCACAGTGACTTTGGCCACTTCCATAATACCGCCCATGATGATGATGGGAATAGTAGCCGCGGCGAATATGGCTGTCAAGCCAATAATACTATACCATGCGGCAACTAGACTCAAACTCAGTGCTACTGCCAATGTCCAATAACTCAATATCATAACTTAATATTTACCGCCATATCCTATGTTTTTCAGCTACCCATTCCTGTCCATCGTATTCATCTATGGTCCATTCTATGTCACCGGGTATTTTGACTATTTTTAGTTTGGCAAAATTGCTGTTGGCTTTCGCGCCCATCTCACGAACAATACCAACTAATATAGGGTCATCACGAGAGATTTCTCTATCGTACCAATAGTCACCATTTGCTAGTTTGATTTCTTGACCAAATCTAATGGTATCATCTCTAGACTCTCTGTCGCCCAATGTGTAGTCGATACCGGCGCGATCAAGGTAAGCAATTTGAGCATCCCAACTTAGACCAAACCCACCATGGCAATTGTTGATCACAATGTGTCTTACTCCTTTGAGTGCTTCAAAGGATTCTTGTTGCTCAGCATCCAACTGCTGAAGATCCTCAGGTGAAAGATACTGACTGGCCATGTCACACATTGAACTAAAACATGTAGGGCAAAAATGCACAGGAAGGATACCAAAGTATCCATCTATGCCACCCTCATCATCTGTGAACTCACACGAGCACACATTACAGACGTGTGTTATTTCTTCTTCCATTTTTCCAATGTCAAATTGTAATCTCGCTCGGCGTGTATCAACCTGTTTTGTAACTGTTCTACTTGGCGTTCACATCGATACAAGCGTATGGCCAACAGCACTATTGTAGCAACAATGATGGTCATAGTCAAGCCCCAACCTGCTATGAGTCCGTAGATACTGTACCATAAGTTTTCAACGTTGTCTATTAAAAACGAGATTGGATTTAGATTGATCAATCGTTGGCCTCTTCGTTGGCGGTTTTAAATGGCCATACTCCACCTTGTACCGATTCTAGTTTGGTGGGTTCAACTTCTTGACCAGTATCGCCGTAGGTATCTTCGTCTACTAGTTCAATTTTTACTGGACCTAAAATAGCAACATGGTCATCTTCAATTTCCCAATTGTGGTCGCCATCATACAACCAAGCTGTCCCCCACCGTCCATCAGCATCTTCGCTTTCGCCACGCAGTATTGCTTCAATTTCTTCTTTTTCCTGATCGGTGAACCCATCATTGTAAACGTTGCCGTCCATGTCCCAACAACCAAAGTTTACATGTACAGCAATGAGATCATCAAGCTCACAGCCCCAGCCTACATCAGGTCGACAATACACACGATCTGTTTCAGTATCATAAACAGGTTCATCCTCTTCTCTAAATCCTTGACCCCAACGCCATGTTTCTGTGACATCAAATCCGCGAATAGTGCCATTGGGTAGGCGCTCAAATACATCAACAAAGTATTCTACTGATTTCTTTTCTAGTGGTGTGATGCGATATAATTTGGCCATTATACATATTCCCATTCTGTGGATTCAATAACTTCACGTGCTTTGTGTCTAGCTTCGGCCAAGGTCAGTGCCGGTATTTGTGCTGTGAGTATTCCATTTTTATCAACCTTGATATCCCACGGAGCAGGCATTTTTAAACTAAATGAACCCACACGTACTTGCACTGTGAACAGTTCACTGTATCTTGCTTGATTAATTACGTCTTTTGCGTTTAGCATTGGCATCCTTACATGGTTGATCACATTCATCGCGGCCTTGATGACATTCGCCATAGCACCCGCCTGGTAATTTTTTTACAATCCAAACAACAGCCAACAATGCAACTGCAAATATTGATCCTATGGCTATGGCTGTCATTTGCGACTCAACTCTCTAACAATGCGCTCTTGTTCATGTTGATATAAACGATACTGAAAGCGAACAAACCAAACAACAGTATCAATCAAACTGACAGCAATGCCCGCTATCATAATACGAAACGGCCACGGATCTGGACATGCACCCAACTTGGCAATCAAAGCCAATAGCACTATACCAAACGCATAAAATTGCGCACTCTTAAAACAGCCTTCAAACTGCCACTGTAAAAATTTTAACATTTTCATATTATTTCAACTCCACTGGTTCACCACATTCAGGACAACGCATCTCACCATCTTCATCATGAGTGTTGTCAATTGCTCCGCGCCAATCACACTGTACGCATTCACATTCAAATATCACTAACTTTTCAGGATCTGTGTTTAACCCTCGCCAATCAACAATCCCTTTAACTTTGTCGCCATCACTATCTTTCCAAGTACGACCAGACCATGTTGCTTTAAATGTAGCCGGAAATGGCCACACAGGTGTTTTGCTAGTACGCACTTCATATTCGCCTTTGCGTACAGGTTTAACATCCGCTGGATACCAATCTGTCAGCAGGTGCTCTTCGATAATTTTATCAAGTTCTTGTGCTGGATCCCAAATCTCACTGGTGCAGGCACTCTCCGGCATGCTGTCCCACTCTAGACCTTCGTCCTCTCGATCATCTAGTGCAACAGGCTCGTAAGGTTCTTCGTCGTTGAGCAACACCCACTTGTTTTCGTTCCACTTGCCTGTGGTACTATAACCGCCAGTGCCGTCTAGTTCTTCGCCGTCGTATTCTACTCCGGTAATAATATACCAGTCGTCACAGTTTTCGTAATAGACGGTGAGCTTCTTGGGATCAAATGGTGCGTTGAGTGTAAACTCAGTGTCAAAGAAACAACCTTTTTCACCTTGCCCGCCCCAGAATACAACTTGATCTATGTCACCATCCACTAGATCCAAGATTTCGCCGCCGCCTGATTCTTGTACAGTGACTCCAGCATCTTCGAGATTAGCGTAGCCACAGTCATGTTCCCATAGGGTTTTATTCGAATCAACTTCCTCAACAGTGATTGAATTTAAATCGCTCATTTCGGCGCCAGATGCATGAAACAATTCGTCACAGTCGTAAGGACTGCCCGGTGAAAATGGTTGCATGTCACGTGGCGCATTGTCGCTGAAAACACCGTCCCAGTCACCGGCATACTCTTCGATGTCAATGCGTTGAGCTTTGAAATACTCATAGATCTTGCGATCTACTTTGCCAGCATAAGCCTCGCCACCATAGCCTTGAATCAACATACGTACCTTGACTGGTGTGAACTTGAGCGTGTTCATGAGTTCTTGTTTCTGTTTCTTTGTTGCCATTACTGTCTTCCTAGGCTTGTCCAAGCCATCCATTGTTTAAATGCGTTGTATACTGCTTGAGCTTCTTTATCGTCTTGTGGAACTTTTTGGCCACGGACCCAAAACCCATTGGGTCCAACTCGTAGCATTTCCACTCCGCCGGCCTGGCACACAATGGTGTTGGGTTCTGTAGACATTATTTTCTTTCAAAAAACTTTTTGATACGCCATTTGATATAGGCTAACCATTCTTTACGATCGATCATTCTATTCTCCCAAACATTCACACACTTTGACTATGATTACCACAGCAACCACTGCTGCTACAACTGATATAATGTATGCTAACATAAATTTGATATCCTGTCAAATTAAATTTTCTCACCGGCTTCAAAATCTCTAAAACGTAAAAATCGGGGAAATCTCAAACTGTACGATCCGTCTTGGTTTTGCGTGACTGCGTCAGCTTGGACTTCAACCAAGTGACCAATAATGGAATCTCGACTGGACCAGAAAACATCGCGATCGCTATCAGACAAACCGCTACCCACATTAACACAAATATTTCGTTCATTGTCTATTCCTTCACAAATTAGTGCGCCCAAACGTCCGGCATTACGACCTGTGCCCTCTTCCATACCAACCACAGTTAGGTCTACACTGATAGTTGGTTTCCACTTCATCCAAAAACTGCTACGGCGACATTCATAAGGAGCATCCAAATCCTTGATCATGATGCCTTCAAAACCATCTGCCACAGCATCTTCAGCAAAGCGTCGCATTTGATCATGTCCTTCGGCTGTGTCCAAATCTACTTCAAAGCCAGGCATGACTTGTAAACAGGATTCAGTTTCAAACTTGCTACGATTGTTAAGCAACCATGCTGTACGCTTACTCTGTTGAGCATTCCAGTAACCACGTTCAAAGTCATCAAACGGCATAGCATCAAAGATACAGTATGTCATGCCATCAGTTTCTACATTGGACTTGCGTTGAGCTTGACGCATCAGTGCTTGAAAACTTTCACCAATGATTTCACCATCCAACACAATGCGTCCACCATATGTAGGTGTAAGATGTTTGGCAATGCGTCTGATTGATTCAACAATCTGTGGAAAGTTATCAAAGGGTTTGCCATTGCGACTGTACAAGTTTACACTGACCCCGTGAATCACTGCCAACACACGCACACCATCCAACTTCTTCTCAATCAGTTTACGACCTTTGAGTTTGCTTTGATGATCATTTGAGTCTGTGGCCAACTGACATGAGAACACAGGAATCTTCCACTCTGTTTTGCCCAACACTTTGTTCAAGGTTTTTTCTGAAATACCGCAACGTAAATCTTTGATCAACACTCTACGGCACAGTTCATTCCATTCCACAGAATCAAACAATTCTGACATCTGTTCAATGTTGCGTTTGGCAGCATGTCCTGTAAGACTACGAGTTCTCAATGCTTCTAACATGGCCCAGAATCTTGGCCATGGGTTAGGTGCATGTTCAATGCCTTGAGTTTCAGGTACTTGTTTGACACCAAACACATAATAGGGGTTGTAGGCTTGGTAGCAGTTGAACAAGAAACATTGAGCATTAGCCGAGCCCAACTTTGCAGCCATCAATGCCTTCTCAATGACCTTTTCTTTGTGTATTCTGCTGTCCGAACTTTCGAGATCCCTAATCCAGTCCGCGGCCACTTTTAGACCTTCGTAGTTAAGTATGTTCTCTTGTATAACATTCATATTATTTACTACCAGCTTGAGTTATAAAATACACGCAGTCCTAGAAACAGTTCTGCACGAGCTTTTTTGACAAATTCTAAATCTTGTTCACGATAGTAATCGTCGGCACCATTGCCAAAGAAGAATCCTGATGTGGCCGGTAGTTCGCCGTTGACCACTGCTGACTCTAGTCGTTCCAACATGTCCCAGGTTATTTCTAATTGATCACCGTTGAAGTCGCCAGTGTTGTCTTGCTTCTCCCATTCTCGACAAAACCAACCATGTAGGTTTGGATGCTTGCGCCAGTAAGCCAGCTCTTTGGGCTTGTTTACTGCTTTGTTGACATAATCTTTGGTATCAGGGTCATACTCGCCATCGGCCCAGAACTCATCATACTGTTTTTCGTTGGCCGCGGCATAAGCGTACATGTCCAATCCCATTCTATTTCTCCATTACAGATTTGAGAGCTTCTTGAACTTGCGGAAAGCCCTTGCGTTCTTCACGCTTGACCAATTCCTCAATCATGTCTGCTTGCAGATCATGTAGACCCGACACAAAACTCATAATATCTTGGCGTTTCATGATATATTTTAGGCCCATGATCTTTTTTGGTTCTTTACTGTATTCCATGTCTGCTCCTTAATCCCATGATTTCTTATCACCGTGCAACTCATTCCACTCGTAACCAGCAAGATATTCATCAATCTCGGCTTGGGTGAGTTTGGTCACCGGATCACCTTGATAACTGCCTTGTGGGAACCAATGCGGTTGGGCATAGCGACCGTAATAACTGTCAGCTGATCCACGATCAAACAATGATCCGTGACGCCCACGATCAAACTGTGGACCTTTTAATGCCTGTACTACTTGTTCTTTTTGTTCTAATGTTGGATACATATTCAAGCTCCTAATTTCTAACTATATGTAATATTATAACAAATTGGCTAATTCTGGTCAACCTAAGTTAGTATTTGCTAACCTGTTGATTTTGATAGCGAAATTCACGTCTGAGCCAGTGTTTATAACGCCCAAAGTATTCTTGTTGGGTCAATGGTAGCTCGTTAAACTCATCACGCTCTGTGCAGTTGGCCTGCCATAGTTGACGCAACCAAGATCTAAATTCAGTGTCTTTCACACGGCACCTAAATATGGTGAGTAAATTTCCTCAGGAGCCTCAACAAAGTCAAAAGCATATTCTCCTGTGTCGCCAATTGGTGTGACCATCACTGTACCTTCGCCTAATGTTTGACTGAGTCTGCGAAACACTGTGCGAGCTTGAGTATCGTTGATTGGGCTAACAAACAAACAACCGTTATAGAACTCGGTTTTAATTGGCTCGTTAGTAAGAGTAGTTTTAACAATTTGACTTACACAAGTTTCAAACATGGTTTCTCCTAATTTCTAACTATATGTAATATTGTAGCAAAAGAGTTATTTCTGGTCAACCAAACGAAACCCCTATTGCTAGGGGTTGTAAGTCATTGAATTATAACAGATTTTATTGTATAGGACCCATGGTATCTATTGGATGTACACGATCTTTTCTGCTGACTACATCGTCCACAATCTGATTGTATTCTTCTGGGTCTAGTACTGTTTTATAGATACGCATGCCCATGACCATCAACACTGCAGCCAAAGCCAATGGATCGTGCTCTTCCAACAATGTAGCAGTGACTCTGCCTACTACTTCGTAAACGTCTGTGATTGGCTCGCTCATTTCTTAAGATCCGTATTAAACAAACTGTTCATAACTCCTGTCCAATAATTCAACCAAATTTTAGTTTGGTCTTCTTGATACTGAGCCCAAGGTCCCCATGGGTTTGTAGGTTTTTGTTCTTGTTTGTTTTTTTCTTCTGACATAAGGTCCTTTCTAAATTCTATAGTATGATTATAGCAACAGAACTTTAACTTGTCAAATGATTTTTTGGCTAGCGGCCTCAGATGCAGTGTATTGTCCAGAACTCAATGTGGCCTGTGGTTCTGCCACGACATCACTGACAACGATATCCGTTTCAATACCGGCGCCAGACAGTCTAACTTGATTTCTTGCTTCGCGCATGGTTGATATTATGGCCTGACCACCAATGGTTGAAGTTTGTGCTATGCTTTCCATAAAAAAGGCAGCTCCACCTTCAACTGTGTCAAGTCCATAATCAGGTAATCCATACACCAAACCAGTAGGTTGTAGGTTGGGTTGTAAATTGGCAAAGTCAATCTGTGCCAATGCAAGATTTTGATCAACTTCATCAACTTGAATAGAAATATTTGCCCAGTTAGTATTGGTTTGCGCAACCTGTGAGGGATAGTTAGCAACAATGGAGTTGACTTGAGACAACATGGCTGGTATTAAACCTCCGGTGAAAGCTGCCTGTATTGACGCACTGGCACTGTCTCCTGTATAGCTTCCGGCTCCAGGCAAGCCACCAGGAATGGTAGTTATACAACTGAGAACCGGTGGAGGGCCCGGATCAATTTCAGTACACACAGTATAATTTCCTGCTGCCGTGTTGGCCATAACTGTGTAGACACCGTTGACAGAATTTGTAAGTCCTACAAATGCGTTGGCAGAAGTCATTGAATTTAGTACCGCAACAGTGTTACTCAATGCATCGTTGGTAATCCATCCGGTAGGAGTTCCTATCACATCAACCAACAAGTAAATGCCGTTGGGACCAGAACCGGTGGTTCCAGTTTGTGTAAAAAAGTCATACACGTTGTTGGGCAGTGGTTTGGTCAATGCATTTATTAGACTTAGACCTTTGTTGGTTTCCAAACCTTGCGTGGCTGCTGTCAAGCTAAATCCTGTGGTATCAAATATAGTTTTAACTTGTGACAGTACATTGGTCAATGCTTTGTTGGCCAAGGCTTGATCAGGAGGAATAATCTGTTGTAATCTGAGGTAGGACAAACTGCCCTGTGGGAACATCACCGCAGTTGGCAATTCTGTTTCTAACAAAGAGTTTACACTGCCACTGGTGTCAATGTAAATTCCTCGCAGTCCATTGTCAGTGGGTGTGGTAAATGTGTTGAAACTGTTGGGAAACAATTTTGTTGGATTCAACAAGTCAGCCATGGTTTGAATACCAGGAGTAGTCACACCCAATAAAAATAGAACTTCGCTGAGATCGGTGCCAGTGACTTGTGTCATGGCTTGATAAATTAATTTTTGTTCTACATCAGTAAATTCTGCAGTGTTGAGATCGTTGAGTTGATCTTGTCTTATTCCAACCGTTAACAATGCTGTGTTCAATCCAGGAGTTGAATAACTGCTTGCACCAATTTGACGCAACAAAGTTGCCGGCGATCCAAGATTGTTTAAATCTGCAAAGTTAATAGTTGTACCAGTGCGTGCTAGATCATCACTAAACACACTAAATGCCAACGTCAATTTGCTAAGTCCGCCAGTGATGATGTTGTCTTGATTGCCAAACCCAATCACAACATTTGGATCGTTTGCATTGATAGTACTTTTGATCAATTGGTTATTTGACGACACAAAACTTTGAGCAGCTGACAGTATTTGTTCTAGGTTTCCAAGATTTCCGTCGCCTAGTATTTGGTTACTCTGTGATGATACCACAGAAGTCAATGTTCCAGATCCTAAGTTGCCTTGGTACGCTGTGGGTATGGCATTGGTCAGCGCCGGAAAGGTATTGGCCACCACGTTGATAGATACATAACCCCCTGCAGAACTACCAAACTGTGCAACCACTGGAACCGATGTGTAGGCATTGAGATTAGCAGTAAGTCCAGTGTTGGCACCAATTGGTACTCCGCCGATGTTGCCCAGTATGGCGGCGCCAGCAATGAGATTGACAGAGCTTAACGTACCGAGTACAGTCATTTATTGACCAATCCGAACATCAGGACTTCCGCTGGAAGATCGAGCATGCGCACAAGTATCTTTGTCACCGCTGGTCAACAATGGTTTTCCGTTGACTCGTACACTGTTACTGCCGCCACGTGTGGTAGCTGCGCAATGCTGAGGAGCTCGTCGACCACATGGTGGATGAGGGGTAACCAAAGTACTAGGAACAGCAGCCGGACGTCCATTGATCAGCACAGAATTATCGCCGCGAGTGATTAATCCACCGCCGGCATTTGGATCCCCTTGTCTCTGTGCTTTTCCTGACATTTGTTAGCCCATTAAAATTTTACTGCTCACAGGCTTGATACCTGTGGTTGCTTCAATATAGCTGTCACGTACTTCGTCACGTGCCAATGCAATAATTGAGCATTGACTCTTATTTAGTAGGTAGTTTTTGTCAGGATTTCCAGTAAACAAACTAAAAATCATTTGGATACCCTGTGGTCCTGGTACCACTGTCAATGGTTTGCTAATAATGTAGTTGCCATCTGCATCAACATCAATAACTTTGGTTACTACTTCATCGCCATTGGCAATTTTGATTGTGTAAATTAATTCTTTTTCAATATTAAACATATTATCCTAAGTGTTTTTTAAGTTCGGTAAATCCGCCAATCAACTGCTCGTCTAAAAAGATTTGCGGAACTGTGCGGGCGTCAGGTACTGCTTCCAACAACTGTTCACGAGTGTATCCGTGACCAATCTTCTTCTCTTCAAATTCAATGCCTTTTAGTTTGAGTAGACTTTTGGCCTGCTCGCAAAAAGGACAATGATCTTTTGACCATACTACTGCTTTCATAATTTTCTCCTATTTGTTATTATAAACTAGGCAATGCGTCGTAGTCAAGTGTATCAGACATAACACCAATCACATAGTTTGTAGATTCGTTTTCTTGTAGTGCTGTTTGTTTGTTGCTGGTATTGACGTGCTTGTTGAACCAAGGAATTGGAGTGGTCTTTGGTGCTGGAGTTTGATACTTGATACCAATCTCTTTAAGTGCGCCTGCGGCAGTGTAATCCACAAAGTCTTTGAGAATGGCCGCGTTCAACCCAATCACCGGACCTTTGTTGAACAAATAGTCAGCCCACTGTTTTTCTTCACGTATGACATCTTGATACATGGCATACACTTCGGCTTCACATTCAACTTTGGCTGCCAAGAAACGTGGATCTTCTTTGACCACTTGATTGATCAAGAACGCTGTCCATTCTTTGTGCAAGATTTCATCTTGTAGAATTAAACTAATGATGTTGCCGTTGCCGATAAAGATACGATTCTCTACCATGGCCAATGAAGTGGCAAATGATACCATGAAACGGAATGCTTCTAGACCGTAACTGGCATTCAATGCCAACCAGATGGCCTTGATATGTTCACGCTCGTCTACGGTTTCGCCAGCTTCTTTGCGACAGTTAATCACATGTAAACGATCGTAGTACTCACCAATGCTACTTGCCATATCTACAATTTCCTTGGTGTCGTGAATTGAGTTAAACGCATCCTTGGGCACATTGTAGATATTACGGATGATGTGACTGTATGAGCGACTGTGGATGTTGGTTTCGAAGAAACTCCAGTTATACATTAATGCTTCTAATTCTGGAATTGAGCACACTGGTGTGAATACCTGTGTAGGGCCACGACCTTGCAAACTGTCCAATGCTGTTTGGCGTAACAAGTTTGATGTAAAGATATGACGCACTGTGTCGGATGCATCTTTGAAGTCTGCGGCATCCTTGGTCAATGACACTTCTTCTGGAACCCAAAAGAATCCACGTGCCTCCTGCTCAAATTTCACAATCTTGTTGTATTTGACTTCTTCGAATCGTTGAATGGTCACAGGACCAGCTGGATCCAAAAACATCTTGCGATGTAAGTAATCTGTTTTGGTATTTAGGTTGTATTGTTGTTTTGACATTTAGTAATTTCCTGATGCAAGTACTATTTTGCAAATATGTTCTAATCTTTCAATATGCTCGTAAGCACGCCATGGGCTGGTATCAATAGCTACAACTCCATGTCCTTTAATGCCTACGATATCATAGGCAATATTTCCTTGATTATCTAATTTTAGATTTTCAAAACATTTATCAGCTAACTCTTGACTGATTGGTGGAACATCTCCTACATTAGCCGCTACCTTGGTGTAACGATTAAGTTCTGGGAACGCATCGCTGACTGTACTTAAATCAATACCAGCATGCATAGCCGCAATGCAGTAAGTAGGATGAACGTGTACTACTACTCGCACTTCACCGCTGTGTTGTCCCATTTGTTTCTGTAGGCCAAAATGTAAAGGAATCTCTCCACTGGGTCTTAGTTTAGAGCTGATATCAGTGTACGGTAACTCTGTCCAATTCCATCTGTTAACAGGCTGATACATGATTCCTATTTTTTTAAATTGATCAGGCTGTAGAGTTTGCTTACGCACACCACTGGGTGTGATGTAAAAGTGATCACGGTCGTGGTGACGAATACTTACGTTACCATCACGACTGGTAATCCAATTACGCTTGTAAGCGTCAGTCATTATATCACATATTGTTTCTAGCATTATAGTTTACAACTTTCGCAATCTGCTTCTTCATCGTAATTGACATGTTCTACTGCTTGAACATTGTTGGGTTGTGTGTTGGTTGATTTACTGCCAGCTTTGTTGATCAAGCTGTAGTAGAATGTTTTCAATCCCCAATAATGTGCCTGCATCAAGTTGCGAGCAATCAATGTAGTTGGTACTTTGCGATCCGCAAAGTGTGCTGGATTATAGAATGTGTTGGTTGAGATTGACTGATCGACATAGGCAGCAATCACAGCCGCAGTCTTTAAATAACCATCACAGTCCTTTTGCTCCCACATCAGTTGATACTTGTTTTTTAGTTTATGGTACTCTGGAACAACCTGTGTTAAACTACCTGCCTTTGATTCTTTGACAGTGATCAAGCTCATGGGCATCTCAATGCCATTGGTTGAGTTGATAACCACGCTGGAACTTTCCACAGGTGCCACAGCCATCAACGTGGCATTGCGTACACCATGTTGTTTCATGTTGGTACGTAAAGTTTCCCAATCTAGTTCTGGTGCAAAGTCTGCTAGTTCGTTGACCCCCGCGGCACGTAGTTCCCATGGGAATGTGCCTTGACCGTAACGGGTCTTTTCACTGTGTAAACAAGCACCGCGTTCTTTGGCCAGTTCAACTGTGGCTTCTGTTAGATAGTATGCCTGATGTTCCATCCAAGATTTCACATCTTGAAGTGCATCCTTGTCACCGTACTTGAGTCCACGCTTGGCGTGCCAGTAGGCCAAATTTGTAATACCAATGCCCAGTGGTTGAATTTCGTCGTTGCTTAGTTTACTCTGTATTGACAAGAAGTCTTGATAGTCAAGAATGTTACACAGGCTACGCTGTAGAATACGACAGGCTCTACGCATGTCCTCTGGGTTACGGAAAGCTCCCCAGTTGATTGATCCCAGTGTGCAGAGAGCGATACGGCCAGCGTCGTCATCCAATCTCTTGAATGATTTTGTGGGCAACAAGATTTCACAGCAAAGGTTACTCTGGTAAATGGTGTGGAATTCAGGATCAAAAGGTCCTTGGTTAGCCACGTTGTCAATATACACAAGATAGATACGTCCTGTGTCTGTGCGCTCTTTTAGTATGCCGCCTTTGAACACGTCTTCTGCGGCCATGACTTTCTTGCGTAGGTCTGTGCGCTTTTCGTATCGTACATAAAGCTCTTCAAACAACTCTGTGTTGGCATAAAACGCTTGATAAAGATCTGGAACTTCGTTGGGATCAAAGAATGTTATGTTTTCTTTGTTTTTGAATCGGCGCCAGAACATGGCATTAAGCACAACCCCATAATCCATATGACGGACTCGGGTTTCTTCTGTTCCTTGGTTGTTTTTAAGTACAATAAGATCATCAAACTGATGATGCCAAATAGGATAGAATACAGTAGCACTTGCATTGCGGATACCTCCTTGTGAGCAAGAACGTAAATCTCCAAACCACTTCTTGAGGAAGGGGATCATGCCTGTGTGCATGATTTCCCCGCCGCGAATGGGGCTTCCTAGTGGACGCAAGCGACCAATCTCTAAACCAATGCCAGCACGTTTGCTGGCATACTTGGCCATCATTTCTCCCGAAGCAAAAATACTGTCAAGATCATCATCGCTACGAATGAGTACACAACTTGAAAACTGCTTAGTAGGCGTGCCCAGTCCAGCCAACACAGGAGTAGCCAAAGTAAAAAGACCGTCACTAGCCGCGTTGTAATATTCTTTGATGTAGCGCATTCTAGCGGCATTAGGTTCTTCGCGATGGAACACAGTTGCTGCTGCGACCATGTAACGTACTTGTGGTGTTTCATAAATTTCCTTTGTGGCACGGTTTTTGACCAGGTATTTTTCAATCAACTGTTCAATGGCCGCATAACTGTACTGCTCATCTTTGTCATGATCAATGATGTCATTCATGCGGTTCCAGTCTTCTTCACTATACCATTCCAACAATTCCGGAGTGTAAAGACCAGTGGCCACATTTTTCTTTACAATTTCATACAAGTGTGGTGGTTGATAATTTCCATACACATCTTTGCGTAGCATACTCAAGCGTTGCTTACCTGCCACGTACTGATAGTTGGTATGACCAACATCAGGATTTTGTTCCACATCAATCAAATCCACAATGGCACGCAAGGTGATGCCATCAATTTCTTCTGTGGTAATACCATCATAAAAGTGTAGCTGTGCTTTGATTTCAATCATTGATTGACTGACATCTGCTATACCTTTACAAACTTTTGCTACTTGGGCTTGCCATTTTTCGATGTGGAGAGGCTCTCTTTGCCCACTACGTTTAACTACTGTAATCTGCGTCATTTAACTTCCGTATGTTTTTATAAGTATTGCTGTTTTACAGTTGACAATGTCAACTGCTTCTTGATTATTGTTTCTTGGTTGGTATTTACTATAGTATCTTGGTCCCAATTAAGTATATATTTTGATTGATCAACGAGGACTAAATTATCACCAGTTTCAGTTAAAACCAAGGCAGCATCGGCTAAATCTTCACGATCCAACAAAGTTATAGTATACAGGATTCCTAGCCCACGGGCAACATCACAATAATAATTATCACTCAAAAGTTGCCAAGGATCTGGCCAGTTAGGACGATCGTCCCAATGCAAATAATATGGACGCCATGGAACTGCAAACCACCATGAGTTAATCTCTTTCAGTGCCAGTTCAATGTTGTAATTTGAAATAGATTGTCTTAAAATTGACCAGGATTCCAACCTGTTGGAAAAGGATGATGGCCACATCTATTATAAATTTTTATAAGCTATCTGATAAGTGATTTCACCATCAATGCTAGTGTTTGATGCAGTGTACTGGAACACTATGTTGCCGCCGCTCTGAATTGTAGACAGTGTAATGCCTGTGTCCTCATTTTCTGTGTAATCATCACAATAGGTCAATGTTCCTCCGCCAGTGGCAGTTGTTACAAATGTTCCTATTCTGTACCCTGTGTCTCTAATGATAGTATATGTAAGAGTTACAGCCACAGCTCTGGAAATAGGTATGCCAAAAAAACTTTGATTGGTGGCACCATCGACCAGTGTTGCTCTATCTGCAGCTGCCAGAGTTGATGGACCAATTTCAAACGCAGTTCCATCCACTAGTGCTGTGCTTTGAAATCCATTGAGATCTATTCGACGATACACCAATGCATACTGGGTGGTTCTTTCAAACATGTCAGCAATACAAGCGTTGTTGTCGCCACCAATGGTGATAACAGGCGTAGCCGGATTTGTAGTTCCATTGAAATGATTGCCCACGTCATAAAACATGTTATAACCTGTTGCATTAAAATTAATATTGCCCATGATAATTCCCTGAGCATAGATATTGTCAAATACACTGTGCGTGATTCTAAATCCAGTGGGACCGCCGTTGACAGGGGCTGTAGTACCCAAAGATACACCTTGATACAAAGTATTAAAATTTGAATTAGATACTGTGATTCCTTGTACTTG
>JACCDV010025131.1_pt1 | contig 20198 bp, 15 predicted proteins | sample 7446131 | NCBI WGS metagenome assembly JACCDV01 (sample SAMN15323448, study PRJNA562643) | freshwater metagenome | isolation source: river surface water | place: USA:Blue River Watershed | collected 2017-08-17 | reverse complement strand
CCCAAGCGCAAAGGGTGGCGGCTTACCGCAAGACGGTCATGACACCCGTGGTGCTGGGCGCTTCCTTGTTGTTTGGCTTGCTTAATTTGTGTCAACTGTTTGCAGGTCTGTTCACTTGGCTGGTGATCGTGGCAGGGCAAGACCGGTGGTTGAAGTTTTGCAGGTCATGGCTGCTTTTGGCATTGACCGTGTTGTGCATGGGACTGAGTTGGTGGCCGGGCAATGTTTGGACCACATCGCCAGCGTACCGACTGGTCGCCAGTCCTGCGCTGTGGGCCGAAAAACCCTATCTGGCCCCTTTTGTGGAGTGGAGTGCGCGCGCAGAACCTGCTTGGGCAGATTCGGTGGCTTGGGTTCACCAGGCTTTGCTGCAAGACTTCGAGTTCAACGTGCCCTTTCGCCATTGGCTGGGGCAAGAGGGCACGCCACCCTGATGGGTGGCTGTGCCCCGGCAGACCTTCAGGTCTGCATCACTTGAGCACATCGCCCACGCAGAGGTACTTGATCTCCACATAGTCGTCCATGCCGTGGTGTGAGCCTTCGCGGCCCAGGCCAGATTGCTTGACGCCGCCGAAAGGCACGTGTTCGGTGGCCAGGATGCCCACGTTGATGCCCACCATGCCGTACTCCAGCGCTTCGGCCACGCGGAAAATGCGGCCCACGTCGCGGCTATAAAAGTAGCTGGCCAGGCCGAACTCGGTGTTGTTGGCCGCATCAATGGCTTCTTGCTCGGTCTTGAACTTGAAGATGGGCGCAAAGGGGCCGAAGGTCTCTTCTTTGGCGCAGACCATGTCGGCTGTGGCGTCAGCGATCACCGTGGGTTCGAAGAACTGACCACCCAGGCGCTTGCCGCCGGTGAGCACGCGGCCACCTTTGGCGATCGCGTCTTGCACGTGTCGCTCGACCTTGTCCAGTGCCGCGGGCTCGATCAAGGGGCCCTGGTTCACGCCGTCTTCAAAGCCGTTGCCCACCTTGGCGGTTTTGACCTTGGCAGCAAACTTGGTGGCGAAGGCTTCGTAAACGGCTTCTTGCACATAGATGCGGTTGGAGCACACGCAGGTCTGGCCCGCATTGCGGTATTTGCTGGCGAACGCGCCTTCAACAGCGCTGTCGATGTCGGCGTCTTCAAACACGATGAAGGGCGCGTTGCCACCCAATTCCAAAGACATTTTCTTCACCGTGGGGGCCGACTGCGCCATCAAGATGCGGCCCACTTCGGTCGAGCCGGTGAAGCTGATGTGGCGCACCACGTCGCTGGCGCACAGCACCTTGCCCACGGCAATGGAGTTGTCGGCGTCGGCGGTGATCATGTTGAGCACGCCCGCAGGAATGCCGGCGCGGATGGCCAACTCGGCCGCGGCCAGGGCCGTCAGCGGCGTGAGCTCGGCCGGTTTGATGATCACGGGGCAGCCCGCGGCCAAGGCCGGTGCGACTTTGCGCGTGATCATGGCCAGCGGGAAGTTCCACGGCGTGATGGCCGCGCACACGCCAATGGCTTGCTTGAGCACCAGCAAGCGGCGGTTGTTGTCGAACTGGGGCAGGGTCTCGCCGTTGACACGTTTGGCCTCTTCGGCGAACCACTCGACAAAGCTCGCGCCATAAGCGACCTCGCCTTTGGCCTCGGGCAGGGGCTTGCCTTGCTCGGCGGTCATGATGCGGCCCAAGTCGTCCTGGTTGGCCATCAGCAGGTCGTACCACTTGCGCAAGATGGTGCTGCGCTCCTTGGCGGTTTTGGCCTTCCAGGCGGGCCATGCGGCATTGGCCGCGGCAATCGCGGCTTCGGTCTCGGTGGGCCCCAGATTGGCCACATCGGCCAGGTGAGCGCCCGTGGCGGGGTCGGTCACAGCAAAACGGCTGCTGCCCTTGACCCATTGGCCGTTGATCAGGGCGTCGGTTTTGAGCAGGCTGGGGTCGTTGAGCTGGGCGAGGGGGGATGTCTTCATGTCCATGGCCGTTGAAGAAAGATGCAGGTTCAGGCAGAAACGGCGGCTTGCAGCGATTGGGCAAGCAAGTCCAAGCCTTCATCCAGCAGCGCATCGCTGGCCACTAAAGGCACCAGAATGCGCACCACATTGGCATAGACCCCACATGTCAGAATGATCAAACCACGCTTTTGTGCTTCGTTGGCCAAACGTTTTGTCAAATTCGGATCTGGTTGGTGTGGGTCTGCGTTCTGACACAACTCCAGCGCGACCATGGCCCCAGGACCGCGCACCTCCGCGATGTGTTCTGGAAATTGCTGTTGCAGACGAAGCAAGCGCTCACGCAAACGCTGGCCGATGGCGTTCGAGCGCGCCAGCAGATTTTCTTTTTCAAACACATCGAGTACAGCCAGTGCACTGGCCACGGCGACGGGGTTGCCAGCATAGGTTCCGCCAAGCCCACCCACAGACGGGGCATCCATGATTTCGGCGCGCCCAATGATGGCTGACAGAGGCATACCGCCTGCCATGGACTTGGCCATGGTGATGACGTCAGGCACAACCCCCCATTGCTCGCATGCCAACCACGTGCCAGTGCGGCCGGCGCCGGTTTGAACTTCATCGGCAATCAAGACAATACCGTGCGCATCGCACAATGTACGCAGAGCTCGCGCGAATTCAGGGGGGGCAACATAAAAACCCCCTTCACCTTGAACCGGTTCCAAAATGATCGCAGCCACGCGCGATGGCTCGACATCATTTTTGAAAATGGCTTCAATAGAGTCCAGTGCATCTTGCACACTGACACCATGCAATGCGTTCGGGTAACGTGCATGGTAGACCTCAGAGGGAAATGGACCGAAACCCACTTTGTAGGGCACCACTTTTCCAGTCAGTGCCATACCCATCAAGGTCCGTCCATGAAAGCCGCCGCCAAAAGCAATGAGCGCTGATCGTTTGGTAAAGGCGCGCGCCACTTTCACAGCATTTTCTACAGCCTCAGCGCCGGTGGACATGAAAAAACATTTTTTGTCGAAACTGCCAGGCGCTTTTTGAATCAGCTTTTCTGCCAGTTCGACATACGACTCATAAGCCAACACCTGAAAACAGGTGTGTGTAAAGCGTTGGAGCTGCTGCTGCATGGCCGTTTGCAGCACGGGATGGCTGTGTCCGGTATTCATGACGGCAATGCCACCAGCAAAGTCGATATAACGCCGACCTTCGATATCCCAAACTTCCGCGCCTTGTGCACGATCTACAAAAATTTCGAAGCCTTGACCCAGTCCTTTGGGCAGTGCGGCGCGGCGACGCGCCATCAGATTGTCATTGGTTTTCATGGTGTTGTGCATGCTGTACTTTCGTAGAATTAAACCGGACTGTCGATGCGAATCCAGGTGGTCTTGAGTTCGGTGTATTTGTCAAAGGCATGCAGCGATTTATCTCGACCCACACCACTTTGTTTGTACCCACCAAAGGGTACGGTGATGTCGTCCTCATCGTATTGATTGACATGCACGGTGCCGGCACGTAAGGCACGGGCCATGCCATGTGCGGTGTTGAGATTGCTGCTCCAAACAGATGCTTGGAGTCCATAGACATGGTCATTGGCCAGGCGAACGGCCTCATGCGCGTCGCTGAACCCCATCACGCTGAGCACGGGCCCGAAAATTTCTTCGCGCGCAATCGTCATGCTGTTTGTGACACCATCGAAGATGGTTGGTTGCACATAAAAACCACCTTGCTTCACAAGGGCGGCCTGACCTCCACAAAGCAGTTGTGCACCTTCTTGTTGCCCTTTGTGGATGTAGCCGAGCACCGTATCGAGCTGTGTCTGATCCACCAACGCACCCATGATCGTGTCAGGGTGCATGGGATCGGCAGGCTGGTATTGAGGTACTAACTGCAGTGCGCGTTCAATGAATTGATCTTTGATCCGCCGGTGTACCAGGAGGCGGGATGGAGCATTACAACTTTCACCTTGGTTGAAGAAAAGGCTACCCACAGCTGCCTCGACCGCACGTTCTATATCGGGGCAATCATCCATCACAATGAAAGGAGATTTACCGCCCAACTCGGTCCAAGCGCGTTTGAGATTGCTTTGTCCGGCCATCACATGGATTTGTTTGCCGATCTTTGTAGAGCCTGTAAATCCGATGCCATCCACATCCATGTGCAAGGCCAAAGGACTACCGGCTTCTGTACCGTAACCGGGGACCACGTTGAAAACGCCTGCAGGTACACCAGCCTGGAGTGCCAATTCAGCCAGTCGCAAGGCAGTCAGAGGTGATTTTTCACTTGGCTTCAGTACGACCGAATTGCCGCAGGCCAAAGCTGGCGCAATTTTCCATGCTGCCATGATCATGGGGTAGTTCCAAGGAACAATGACACCGATCACCCCCATCGGTTCTCGCGTGATCAAGGCCAGGGCGTGGTCAGAGGTAGGGGCTATTTCGTCGTAGACCTTGTCGATCGCCTCACCGTACCATCGGATGCAATTGGCTGCACTGGCGACATCCACACTGCGTGCGTAGCGGATCGGTTTGCCCATGTCCAGAGTTTCTAAACAGGCCAACTCCTCGCCATGGGTCACAATCAATTCGGAAAAACGCACCAGAACCCGTTTTCGTTCTGCCGGCGCCAAACCGCGCCAACGTTTGTCCTCGAAAGCCCGGCGCCCAGAACCTACGGCCAAATCAATGTCGCGGGCATGGCAGCGAGCCACTTCGCACAACAGCCGACCATCGACTGGCGAGAAGTTGTCAAACCGTTCACTGTCCAATGCCCAGCGGCGTTCGCCCTCAATGAAAGCGCGTCCGTCTGGCTGTAAAGTGGCAAAACTATCGTTGGTCATCTTGGGAAAACACTGCTAGTTGAGTCATCAATGACGGGGTCAAATCTTGAAAAAAGACGGCTTGGCTGTGAGCCGTCATCACAATGGGCCCCTTAAAACGCAAAGACCAACGAAGTTGCCAACATCAGGTTGTTTTTCTTGTAGCTGTTGTCACGTAAATCGAGGAAGACAGGCCCAGTGGCTCCGTCATAACGAAGTTCTGTTTTTAACCAAGTGCCGGTGTTCCAAGCGCCACTGTTGGGCGTGTGACGGGCTGAAATTTGGTAATTTGCGCCCAATGACAAGGCATAGCGATTGACGCCACGCAAACCACTGGTTGCCCATGAGCTGCCATTGAACGCCATAGGAAGGCCCACACCGTTGCGACCATCAGGTCCAGAGTTGTCGCCGTAGGCACCCCAAAGTCCACCACCATTACGACTGTTCCAGATGTAGTCAGCACGTGCCACCAGTTGCAGTCGAGGCGTGACTTTGTAGCCCATCAGCCCCGACAGAGCAGACCACTGGGCATTGAGTGCATTGCCCTGACTGTCTACATTGCTGGCCTGGCCTTCAACCTTGCCTGCACCGATTTGCCCCTGGAAAGTGAGATCTCCTCGGGTGAAGAAGCCGTCAATGGCACCTTGGGTGACCTTGGTGTTGCGGCCCGTGGTGTGACTGCCAGCGATACCAAAACCGTTGAACTCGCTCTTGGCATAGTCTGCGCGGAAGGACAATCCGGGCGATTTAGAGTAACCCCTTAAATCTTGGTTGTTGAAGTCTGTTCTGCGGGCTTGGTTGATGTTGCCCAATATGAATTTGCTGACCCATTTGCCTCGTGTGAACTCCATGCCTGCACCGCTGTAAAAGCTGGGGATGGTGAAGTCAAAAAGCAGGTTGTGGCTGATCAGCGGTTGTTGATTCGAGAAGAATGCTTCGTACCCGGTCCAGTCAGGTATCTGTCCTGCAATAACGCGGGTGTTGGGTCCATCAATAGGCAGGGATACCGAGGCCTCGTGAACAATGGAGCCCAAGTTGTAGCCCGAGCTTGCTGATTTGTGTGGGGCCAATGTCAAACGCCATTTTTGAGCGTTCTCAGTTTCTTTTTGCAGATCCAGTACAGCCATACCGAAATAGGAGTTGTCATATGCATAGCCATCCTTGGCATTGCCCAAATTGGAGTTGCCGCGCCCGTCGAAGTTATTGAGAAACACAAAACCCGACGAGTTTTGGCGCAAGTTGTAGACGTAAGTTGGGTCGATCATGCCGCTGATCTTGAGACCTTTGAACCCATAGGTTTCCGTGTTGTCTTCGGTTGCTTCGACTTTTGCTCTGATCCGGTTGAACTCTTCCGGATCTACTGTGGGCGATGAATTGCGTGCATCTTTCAACTGGGTGCGCAGTTGCCCTTCTAACGACTGCATCCGAGTTTTCAGGTTCTGCAATTCGAGAAGTAGTTCGTTGTTGCTCTGAGCTTGTGCGTTGCTGTGCAAACCCGATAAAGTGGACAAAGCAAGGGCCCATGGTGTTAGAAGATGAGTTTTCATGTGAAGTTTCTTTGGTATTGATTCAGTTGAAAAATTAGACGGAAGTCGAAGGGGTTTCTTGTTTCCAAGCCATCGCCATCTCGCGTGTGCGTCGGCGTTCTTGTCGGGCTATCCAGAGACTGCTGGCGATCAAAACGATGCCCACAATCAACACGGTGAGAGTTGCCACAACGTTGACAGTGGGGTTCAAACCCAATTTGGCTCGGGAGAAGATGACAATCGGCAATGTGTTGCTGCCCGGGCCTGACAAAAATGCTGAGATGACGACATCGTCCAGTGAGATCGTGAACGTCAATAGCCAAGCCGACAGCAACGCTTGCACAATCAAAGGCAAAGTCACCAGACGAAAAACCTGTATAGGCTTGGCACCTAAATCCAGAGCGGCTTCTTCCAGTGACTTGTCCATTTCGAGTAAGCGAGAACGGATCACCACAGTGGCATAGGCCATGCCAAGTAAAGTGTGGCCTAAGCTGATCGTGAGCATGCCTCTATCTGGAAAACCCAACACTTTCTGAACTGCCACCAGCATCAGCAGCAGCGATAAACCCACAATCACTTCAGGCATGACCAAAGGGGCATTGACCATGGACGAGAAAAGGGTACGACCGCGAAATGATTGGTAGCGCACCAACGTCAATGCCGACAGGGTGCCCAGCACCACGGCACAGGTGGCACTGATCAAAGCGATTTGAAGCGACAACTTGAAGGCTTCGATGATGTCTCTGTCATTGAACAGTTCGGCATACCATCGAAAGGTGAATCCTCCCCACACGGTCACCATCTTCGAGTCATTGAATGAGTAGGCGATCAGCGTGGCAATGGGAAGGTAAAGGAAGGCGTAAATGGCCAGCATCCAGCCCAGACTCAGGCGTTTCCCCCAGCGTGTGGCATTCATCGCGGACCTCCTTGTTCTTTGGCTTGGATGCGGTTGAACCAAGCCATGGGACCCAGGATCAATACCATCATGACCACCGCGACTGCAGAGGCCATGGCCCAATCGTTGTTATTGAAAAATTCGTCCCACAGAACTCTTCCAATGCTGAGTGTGTTGGGGCCACCTAGAAGGGTCGGTATCACATATTCCCCGACACAGGGAATGAACACCAGCATGGAACCAGCCAGGATGCCGTTACGCGACAGCGGTACAGTGACGCGCCAAAAAGCGCTCCAAGGTTTTGCGCCTAAATCGGCAGCTGCTTCTAGCAGTCGCACATCCATCTTGGCCAAGTTGGCGTACAAAGGCAGAACCATGAATGGCAGGTAGACGTAAACCATGCCCACTTGGAGCGAGAAAGCAGTGTTCATCATCAAGATGGGCTGAGAGATCAGACCCAGCGCCATGAGGAATTGGTTGATCAAGCCGTTGTTGTCGAGCAAGCTTTTCCAGGCATAGATGCGCAAGAGAAAAGAAGTCCAAAACGGCAGCATCACCAGCATCATCAAAGTAGGGCGCCAGGCAACGGGTGTTCTGGCTAAAAAATACGCAAAGGGATAACCTAGAAAAAGGCAAACCAAGGTGGTTACCAAGGCATAGCCAATAGAAGAGAGGTAGGTTTTGAGGTAAAGCGAGTCGCTCAGCAAAAACATGTAGTTGGAAAATTTCAGCCGAAGCTGAAAGACCCCTTCTTGGAGGCTGAGCATGTTGACAAATCCGATGCCCGTTTCAGAAAGCTCTGACATGCTGATCTTGAAAACGATCAGAAAAGGCAGTAAAAAAAACAGCAGCAAGAAGGCATAAGGGCCAGCAATCAAAAAGCGCGCACCCCATTGGCGATCAATTGAATGCCTTGAATTTGGCGCGCCCATCGGTTTGGAGGATGGCAAGGTTGACATGGTCGTACTCTCTGAAATCAGTGGGTCAAAACAACCACATCACTGCCATCCCACCAAGCCCAGACGGTGTCACCTGTCGACATGCGTCGCGCTTCATGGCGCGCAGCGTTGGACAAAGTGACTTTCAGCGTCATGCCTTCTTCGCATTGCAGGTGGTAGGTGGTGAAGCTCCCAAAGTAACCCATGCCGGTGATGAGCCCACGCATTTGGTTGTGGCCGAGTTCCTCTGGTAATTCGCGTTCCTGTGCGTCCGGTTCGGTGTGACTCAGGCAAATTTTTTCGGGGCGGATAGCCACACTCACAGGCATGCCGACGTTGCCGGTAATGCCATGACTGACGTAATGACGACACTGGGGGCTGTCAATCACCACATGATCGGGTTCGTCCACTGCCAGATGACCTGAGAACAAATTGACATTGCCGATGAACTCGGCGACGAAGCGGCTTTGAGGCGTCTCGTAAATGTCTTTTGGCGCACCCATTTGCAAAATGCGCCCGTCGCGCATGATGGCAATGCGGTCGGCCATGGCCATCGCCTCTTCTTGATCGTGAGTGACCATCACACAGGTCACGCCAACATTTTTGAGAATGTTGACCAATTCGATCTGGGTTTGTTCACGCAACTTCTTATCAAGTGCTCCCAAAGGTTCATCGAGCAATAAGAGCTTTGGCCGCTTGGCGAGGCTGCGCGCCAGTGCAACTCGCTGTTGTTGACCACCCGAAAGCTGGTGTGGCTTGCGTTTGGCATAAGGCTTGAGCTGAACAAGTGCAAGCATTTCCTGCACACGTGATTGGATATCGGCTTTGGGCAGACCATCACGCTCTAGGCCAAAAGCGATGTTTTCCGTGACTGTCAGGTGGGGGAACAGCGCATAGGACTGGAACATCATATTGATAGGCCGTAAATAAGCGGGTAAACCATCTATCGCTTGTCCAGCAAGTCGGATTTCACCGCTGGTTGCACCCTCAAAACCTGCCAGCATGCGCAGCAAGGTGGACTTGCCACAACCAGATCCACCCAGCAGGGCGAAAATTTCGCCCTGTGCGATGTTCAAGCTGACCCGGTCTACCGCTTTGACTTCATCAAAGTGTTTGGATAGTTGATTCACTTGTAAAAAAGCGTCGGTATCGATGGCAACTGTCATGCAAAGCCCCCAGAATGTGTTCAGGTCGGTTTCAGGGGCGCTTGTCCCTGAAGCAAGAGGATGCGAGTGGCTTACATGCCCGTCTTGAAGGTGGTGAAACTGCGAGTCACCATGCGACGCTGGTCATTGTTGTAAGTGCGTGGCGCATGCATGCGCGCCATGTCTTCTTTGCTCAGGTAAATCGTCGGGTTGTTGACGATTTCTGGCTTGATGAACTTTTCGGCACCCAGAACTGGGCTGGGATATTGAACTTTATTGGAGTCACCGGCTGCCACTTCGGGACGCAGACGGTAGTTGATGAACTTGTAGGCGTTCTCCACATTGGTGGCATCTTTGGGGATGACCATCGTGTCGTAGAAAAATACAGCGCCTTTTTTTGGCACTAAAACCTGAATGTTGTTGCCGTTTTTGGATTCAAGTGCACGACTCCGCGCAATGTTCATGTCGCTGGACCAGCCGAGTGATACACACAGTGATCCGTTGGCCAAGTTATTGATGTAACCTGAAGAGGAGAACAAGGTCACATTGGCGCGTATTTTTTGCAACTCACTCCAAGCGCGTTGAAAATCTGAGGTGTTGTTTGTGTTGACGGGGATGCCCAAATACACCAGCATCGACTCCATGATGTCAGCACCAGAGTCCAAGAATGAAATTCCACATGAACGCAGACGTGAGGCATATTTGGGATCGAAAATCAAAGCCCATGCATCGTCAGGCATGGGCAAGTCACCCAATGCTTTTTTGACTTTGTCTGTATTGATACTGACCGTGGTGTACCCCCAGAACCAAGGGATCAAGTATTCATTGCCAGGGTCAAGCTTGCTCAGCTGCTCCATGACGTTGGGGTCCAGGTTTTTGTAGTTGGGAATTTTGCTTTTGTCGATTTTGGTGAGCAGGCCACCACGGGCCTGAAGCGCTCCCCAATTCGACGATGGAACAATGATGTCGTAGCCGGTTCTTCCAGCTACCAATTTGGCATGGACAAGTTCATTGGAGTCAAAATTGTCATAACGCATTTTGATGCCGAACTCTTTTTCAAAAGTGGCAATCGTTTTTTCTCCGATGTAGTCCGACCAGTTATACATATTCAACTGCCCTTGTGCGTGGGCCGAACAAGTCAGCGCGAATCCAATGAAGAATTGAGACAGCCAAGAAGCCAAAGTCTTTGGGCGACTGAGACGAGAAATGAGGGGATGAGTAGTCATAAGATCTCCTGGGTAAAGAAGAAGAAAAATGAGTTAGACATGAATTCAAATCGCACTCATTTGTGAGTTGGAAGCCCTTGAATAAAGACGTGGAATGTGTGCTTTGTGTTCAACACCAACCTTTGTCCTTTGCCTCAGATAGAGTCAAATCGAGGCAGTGAACAATCAGCTTCATCATGTCGTCTATGTCTGCTCGCGTCATCACCAGTGGAGGGGCAATGATCATTCGGTCGCCGACGGCTCGCATGACCAAGCCGTTGTCAAAGCAGTGCGCACGACATGCCATTCCGACGCTGATTTCTGGAGGAAATCGCTCTCCGGTGGCTTTGTTTTTCATCAACACCAAACCAGCCATGAAGCCATAGCTGCGTGCATCTCCAACCAGGGGGTGTTGACTCAATGAGGAAAAGCATTCACTGAGATATGGGCCCGTATCTTTCTGGACTTGCTCAACAATTTGCTCGCGCTCCATCCATTCCAAATTTGCCAAGGCAACTTGACAAGACACAGGATGTCCGCTGTACGTGTAACCGTGGTTGAATTCACCACCTTTTTCAATCAAAACTTTGGCAACGCGGTCACCAACCATGACGCCCCCTAATGGGGCATAGCCACTGGTCACACCTTTGGCAAAAGTGACCAAATCAGGCTTGTAGCCCAATTGCTCATAGGCGAACCAACTGCCTAGCCTGCCAAATGCACAAATGACCTCATCACTGATCAACAAGATGCCGTACTTGTCCACAATGCGCTGTATTTCGGGCCAATAGCTTGCAGGGGGAATGATCACACCACCAGCACCTTGAATGGGTTCACCTATAAAGGCCGCAATTCTGTGCGCACCCAACTCCAGTATTTTTTCTTCAAGTTGACGCGCAATGCGGATGCCGAAGTCGTGTTCGCTTTCGTGAGGCGCTGCATTGTTTAAAAAATAGGGCTGGTCGATGTGGACGATTCCAGGAATTGGTAAATCGCCCTGCTCATGCATGCCTTGCATACCACCCAGAGAAGCACCGCCTATGGTTGAACCGTGGTACCCGTTCTTGCGTGAAATGATGATTTTTCGATCGGACTGTCCAAGACTGGCCCAGTAGTGACGCACCATGCGGATGTTCGTGTCATTGCTTTCGGACCCAGAACTGGAGAAGAAAACATGGGTGAAACTTCGATCACCGACACGGGGAGCGAGCCCGCATAATTTGGCCGCAAGTTTGACTGCTGGCACATTGGTGGTGTTGAAGAAACTGTTGTAGTAAGGCAGCTCCATCATTTGCATGTACGCAGCTTGTGCTAACTCTGATTTCCCGTAGCCTATGTTGACGCACCATAAGCCACTCATCGCATCCAGTATCTTCTTGCCTTCTGAATCCCAGACATAAATACCTTCGCCCCGCACAATGACACGTGCACCTCGTAAACCAAGTTCACGTGTGTCGGTGAATGGGTGCATGTAATGCGCACTGTCCAGCGTTTGAATGCTGCGGGTATCAATTTGCCGACGTTCTGCAACGGACTGGTTGAATGAGAATTTCATGTTGGGTAGGAAATGAAAAATGGGTTCCGCTGAATCAGACGTGCAGTAACAAGTGCTCTCGTTCCCATGGCGAGATCACTTCCATGAATTCTTCAAATTCGATTTCTTTGATCTCGGTGTAAACCGTGATGAATTCTTCGCCTAAGACTTCGCGCAAGTCGTCATCTCGGCGCAGCCAATCAAGGGCTTCACCCAGGCTGCGAGGTAAGGCGTAAGGCGATAAGTAACCATCACCCTTCATTTCAGGCTTGGCCTTCAGTTTGTTTTTCAAGCCCAAATAGCCGCAGGCCAGTGTCATGGCCATGGCGACATATGGATTTGCATCGGAACCGATCACACGGTTTTCGATCCGACGGGCTTCAGGCGATGAGATGGGTGAGCGGATGCCCACAGTGCGGTTGTCATAACCCCATTCGATATTGATCGGAGCGGCAGTGTGGCGAGCCAAGCGGCGATAGCTATTGACATAAGGTGCGACCAAAGCCATCGCCGTAGGAATGTGTTTTTGTAAACCTCCGATGTAGTGGTAAAAAGATTCTGAGGGTGAACCATCGCTGTTGCTGAAAATGTTCAAGCCCGTCTCTTTATTGAGAATGCTTTGATGGATGTGCATTGCGCTTCCTGGCTCCCCTGCAATGGGTTTGGCCATGAAAGTGGCATACATGTTGTGGCGCATGGCTGCTTCTCGAACAGTGCGCTTAAAAAAGAAAACTTCGTCGGCAAGGCCCAAAGGATGGTCATGGAAAAAGTTGATTTCCATCTGACCGGCACCCGCTTCATGGATCAAGGTGTCCACGTTCAGCCCCATTTTTTCGCAAAAATCGTAGATCTCTTCAAACAGCGGATCAAACTCATTCACTGCATCAATGCTGTAGGCCTGGCGAGAAGTTTCGGCACGTCCGCTGCGACCAACAGGGGGGGTCAGCAAGGTATTGGGGTCGGTGTTGCGGGCAACAAGAAAAAATTCAAGTTCAGGTGCAACAACGGGCTCGAGTCCTAAAGCTGCATACATGTCACAGACACGCCGCAGCACACTGCGTGGTGCGAATGGAATTAACTTGCCTTCTCTGTCAAAGCAGTCGTGGATGACTTGTGCGGTTGGGTCAGTGGCCCAAGGAACGATGCGTACAGTTGATGGGTCTGGCACCAAGTGCATATCTCGATCATTTGGATTGATCACATCGTAGTAGGGGCCAGTTTTTGGAAATTCGCCTGTGACGCCAATGGCGACAACGGCCTCTGGCAACCGCATTCCACGGTCTTCGGTGAATTTGGCGCGTGGCAAAATTTTTCCACGCGCCACACCGGTGAGGTCAGGCGCTAGACATTCGATTTCGGTGACACGGTTCTCGTTGAGCCAATTTTCAAGCTCGCTGAAATTACTGGGTGTAAGTGGTGACATGGGGATTCCAAAATGTGATGAGGTGAGCAGATGGCTTGATTTAGGCTGCTACGTTTTGTGAGATTGCTTGTCCTTTGCGTTGCTGGTGTCGCTCAAGGCAAGCCTTTCCGAAGGCGTTGAAAATATTGAAATAAAAGGGGTTGTGTTGGCAGCGCCATTCAGGGTGCCATTGCACGGCGAAGGCGAAGTGCGACGCTGAGCGCACTCGAACGGCTTCGATCAGGCCATCCGGTCCAAACGCAAGGGGTTCGAGCTGATCGGCCAATCGGTCAATACCTTGGCCATGTAAAGAATTGACCATGATTTCTTCGGCTCCTCCTGCCCATTGGGCTAAAGGGCTGTCAGGTACGACGCGTACGTTATGGCTGGGGGCATATTGCTCTGCATACGGCACGGAGGAGCGTTCACGATGATCCATCATGTTCGGCACTGCATGCACTTCTTGGTGCAATGAGCCGCCCAGTGCCACATTGATTTCTTGAAACCCACGGCAAATGCCCAATATGGGCACCTTGTGCGTTATGCATGCTCGAACCAAAGGGAGTGTGATTTGATCTCTTTGAGGATCTAACGGCAAATGTGCTTGCTGCAAAGGCTGATTGAAGTGCGACGGTTCTACGTTGGAGGGTGATCCCGTGAAGAGCACACCATCGCATTTCGACAGTAAATCGGGGATCTCACTTGCAATGGCTGAAGGCAAAGTGAAGGGCTCGGCCAAGGCGCAGTGCTTGACGGCCATTGCATATTTGTCACCCAAGACAGTAAAGCCCGATAACTCAGATGTTTGACCAAGTTGACGGTGATCGTGAGTGACCCAAACCCAAGCTCTCATTATTTTTGTCCCCAATTTGTAATAATTCTATTGTGAATATTTCATACAATGTAGTTAGGTTCCAGTTGGTGCGTGGGTATGGTGCCACTTGGCCATGCAAATGATTCAGTGGTCAGGTGAAGGGCAACAACAGGGTGATTTATGCTCACGGATTTCATCGGTCAGCAAATGCAGCAGTGCGCGGCGCATGCAGGTCAGCAGGAGGTCAACCTCAGCCGACAGTTGTATTTGTCGCTCAAAAAAGCCATCCAGAATTTGATCGTTCGCACGGGTGAACGACTGCCTTCCAGTCGAGCCATGGCCATGGATTTGGGTCTGGCGCGCAACACGGTGATGAGTGCCTTGTCACAGTTGGAAGCTGAGGGGTATTTGGAAACCCGCCAAGGAAGTGGCACTTATGTGCGGTACAAAATCTCAGGGCACTCGGTGGGCAAGCGCCCATCTCTTAAGACGGAATATGCAGCTGAGGTGCCACAAGCAATCTCGGGGCGAGGTGGTCTCCTTCTGCGACAGGCGGTTGCAGATGAGGTGGAGGTCCAACCATTCACTCAAGGGATGCCCGATTTTTCTCCCTTCCCTCTTTCTTTGTGGCAAAAATTACAGAACAAACATTGGCGCCTGTCGTATGCGGACATGCTGGATTACAACGCCACAGGTGGCTTTATGCCACTCAAGCGCGCCATCGCCCAATATCTTCGAATGCATCGGAACATGGTGCTGGAAGACGACCAAGTCTTGGTCACCACGGGAACCCAGCAGTCTTTGAATTTGTGCGCCACATTGTTGGCTGATCCCGGTGACACGGTCTGGGTAGAGGATCCTCTTTATTGGGGCGCTGCCCAAACATTTCGTGCTTCTGGCTTGCAATTGCAAGGGGTTCCCACTGATGCACAGGGGCTCAATTTGTCTCAAGCAGAACAATTGCCCGATGCCCGCTTGGTGTATGTCACTCCTTCACACCAGTACCCAACGGGCGGGGTCTTGGCCTTAGATCGGCGCCATGCCTTGCTTCAACGCTGCCGTGACATGAAAGCTTGGATTTTGGAAGACGATTACGACAGTGAATTCAGATTTTCAGGCCCCCCCGTTTCATCGATGCATGGTCTGGATGTTCATGGGCGTGTCTTCTACATGGGTACGTTTTCCAAGGCCTTATATCCCGGTATCAAAATGGCATATTTGGTCGTTCCTCAGCCTTGGGTGCATTCATTCAAGCGTGCACATTACGACTTGAACAGACCCGGTTTGATCCATCAACAAGTGGCGATGGCCGAGTTCATTGAGTTGGGTCACTTTCACAGAACTATCCGAAGTGCCCGGCAACACTATGCCGCACGCAGACAAGCATTGCTGCAAGCGTTGGCGCCTTGCCTCAATTCGCAAGCCAGTATCAGTGGCGCCGAGCAGGGTTTACATCTGTGTGTCCATTTGCCGCCTCAAATAGATGATGTGGCCTTAGCGAATTGGGCCAAAACGCACGGTTTGACTGTGCGAGCGCTTTCGCGCTATGCAGTCATGCGCCATGATTTGCGTGGCCTGGTGATTGGCTATGGTTATGCCCCTTTGCCAGCGATCCGCAAGGATGGCCCTTTGCTGGCCAGTTTGATCATGCGGGCATTGGGGACGCGCACATGAGAAGGCATTTGTTGGAGTGCCTCTCACTGGCACTGATCATGATGCATTGAATAGGGCTGTTCAACTGAGCCAGTCGCGTAAACGGTAAAAACTGGTGCCAGCGAGTAACAAAGGAAGTCGTAAAGCCGAACCACCCGGAAAGGAACTTTGACGTATGCGCTCAAACAAACCCAGTGACTCTGCATCGCCCATGATCGCTTGGCAAATCACGCGCCCTGCCAAAGTTGTGGCAGCCAAACCATGGCCACTAAAACCTTGAACATAAAAAATGCCATTTTCCAATCGCCCCCAGTCAGGTGCCCGTTGACGGGAAATGTCTACAAACCCACCCCAGGTGTGCTCGATCTTGACGTGGGCCAATTGAGGAAAAATTTGCACCATGCGTTGCTGCATGGCTTGAGTCAGATGTGAGGGGCTCGCCGTGGTGTAGCTCACGCGACCCCCAAACAGCATGCGCTGATCCGGGCTAAGTCTGTAGTAATCAAGCACGAAATTGTTATCGCAAACAGCGGCGCATGTTGGAAGTGTGCTGTGTGCCAGTTCGGATGACAGGGGTTCGGTGGCAATCATGTAGGTGCCAACAGGCATGATGCGACGGTGCAATTGGGGCGCCAAATTGGGTGATTGCCACAACAAGCCACAATTTCCAGCCAGCACCACATGCTGTGCTGAAACCTGTCCTTTTGGGGTGCATACAAGCCAATTGTTACCTTGGCGTTCCAACGATTGAGCACTGCTGTATTCGTAGATTTGAGCCCCTTGGGCTGCTGCTGCACGGGCAATGCCTAAAGCGTAGCTCAAGGGTTGTAAATGACCGGAAGCTGGATCCAGCAAACCTGCGACATATTCATTGCTCCCAATGTGTTGGCGCAAGGCGCTACCTTCTACATAGGTCATTTCATGGCCATAGTAGCGATGCATGTGAAGAGCCTCTTCTTTGAGAGCCAAGGCTTTTCTTGGGCGGTCTGCCACCGTCATGTAAGACCAAACAGGATGACAATCTATGGCATAACGGGTCATGCGCTCCCGCATCAATTCCAGACTTAACAGTGACAACTGCCAAAGTTTTTGTGCATCACGCAATCCCAGATGTCCCTCTAGCCAAGTCTGACCACATGCATACCCCGCTATGGCTTGACCTCCATTTCGTCCAGAGGCATGGCCACTCAGCTTTTGACTTTCTAAGACCACCACTTGCTGGCCTTTTTCGACCAAGTCCAGTGCAGTGGACAGACCGGCCAAACCACCGCCGATGACCACCACATCCGCATGCAGCGCTGATTCCAGAGTTGGGTATTGGGTGCGTGTTGTGTCAGTTTCGTAATAGCAGTCTTGCCCCAGTTTTTGGTTTTTTTGTTCCAGGTTCATTGTGAAATCCTTGAGTCAAAGCTGTGTTGGAGTCGTTTTGCTTGGCCACTCAAATAGGTCCAGACCAAGCTGCTGGCTGCCATGCTGGTGAGTTCGGCGTGGTCGTAAGCAGGGCATACCTCTACGCAATCCATGCCCACCCATTGGAGATCGCTTAAACCCTCAATCCATTGCAACACCTGTCGTGTGCTCAGGCCACCGGGTTCAGGAGTTCCTGTTCCCGGGGCATAGGCCGGATCGAGACAGTCAATGTCCAGAGACAAATAAATGGGGCGTGTGCCAATGCGTTCACGCACGATGTGAAGGACATTGGCCAGGCCGAGTCCCTCCTTGCCCCATAGATCGCGCGCATGGAAGATCAAGCCGCCTTGGTCCTGTACATACTCTCTGGCAGATCTCTCTGCTGCCGATCGCAACCCCACCTGAACAGTATGTTGAGGGCTGACCAGACCTTGCTCGATGGCTTCACGCGTCCAAGTTCCGTGTCCAGAGGGTTCTCCAAAATGGCTATCCCAAGTGTCGCAGTGGGCGTCAAAGTGCAGCAAAGCAACGGGGCCATGGACCTGATGAATCGCGCGCAACAGTGCCAATGTGATGGCATGGTCACCACCCAAAAAAACACAATGGTGGTTCTTCACCAGAGGGATTGCCTGCTGTTGGATCGCAGCGCGTGCTGCCTCCAAGCCGCTCGCATTGGGAAGTCGAAAATTACCTGCATCACCCAAATAGGGTGTCGGGCTGATGTCAAAGAAGGGATGAACGGCATCACACAGCATCTGGCTGGCTGCACGAATGCTTTGCGGGGCCATGCGTGCACCGGGCCGATGGCTGACACTCCCATCCCATGGAACGCCCACAATCGCCAGAGGGTGTTTTTCTAAAGCATCACAAGCGGCGAATCGCCCATTCAGTTGGGCATATGGAAAATCATTGTTGAACATGGGTGCCATTCCTTCGGTGGTCAAAGTTTTCAGACATTCCAAAATGACTTTGAGCTTAGATGGGGCGTATAAAAATCATGGTGCCAATTTCTGCAAAAGAATGTTGCCACTTGGTCTGGTTTTGACATGTGCGTTTTAGGATGAACGACATGAATACCTTCCAATCCATCCCGTCAGAAGCTCATGTCCACTTGCGTACGTGGATGAGTCAAGAGCAAGATCGTTTTTTGAGGACGCACGTGGCCAGCGCCACATTGCAGACACGTTGCGATGCGCACTATCTTTTTGGTATGCCCATGCATTGGATGCGCGACTGGCCCAATGCACATGGTTTGTTCATTGAAGAGGCTTCAGAGGCGACGTTGAAATGCGTCGATCGGCATGTTTATGCAGATTTTTGTTTGGGTGACACGGGGGCCATGTTTGGTCACAGTCCGCAACCGGTTGCGAAAGTTTTGCTTGATTCAGCTTTTCACGGTTTAACGTGCATGTTGCCCGCCAAGTGTGCTGCAGAGGTTGGGGAAAGGTTGTCGGATGTTTTTGGATTACCCATGTGGCAAATGGCGCTCAGTGCCAGTGATGCCAATCGTTTTGTATTGCGTTGGGTCAGAGCCATTACAGGGCGTCAAAAAATTTTGGTGTTTGACGGCTGTTACCACGGTGCGGTGGATGAAACCTTGGTTGACCGTCTGGACAGTGGCGAAGTGGTTGATCGTGCTTCAGTCTTAGGTGGCTTGCACAGCCATGCAGTATCGACACGTGTGGTGCCATTCAATGATTTGCAAGCTTTGCAAGCGGCTTTGGCCGATGGACAAGTGGCGGCACTTTTGGCCGAACCTGCGTTGACCAATTGTGGCTTGGTGCTGCCTGATGAAAATTATTGGCAGCAAGCGCAAGCCTTGTGCCAACGGTATGGCACCTTGTTGATCATGGATGAAACCCATACTGTTTCAACAGCTTTGGGTGGATGGTCTCGCCAGCATGGCGTAGAGCCTGACTTCTTGGTGGTGGGCAAAGCCGTTGCAGCGGGTTTGCCTTCTGCCGTTTATGGATTCAGCAATGCTGTGGCCGAACGCATGGAACAAGCTAAACAGTCATCGCCACAAGGGCACAGTGGCATTGGCACCACTTTGTCAGGCAGTATGTTGGCGTTGACTGTATTGAGCGCCAGCCTGCAGCATCTGCACACCCCATCGTGTTATCAGCTGATGCAGTCGGGTGCAGATCGCCTGGCGTCTGGTTTGCGTCAAAGCATTTTGAAATCGGGGCGACCTTGGACGGTGACGCGTCTGGGGGCAAGAATGGAGTTGCAATTCATGCCCTATTCGCCGGTGAATGCCGCTGATGTGCGCGCAGCAGAGCAGCCGGTGCTGCAGCAATTGCTGCATTTGTTCATGCTCAACAGGGGCGTTGTGATCACCCCTTTTCATTGCATGATGCTGGTCTCGCCCGTGACCACATCAGCCCAAATAGACCATCTTTTATCGGTATTCGATGAGTTTTTGGAAGGCTTGGCCCAGTTCAATCTTTGATCACCAACTCCCCGCGCAGCGAGTGCGACAGGCCTTGGGTGATGCGCACATCGGCCATCTGACCGATCAGGCGGTCCATGTGGGGGCCGCCGGGGAAGTTGACCACCCGGTTGCACTCGGTGCGGCCTGCCAGCTCGGTGGCGTCCTTGCGTGAAGGGCGCTCCACCAGGATGCGCTGCACCGTGCCCACACGGCTTTCGCCGATGCGTTGCACGTTGGCTTCGATGGTCGCTTGCAGGTGGTGCAGACGGCGCAATTTTTCGGCGTGCGGCGTGTCGTCGTGCAGGTTGGCCGCAGGCGTGCCGGGGCGGGGGCTTAAGATGAAGCTGAAACTCGTGTCAAAACCCACATCGGTTATCAGCTTCATCATCTTGTTGAAGTCGTCCTCGGTCTCGCCGGGGAAGCCCACGATGAAGTCGCTGCTGAGCGACATGTCGGGGCGAATCGCCCGCAGCTTGCGGATCGTGCTCTT
>JACCDV011073954.1_pt1 | contig 20199 bp, 13 predicted proteins | sample 7446131 | NCBI WGS metagenome assembly JACCDV01 (sample SAMN15323448, study PRJNA562643) | freshwater metagenome | isolation source: river surface water | place: USA:Blue River Watershed | collected 2017-08-17 | reverse complement strand
TATCACCATTTATTTTAAATCAAAAATGGTATGAGCCAAACAGGATGCTTGATTATGGATAGTATATTAAGGGCTAAACTTAATTTGATACTCATGGCCGTGCTATATTATATAAATAATCGAATGGGTAGTTGCCTTTCCGATCCGACCCTAACAAAAGCTAAAAGAATCCCTATGAATTCGTCAAATCCGATGTATTTTATCAGCTGAATTAGCCAACAAATAGCCAACCAATATAGCATCGAGTAGCTCAGGGAGAAATGGGACCTTTAATAATTCAAAATTCTATAAGGCAAAGTTGCAGCACTTATCAAAACCCAGATTGATTTCAAGGGTTTTCTCTAGATTTTTCCCAAACTGTTAAATTTTTCGCAAGTAGACCTGTGCTAAAATAGGAAACACAAAAAAGATATTTTAAATTATTCGCATTTGAAGGCAACGCAACGATTTCAAAAAGATAGCTTACTCAAGCTCTAACAATAATAAAGAAAGTGGAGCACACTGACCATCTGGCTCCCCTTATTTTTTATGTCTATACAAGCGATCACAAACATATCCTCATGACATTGGAGTAGTTCACACAGTTTGAGCATGAGAATAAGGCATATGCGAAGAATTTGTAAAATATCGAAGATCTTGGTGAAGAGATATCCATGGTAAAAAATTCTAAATTCGATCTGAGCTAGATATTAGCTCCCAATAATGACAAGAAATAGTAACCGATTAGCGAAACCATCCACAACGTGCATAAGACATAGCAACAGATATAGAATGTAGATAAGAAATGCATAAATTTGACGAAATTTAAGGAAGTATTTTAAAATTACAACCTACAATCCTATCAGATACTATTTAGCTGGAACATAGTTGAGGAGTAGAGATAGCTTGTCTCATTTATAGACAAATAAGGGATAAAGATACAGAAGGGTGATAAAATTTATTTAGTCTAGTATCAGTGGTTTCTAGCATGGTAAAACAATATTTATATAGGAAAAAGTATGTAGAGTATTAATACAATATCAATGTAATATACAAATCTTAGGAAAATTATCAAAGTATAATTAGCTACAAATCAATCAATTTAAAGGCATCAAAAGAACCTAAAATAGCTAACTAAAGTCGAAAAATACAAAAACCTGGGTAAATAAAAAACTTTTTATTGAAATACGGCAAAAGAGATAACGAACTTAATCCAAATATGGTTGAAAACGCAAACTATATTTGCGTTAAATAGTAAATATGGAACAGGTTAGTAGCCATTTACAATGGAGGTCCATCGATATAACGTATCTATAATAAAATATACTATAACATTATTATTAAGGTCAAAGTTAATCCCTAAGGAAACTTTGTTAATGGTTCCTCCAAAAGGATTTAGAGTAAATAAAAGCCAACAGTTGCTGAATATGCTATAGATAAATAGAAAAAGCACTTATGCTATTATAAATATCCTGGAAAGAAAAATTGGATAAAATTAAAAAATCTTTCTGCTAGCAGTGAAGAAGTCTTTACAAATCTTAAAACTTACTTAGCTTTTGTCCCCAAGCATTCTTAGTAATAATTTACCCATCAATACAATATTGAGTAAAAAGGGAATAAAAAAATATTACGTTAGAGGTTTAAGAACTATGGTAATGAGATTAATATTTCGATTGACGGAGTATTGAGTCGAGCTTAAGTGGTAGAAATTGACGATGACGAACGAATTACTATATAGTTTATTGACTAGAAAGGGTAATGTAAAAAGTAGACAATAAAATACTAAACTTTATAAAAGATAAATCCATAGAATATTTTACAAGAGAGTCATATCAATCAATTTTCAGGCCTTGATAACATTGGTAATACATGCTATATGAATGCAGTTATTCAGTGCTTGATAAGGACTCCATTCTTTGGCGGATACCTTGAGCAAAGAAATGAAGGGGAAAAGAAATAGAAATAATAAGAACTTTTGATTTAGTAGGTTTTCAAAATCTATAAGAAATCAAAGGCAAATAATCACGAATCTATAAACACAAAATCATTCAAACGAGTCTTTTAGAAGCACTGTCCGTATTTCGAAGGCAACGCACAGCATGACGCTCAAGAATTTCTAATCTGCCTATTAACACGCCTTGTTGAATAGATCAAAACAAGCAAATAGTAATATGGGGTCAAGCAAGTCCAGTCATAGAAAAAATCCGAGTAAGAGAAGAATATGAATAAAAAGGTCGTCAAATTCTTTTCAGGCAAAACATAAGCAAAAACGGTTTGCAAAAAATGTAAAAACTAAGGTATTAGAACATAGTCGTTCTTTACTTACTCAGTAAGTCTTCCTGAACAGCCTAAAGTTTAGTTTTTTTATCATTATGCTCCTTTTATAAAAGAGTCCTCAAATAAGTAACCAGTTTTGATTCAATTTGGCATAAGTCTTGATAGAAAAACAACAGTGGAGTAATTTTTGCAGGCTGTGGCAAAGTAACGAAAGTTGAATAAGAGAAAACTGGCCCTGTATTCTGTATTTAGCAATGAGATCTTGAATACATTAGGACCAAGCACTTATTATAAATAAATATCATATTATCTGCATTTCAATGCAAAGTTATTCTGCTATGAAGTAGAGCATGATGATTCTCCAACTTACCATGATTATCAACGGAAAAATCTGAGTGATAAATCGATAAAGATTTAGTTAAGGCAAAGGATTTATTCGTAAAAGAATAAAGAATATAAAACTATCTATCATCCTTTTATATTGTAGATTACCAGTAAAACTTATTGGAAAGATGTTTGTCAAAGCATTAAAACGTTGATTGAAAAGCTTGAGTGGCCATAGTCCTAGGAAATTCTAGAGGATAATTCTAATTTCGCAGGTAATAGTAAGATTATCAACATAAGTTAAATAAAAATTTCGACAAATGGAGTAAAACACAAAGTCAGTTTAGACATGAATAATAGCTAGTAAAAACAAAAGACCCTAAGCTAGCTGAATAAACCAAAAAGATCGACAATCAATGAAACTCCAAGCCCTGGTAATAAGCTTAGACTAACAAAAAGTACTTACAAGATTCGAGTTATTAAATCCGATCATCTCTATGAAAATAATTGCATCTTCTGCAAAGATTAACTTATAGTTAACAGAAAAAGCAGAATAAGGAGACTATGCAAAGGTAATAAGTTAATAAATTAGGATGCACCTTTAATGAAGAAAAAACACTGTTCGAGCAGGCAGATTTCAGAAATATTTCAGATAATATCATAATCGTAGTGGACTGGTCCAATATGCCCTAGTTTCAGACTGCTGCCAAAGACCCATCTTACGATAAATGTATGCAACAAAAATAGAATCGCAAAGATATATTATCGTAATTATTAAAGAACAATTTATAGATCCGTGAGGAATTAGAGCTGAGATGCTAGAAGTAATCTTGCAAATATGATGTGGCAGTGCGCACATAGAAGATAAGCGTCTACCCCAATATTTTACTTGTAAGTTATACGTTATTCAGCTCCATCTGAAGAGATTTACATACTAAGATAATATGCTTGTTAAGCTATCAAACAATGTTGTGTACCCTGAAGTGCTCGAGCTTCAACCCAACAAAAAATAGAGATACGAGTTATATGGCGTGGTCTCTCATTATGGAAGTGGAGTCGGAGGGCACTATTTGTCCTTCGTTAAGGTTTCCAACAAGTGGTATAAATGCGACGATGATCGTGTGACTTTTTGCCCATAGGGCCAGCACATCGATCCAAATGCATATATTCTTTTTTACAAGAAGATTGAATTCTAGCCCAGCCTTGTGATGCTAAGCTTTTGATCAAATCAATCTACTCTAATTTAAAAACAAATTAATTCATTCAAATCAATATATTTTTAAGAAACTACTCTGAGTGGCGTAGCTTCTCGTTTCTGATGAAGTCTCGGTACTTGATCCAAATTTACCTAAATTTGAGCTCAGGGCTATTTTCGATCTTTTTCGTGCAATAGTATTCTGTTTCCTATAAATTGAGCAAAAGCTAAACTTAGCTAAACCAGTTCCACTCCTATTATATCTTTGCAGCCATCATTTGCACCTCCTTAGTTAGTCCATACGATTCTGCAATTTTGATATTCTACCTAAATGATCTAATTTTAGCCAATATGCTATTCCTAAGTATTTATGTTTTGGAAGAACTCATATAGTTCTTGAAGTTTTAAACAAGACTTGTGAAATCAAAATTGAGAAATCCAATATTAAGCTGTTATCTCTTCTTTGCCACCTTACCCCTTTGGATCTCCTATAGTACCTTGAATACCAGGCTGAATTAATTTGGGTAGTGGCCATTGATGAATTTGACATATCTCTACAGGCTGGTCTTTAATATCCTATGGGCTTCAAGATCCATATCAAATTTATCGTTTGACCTATTCCATTAGTCGAATTTTTAGTATTTGAATAATGGGATGAATATTTCCTTCTTGAAGAATTCATCGTAAAGGTCTCGCAGCATCTACCCGTTTATCATAATACTGTCACCGTTTTGCTTTTCAAGGAAGTAGTTTGTAGATCTCAAAATAACTTTAATCTCATTCTCAGAAGGAGGCTATTTCTTTTGGGATTTTTCGATTGGACCTTCGCTTGATGCAACTAACTCCATCTAAAATGGGTTGTGCTAGTTAATAGGTTGTTACTAGGGCTCATCTTTCTCTTTTTATTATTGAGGGAAAGTGAGGCCAGTGTTTTGTTTATCTGTGAATATTGACTTATTTAAATCCCAAAAGTTGTTTTGTTTTGCCTACTTCGATTATCGAAACTCTCTTGACTCCCTACTAATTTCCTTGTTTTATAGTTTGAGCTTGGATTGAAACATACCTTCGTCTCTAGTTGAGCCATTGAGGTCCGAAAAGGATTAGCTGAGTCTGCTTGCTTTGTAAAACTAGTCGCTTTGGCTATCTTATAAAACAAAGCTGCTCTTTTTGACTGCTTTGTGCATGCCACTCTCATCGCGGAAGATACTTTGCTCGAGGTTTGGGTAGCTTACTCTTTTCTCTTCTTCAACATCTTTTTAATTTTCGTTTTAATCATTAAAGGAAATAACGAGAAAGGATTATCCAAGTAAATCATCGACTGAAGTTTATTTCATCTTTATTTATAACAAGTAAGAATTATTAATAAATTGAAGAAGCTATAGTATAATATTTCAGATAATTGAACTAAAATCACAGTAGCCATTAAAAAAATATTTTCTTTTGAATTAAATGCCAACCATACATAGAACATATAAATAAATGAGCTATTAAAACCATTGATTTTTATAGATAAGAAAACTATAATCTTTAATCATCAATTAAGTACATAAATGAATATTAGTCCCTAAGAATCCGCCCAGCTTGCAAAATCGTGGGAAGGCAATCCCTCACGAATCATTGAAGGCAAGAATCATACTTATAAAATCGATTATGAGAAATTTCTGGGGCGAGGAGGATTCGGAATTGTCTTTGGTGGAATATGCAGAATTTCTTAAAAAGGAAATCATGGTATCATTGTTTATAAATATCGAGAAGTGGCGATAAAATAATTCAAAAAGTCATAGAAATGGAGGCGTCCTTAGGACCAAGACAAATAGGTACTATTACTCAATAAATATGGCAAATTGCTAAACTCTTAGTATATCTTGGAGGTCATTGATATTTTCGAATAGAAAGAGACACATAGATACTTTATGGTGACTCCTTTAGCACGAGGGGGAACTTTGAACGAAAAGATGGGTTCGTTTAAGGACTAAGACCAAATATATAGATTCTCATTAAGAATAGCAAGCATCCTAAAATATTTTCACTATGACGCGTTATCCAACTATCGGTCTAAGGCAAAGTAGAAAGGAGAGGAAGAGAAGCAAAAGATCGCAATTATTCACCGCGATGTAAAACCTCAGAATATTGTATTCTTATAAAATGAGAAAATCTAAAGTATTTATTTGCTTGACTTTGGAATAGCCAAAATAGCTTACTCAGACATCCAAAAGGGGTACAATAATTGTGGGACCTCATACTATAAGGCCTCTTAAATCGGATAAGGAAGAATATACAATGCAAAAGTAGATGTTTTTAGTTTCGCCTGTACTCTCTATGAAATTCTTAATGAGGGAGAGAGAATGCTGACAAATTATGGGTTAGGGACAAAGTATGGGGATCGATAGCGGTTCATTAAAAATAGACTGATCGACCTCCAGCTAAAGCTTATGAAAGGGAAGAAGATAAAGCATCCTTACTATTGGACCCAGTTGCTGCATAATTGCCTTGCCTACGATATAAAGAAGAGATATAGCTCATAAGAACTCCTTCATTACCTATCAGCCAACCCTGCTCAAAATATAATCGAGGAAGGCAAACTTTTCTACGGGTAGATTCCTTAAAAGTAACAAATGTATAAAAATAAGCGGGAGATCTTCGATGTAAACTTCGAACTTTTCCGACTCAACATCATACAGAATACCATCTTCACCATCTTTTAGTTTATCTACTTCGAACAGCCAAGAATCAACAAATTTATGTTATACACTCTCATCAAATTCATGACTATGACCTTTGCAGATCGGTATCTCAAAGCTAAAGAAAAAAGCCGCCCCTTTGATAGGAAATACAACCAACTAAAGGGCTCCATTTAGGAGAAGAGGATAAATGAGCTCTGTGAGAAAGCACACTAGAAGATAAAGAAGGAGATAGAAAAGTAAGAGAATAATAATCGCATTCAAAATAAAAAGAAAGGTTCGGGGCCAATAAACGATATGATAAGCAAATACCCTGAGATTCTCCATAAGAAAGTAGTGGATCCCAAGAGAATACTCTCTGAATTCTGCTATCAAAAGAGGAATGAAATGCTTTAAAACTAAAAATTTACAAGGCTTATCCTCACCATCATGTGTTACCTCTAAGAACTCGATTACTACGACGAACTCAAACTTTAGAATGCCGAGCTTGACAATTCGTAGATCGAACTCCTGACCATAAAGAAGCTGAACTACTTTAGCAAGTTCATTGAGGATAAGCTAAGCCGATAATTCCTAAAGACCAAACTGTAGAACTGCCGAGTGGAGGTGACGCTGAGGTCCAATATTAATAAATAGTAAAATAAGACGGATCTCTAAATTGAAAGTGTGGATTGATTGGATTCTTATTATAATTACATGAATAATAGTAGTACATAAATATCATAATAAAAGGAATCCCAAGAGAAGGCGGAAACACAGCTTAATTAAAAAACCACCATTGAATTCCAAGAAAAAATACTAGATTTTATGTATTATCAGAATCATCTCATTTGTAAGGCTGCTAAAAAAGTTATTGTCATCAATACTCTCACGAAGGAAAAAAACATCATCTTAGTATAAAGCGAGTCGTTTGTTTTGGAATTCATGCCCCCTTATTTATTCGCACTTATATAAGGAAAATTTATTACTCTTTATGATGAAGACTCAATTAGCAAAACAAAGGAGGCAAAGCCGCCAATAACATTAAAGATAAGTAAACTGGAGCCTTTGACCATATGCAAATTTAATAAAGGGTATATATTAGGTGGATATAATCGAGGTTCTTTCCCTGCGAGTAGCTAAAGAACCAATAAGCGTTTAATATACTTCATTGAAAAACTCTATTTCAACGAGAGAAACAAGCCAGATTAAACCTTAAGGATCAAAGATAGTGAGTATCCAATATCCAAACTATTTGTGCAAAATCCCTATCTACTTGTATACGCAAGACCCACCTTCTATCTAATATCACTCCAATCCAAGCAAACCCTTATCACCTTCGAAAAAGAGGCTCTTAACTTCATCATTCTAGAGGGAAGATTCGCGTTCTCTTCTTTGAATGGAATAGGAATATCTATGAAGAATACCATCTTTACTTTCGATGTGGAACGGTTTCCGCTCTATGGAGTGTAGGTTACCTAGCATCTTTATACGGCTGAATGTGTGTGTCGTTAGAAATCAGGACGTATCTTTGGCGGCCATAGCAATTTAGTGTTTGAATACAATCCAATAAAGAAATACTCTAAATGCTGGGCTATGTACCCTTAGGGTGAATACATTGTTTCTATAAGTTGTAGTCCGACCAACAATTTATTGGTGCTGCATATGAATCGGCAGGGAAAATACTCAATTGATGTCTTTGGCATTTAGTGATATTCAAATATTAATAGATAAACAATATATATCATTATGAAAGAAAATACCTAAGAGGAAGAGTTGATCACTATCAAACTTAAATCTTTTGAAGACGAAGCCTCTTCCAAATTCACAGATAGCAAAATTGTAGAGTGGTTTATCAAATACGCCCTTCAAACCAATCTTCCATCAGTTCCAAGAATCAACCAATTTTAAGTCATTTAGTCAATTCTGCATCGCAACAAGTAAAAAACAGACAAATTATTCAAAGAATAGAAGGTTGTATGTGGTCTTCTCGAAAATGCAAAATAAATGTATGATTTGGCCTTCATCAATGAAAAGTATGAAAGGAATAAAGCAACTTAAAATGGGCCAAGCCAATAGATAATAAACAGGTTATAAAGATATTTTTCAGAGTTCATAGACAGAAACCAAGATATCGACTCTTTACTTTTAACTCAGAATCTAAACTTATTTATATCAATAAAGCAAGCATATCCAAAACAGAATTCTTCATTACTATCAAGCCCATTCTTCCAAAGACAAATCCTACAAGTTATCAAATGCTATTAATTTTTGTTTAAGCCTCTTTTCGAGAAGAAAAATCTGAAAAAGTACTATCATAAACTTCACGGATTGGTTAGTTGGCTTATCTTTATGGGAGATTCAAGACTTGATCTAGCCTATGATTTGGGCAAAAAGATTAACTCTTACATAATTTATAATAGGAGTCAAAATAGCATTGAGATGCACAATGTTTGTAATGCACTATTCGATTTACTATGCATTAAATTCTCAAGGTAGACCAAACTTAAACACCAGAATTTGGCTTCCCTACTCTCCAAACTGTAAGCTTGCCAGAATATTGGATAATTCTTTGTTGACTGGATTTAATACAAAAGCCATATGTTAGATACTATCGACTTTACTAATTTCTTTCGAGTGCTTACAAGCCTAGGGTTTTCAAGTTTAGTGGTGATATTCCTAAACAAACTTTCTGTTTCAGTGAGAAAGATAAAAAAGTACAACATATTACTGTATATCTTTAGTGGATATATAAGAAAATAGTTCATTAGGTTGTCTATAAACACCTCAGATGACTTCTCTAGCTACTTCAAGATCCTCAAGCATTTTATGATCGGCCTAAGCAACCGATAAAGATTTTAGGGAGAATAGATCGACTAGCTAACCAGAAATATTTGCTAGCACGCCTTAAAGAGACAGATTTCATTAAGCCAGTGCTATAAGCACATTGTTTAAATATACTCCACATATGAAAATCGCTTCTCTTGCTTGAGTTAACTATCCAAAAGCTTTCTTAATTAGATACAATCCCTCTCAAAGATTAAGCTTCAGACTGCAGATATACACAACCTCTATGACCAGTTCGTGTTTCGAGAAATCGCAGCATAATAAGTGGATTATGAATGGCAAAACATTAGAAAGACGAGTAACAGATATAGAGGATTATAAAATTTAGGAAATACTTGCTATATTAATGTCTTTCTACAGGCCTTGTTTATGACTAAGAAATTCAGAATGCTCATTCATAATTTTACTCAGGATGGAGCCCTCCCAACCACTAAGAGTAAATTATACGCTCTACAGTTTATATTTGAAGAGCTGAGCCACAAATAGTTTAATAATTTATAACCATTGAATCCTGAGTACTTTAAGATGGAGCTGCCTTAACCATTTAAATCAAGCTATACCCAGCAAGATTCTGCTGAGTTCGGACGCATTTATCTATAATAGCTATCAAAATAGTTAGAAGGTGCATATTTGTAGAAAATGTAGAGATTGCTTGTGCAAAAACTAGTAAAGGTGATTCGATGTACTGAGTGTCATTCTTAAAAGCGGTATGAATAGAGTTTATTTGATTTGATATTAACAATAGAGCCAGAGTAAAGCAATATTTGCTTGTCGAGGATCATCAAAAACTACTTTGCACCGCTAAAGTTTCGTGGCCTGGATAAATTAGAGTGCAGTAAATGTAATCAAAGGACTGAGTCTATTTCTGAGCTAACTCCTCAAAGATTTTCAGATTTCTTGGTCCTTACTTTATCCATATTCTAATATGTTGGATAAGGCAAAAAGATATTAAAGCCTTTTACCTTTGAGTTTAATCTTAATCTAGGTACCATTTTAAATAACCCTTAGCTTGGATAGTATGAGCTCTATGCCTTTATTGTGCATATGGGAAGTTTACATAGCTCAGGTCATTATGTATGCTACGCCAGAAACCTATAATAAAATCCAATGACTTGGTATAATCTAAATGATGGCTATGTAGAATAACTGGAGATTGGTAAGCCGTAATAATTCAATTTCTGCGAAAATGAGTCTCCTTACATGTTGTTTTATTCAAAGAAGAGCCAGCTGAGTGTTTCTCGCATTGTCAAGCCAGCCCTGTAGTGATTTGAACGAATATATACTGTATATTATTACGTATTATTTATAATCATAAAACATAAGAATGTCCTTCTTCAGGTCAGATACGATCAACTACTACAAACTAGTCTTGCCAAGGGAAAGCGCTTGGGATATCATGAATAAATTAGGTAAGATATCTTGCTATTGCAGGAGAGGAAAGAATCATCCATATTGTCCCAACAACAACTCCAGTCTTGAATCGCCCTTTCATCTCCCAAGTCAAAAGATGTTAAGAAACTCTTCACAAGATTCATAATTTATAGAATTTGCTCAGGGATAGAAACATTTGCTTGCCCAGGAATTAAATACCACCATAAGGATATACTGAGTTGTATGAGCTTTGGAGATAGCAATACTAGAAAAGTAACGCCCACTCCGCCACCATAATGAATGACATTATACAGTAAATCGATCACTCTTGGACTTATTATCAAGATCTAACCAAACGGTCAGAATTATTGTCTGCCAAAATGCAAGAATATAGAAATAACCTAGCAATCATTCATGCTGGAGAGAAGAAATTCGGAAGGTCATTTTTCACGCATAGGGAACAAAGATCTGAGGAACTTGGAAGAGGTCTCCTCAATGGGGCTCGAATGAATTTCAAATGCGGTGTTATGAATATTGAATAATAACTACGCTTCAAAAAGACTGTTTTTCGTATTACAAAGGGGAATTCACTTGTTTCATGTGTTCCATTTAGATAGTTATTTTAAAATTTATCATAAGAGTAAAAGCCAAAGGTAGCATTCTTCATACTTTTTCCAGGAAGGAACGATAGTTACCTCTAAAGAAAGTTGGGAAGACTCCTTGAAAGCTATGGATAAGCAGTATATTAATTGCCAAATCACTAAGGATAATTCGATAAAGTGATTCAAAAGCTAGAGAGATGCTTTAATGAAGCATCCAATTTATAAGCTTTAACCCAATAGTAAATAACATTATTCTTAAGAAAGCTAGCTTAATAGATGCCTTAAAATAAATAAAATTCAGTAATAAGATACAAAAGATATGAATATTTGAAATTTTATTTAATGAAATAAAAAGAAATATACTTGGGATTAAACTAAATGTAATTCTTCAACAATTTCCTGCAAGGCAAGATATATGTTCGCCAAGCCAATCTTGAAAAGCTTTTGTCTATCTTATCTTAGCTTTAACATCAACTAAAATTGCCAGCAGGTCAACTCATTCAAACTACCACCGATAAATTCCCAACTTATTACTAAAGAAACGCCTTCACACAATCAGCTCAAGAGATTGTATAAACGTACGGAGTTGGAAGATATCAAGAAGCCAACCCTTCATTTTTTACAGTGGTAACATTCCCATTCTTATTTGGAGTAATGTTTGGAGATATTGGTCATGGCCTCATATTATTTGGTTTTGGAATATATCTTGTATTTTGGCATAAGGTTATTGCCAACCCAATCATGAAAATGCTATTGCCTCACAGATATATGCTTACTCTCATGGGATTTTTTGCTGCTTACTGCGGGTTCGTCTATAATGACTATCTTTCTAACAGCTTAAATCTCTTTGGATCGTGTTACTAGGTGGAAGGAGTTGAGGCAGGCAACCCTATTCCTTTGACTGAAGATTGTGTCTATCCTTTTGGTTTGGATCCAGTGTGGTCTGTTGCATAGAATAATCTTAACTTTGTTAACTCCCTTAAGATGAAGCTGTCAGTTATCATCGCCATTGTACATATGACCTTGGGTGTTTTCATTAAAGCCCTCAACACAATTCACTTTGGCAAATATATTGACTTTTTCTTTGAATTTATCCCTCAACTCGGCTTCCTAATTTTGCTCTTTGGGTACATGGATTATCTAATTGTCTTTAAATGGCTCACTTATTGGTAAAATACTTTTTATGCTCCTTCCATCATTACTACTATGATCAATATGCCACTTAAGTTCGGAAAAACAGTAAATTTTATTTAAAGTAGAGTGATTGCTGCGGTGGATGGCCTATGTGGGGACAATATGGATCTACTTCTCAAGATGTGATTCAAAAATGGTTTTTAGTAACAGCAATCATATGCGTTCCCTTAATGCTGCTCCCCAAACCATTGTATTAAATCTATTGTCACAAACATTAGAGCTACAAGAAGCCTTAAGAATAATCTAATAGATTACTATCAAGTGCTTAAAATTTCGACGAAATATAAAAACGTAAATTTTGCCCTACTTAGATTAAGCGAAGGCAGCAAAACGTTAAGAACATGGAAGTGATGAGATATTCGTGCATCAACTGATTGAGACTATTGAATACGTCTTAGGATGCATATCTAACACAGCTTCATATCTTAGATTGTGGGCATTATCCCTCGCACATTCCCAGCTTTCTGAGGTATTCTTTGAGTATCTGGTCGAAGGTGGAATTGTTTCAGGGTACTCAGGAATCCCCGCAGTAATTATTTCCTAATGAAGCAATTAATAGGTTTTATCTTTTTGGCAGGAATCACATTTGGAGTTTTGCTATGTATGGACAGCCTTGAGTGTTTCCTTCACACTTTGCGTTTACATTGGGTGTAATTCAACAACAAGTTCTACAAAGGAGATGGATTCGCTTTTGTTTTCTTTAGCTTCAACGATAGAATGAACTAACAGTTGCTCTTAGCAGCAGTTTGATTGTATATGTGATGAGAAGTAATATTATTAACAATCAAGTTAGTAGAGACTATTTATATAGGGTGATTATCTCGCCAATGTCACAAGCCATGTGCTTCGCCTCAAATTATAGACCATTTATTTTCTATTTTATTATTCTCAAGTCTTTCTACATAGATTCTTCTTTTATTTTGCTTCGCTCAATATTCAATTGGATTATTTTTTTATGGCTTTGAAGTTGTTACATTATTTGCTAAATCCCTTCAAACATATTGTACTCTGCACTTTCGATATTGGTCTTTTGAGTCATTTAAACTTTATCTATATTTTTGTCGTAAATGCGGATAATCGACTTTTTCCTTTGACCCTGAAGACTTTACTGTTCGCGCTGTAATTTATATAGCTAAGTGATCTTTAAAAGAAGGAATTAAATAGTTCGAATCATAAAAAGCATAGGCTGATAAGATTCATCCCTTTCGTATAACATTTCAATTATATGTTCTCTAAAGATTAATTATAAAGGTAAAAGATCAACAATTTCACTTCAGGTATTTCGGCTTTATCTTCTATCTAAGCTCCAATAAATGAGATTTTTAGTCTTTTTTAACAATTCTATAAGTAACATATTAAAGTTCTTATTTTTATTGTTAGTTAAGGGGTTCATTTTCTTTGGACAAACTTTGAAAATGTGTTTCCAGTTAATCATGAATTTTAGATTGAAGAAAGAAGTTTTTCTCATCAATCAATAGTTTAGCGTTGACATCGCTTTAAAGTGTTTCTAATGACTAAAGAGTTTTTAAACGACGATTTTTTGCCATTTAAGTTTCCTCAAATTCTTATAATTCTTTGACAAAGTCATGCGCTGATGCTTTTCTCATTCGATGATGAACAGATTCAGTTTTGTAGCTATGACTGGATGATTAATGGGGTGGGGATTATTTGAGATTCTTCGATAGCTTTCTCTTTGGCAAATGTCTTATTGAGGCCTAAGAATGCAGTGTCTTCGACATCATTTAATTTTAATATATCAATCAATTAATGAATGAACTCATTCTATGTAGTCTAAATCAACTGGGATACTATATTGGTCTTCAATCTATTTGTCCTTTATGCCCACTTGCTGCTTTTTTATGAATTTCTTTATTTGCTACAAATTATCAGTCTGCAAATTAATCTGCCTCTTAAGCTACTCATTCTGCTTCTCTTCATCAAGGATGGCTTTACTTAAGAGCTCAACCCTTTCGGGGTCAAATCGGATGTGCTTTTATATTTCTGTTTTCAATTATTTTTCTTAGGCTTCGAGCTAGTTTAATTGCGCTATAAGTTATTGCCTTTCTTCCTAAGCTATCATATGGAGTACAGATTATTCGCGCCCTTTTTGGCCTTGTTAAATTCGCTTTTATATCGAAGCAATTTCTGTACTAAAGAAATCAATCTGTTGGCGGCTATATGCTATTTTGGATTAAAACTATGTTGGCTTAGTGAAGTACGATTTGGACAGCTTTACTTGGGAAGGACCAATAAAATACACCAGCCCCTATTTTCTAGCATTCGATAAGACTGTCTGCCTTCAAACTGTTCAAAATTTATTTGACACTTGGGAAAGGAATCCCTGCCTTTATTGATAATTTCTCGATCTATTCGTAATTAAATACACTTTTCTATATTTGTAGATAGATTACTGAATCGTGGAATATCTTTAGCATTTTATCGCGCTTTTAATCATAGCTAAGTCCTCTCCCTTTTTTCTTCATTTATTACAAACTACTACTAACAAAAAATAAGTCAAATTAGGAATATTAAATATAAATCAATGCGAGGCTAATCCTTACTTAGAAATATTTTTGTTGATAAGGGTTAAAAACTCTTATTTCTTCCTTTTCCATCTATTTTTGTACTAATCGTTGCTGGATACACCAATATTAATAATAGAGTTTCCTTCTTACTGTTATTTATGAACATTAATTTGTGAGAAACAGAAATTTTATTTGAGACTCTTTAGCTTCTTTTGAGAATGCTTGCCAAATAAAATAGGATAATAGTTAATAGTTTGGGGTGTATTAATTAATGGAAGTTTCGTGTTTAATTCATTCTATTCATTACGATTAATTTATTACTTTGCAGTTATCTTTCTCTTTTTCATCAATCTTACTGTACTGATATAACTATTGCTGTTTACTATTGCTCTTTAATCAATCTAAATCGTCTTCTTATGGCTTTCATTTGGCTGCTATGAGAATAACAAAGTTTACAAAGACTTTCTTACTTTTTCTCGATCACTCTATGTGTTTGATATATCCTTTGAACGCTTTAGCTTTATTGATTTCACTTTTGTCTTCCCGATATTTGTTAGTTTGATTTAAGGAGAAAGTGTAATATGGTGGGGAATAAGCGTATTTTTATTATCATTGTTAGAAAAGTAAGAGCAATAGTGCTTGTTTCCCCTTGAAGGTTACTACTTTTATGTTTTGTGATGTTTTATACGCTTACAATTTTCTTCTATGTTTTTCTCCTTTTGTTAGTTTATAGAGTCATCTCTAACTTATGAGTAGAGGTGATTTCTCACGCTTGATTGTAGTTATTTATGGCTTTATTCCCAATAAAAAGTAAATAATCCTTTTTCCATTTTCTCTTCAAACATTAGAGTAGTATTAATAAGTATAATAATAGCCATATCAATCACATTGATTTTTTGGAAGAATTTCGTGACCATTCGTAAATCCATTAAAGCTGAAGTAAGTTCGCTAGCAGGAGAAAATAGGAATTAAAGGCAAAGCTATAAAGTGCGAATAGTAGATTATGCAGATATGGAAGATTATGTGGAGGTGCAATTATCTTTTCGTTGATGTGCAAGGCTATAAGTACTCCAAAGTTAAGAATACTCAATGTTTTATTTGAGTAGAGCTTGTGATGCCATTTCAAGACTGCAGATTAGTCTTTTTCTTTACCCATCTATGACTTAAGGCCTACGTAACTTGAGCTAATCAAATAAAATAGAGTGATGATTGCAAAGTACCCAAGTTGCTGTCCGTCTTCTTTCAGTAAGTGAAACATACCTACATCAAAATATTATTACCAACGCATCCTGAAATAATGATATCATGTGTGAATGATCCTGCTAATATTTATCCGAGGAAAGGAAACATTAGCAAAGGCAGTAAAATAGATTTTTAATGAACGTGAAAGGAAAACATAAAGAAGGTCATTGAAATGGTAGCGAATCCAAACACTAGACTTTTCTTATTTGGGTTTAAAGCCAAAGATATTATGGAAGGAATGCTGGCTATAATGGATGCCAAAAAGCAAAAGATCAAGAGCACCTGCTTTGAGAAGTGAGACTACCATTTGAATAGTATATCAGATATACACCAAAAATTAGGAACTTTTAACTGATAAAGTCCCCTGTGCACTGGAAAAATAGCAGATAATACTGATGAAAGACGTTAAGAATCATTGAGCCAAGGAGCCCAGATAATAAGGCTAACAATAATGACTATTAATCCATACTTCAAGAGTTCAGTTATTATTTTAGCCTTGCTATGATTATTCTACTTTATAGTCAGTCCTATTAGTGCTCCGAAGAATGCTAAAGAATAGTATACTGCCATTTGCTTAGAGTGGATAGCTATTGTATAGCAAACACAGATAAGGTAGTACCTTCCTTTGAGAAGAAAATAGAAGGAAAGTAAAATAAGGCCCAATATTAAGCTATTGTATTGGAAATGACCATGGTCAATGAGGATTAGATCAGGCTTGAACAGAACAGTTAGAAGTAAAAGTGATCCTGTATATTTATTGAATTATCTGGATAAGAGAATGATGGGAGGGAATAGGAATACGATATCTACTAAAAGGACAGTAAATCTCATATATACTTTTAACGATTAGCTTTCGTACCCTCTCTGTAGGGCAATCGCCTCTGGCTAAATGTTTCTATAGAACATGCCAAAGATATATGAGATGTATGCTGCGACTGGAGGATAGTCTATTCTCCACCAAGGCAGGGCATCAAATTCCACATACCAAGATTAAATCGGCCTATTTACAGTCACTGACATCCAGTTTCTATGAGCTTAGAAATCACCTAAGTTTGGATAGTCTCCCTTTCCAGAATAGGAGCCGATAGCTAAGACTATTCTTAACAAAACTGCTATGACTATTGTCAAAGGAATCGATTTATTTTCTATGAATGGCTTAAGCAACAAATATTTTGATGCCTTTTGAGCTATCTAATATTTTTCGTTTATTCTTTGGGCCAATAGCTATACAACTTCGAGTATTTTGAGTTTGGGTACCCACTCATCAAATATTTATGTGATATATCTTTTTTACTCAGGCTATGATGATATCGCATAAAGAGGTTGTTAAAAAGGGTAATTCTTTGGGATGTGTATATGCAGATTGAGATTATCATGGAGAATAGATTAAACTACAACTTCGTTCTTGTTGATTACAGAATACTTTCTATTCAGAGATTTCAGGAACTCCATCTATTTGTCCAAACGCTGTGAGTGTATTCTCTCTGCATATGTTGGCTCCAACAAACGTTCTTATTATGGCTCTAAATTTTACATAAATAATAACGATTGAAGTTGATGATAATTGACTTGTATTATTTATAGATAATCACTAGCTTTTTACATCTTATTTGTTGGTAATCGTATACAATACTTTGCCAATACTCCTCAAGACAAAGTCGATAGGCTCAAAAGGAATGAAGACATGAGGTACTTTCTTAGTATATGTTCCCCAAATGTCTTTGTACTTTGAACGGCATTTTGTATCATCTCGATATGCTCTGTGGGTCAGAAGAATGAATAAGTAGATAGCATAGAAGTATCCACCGAATTGAAGTCCACATGGTACACAATAACAGAAAGCCATTATGAGATCTCCCGTATAATTCATATGCCTTCCCAATCCCCAGAAACCTGAGACTAAAAGCTTGCCGTCAACTGTTTCAGGTTTTTTACCCCATATTTCAAGGCTTGGATTGGTTTTGAATTGATTTTTTTGTGAGTTGCTTTCTCTAAAGATGTAATAACCTATGAGATACAAGACAATAATTGGGAGGATGCTTACTAAAGGTGATTCGTAGTCAGGATAGCCAATTAGATAGTGACACTGCACAGAGAATGCAAAAGGAATAAAGACATAATCTCCAAAGACGAGCATATATCCGAATTACTCACTTATAACATCCCATGTTGTCAACATTTTCTACTAATTCCAGAAATAGTCAAGGATATAGAAAGTTGTAAACAGTTGATAAGCCCACATTCTCATTGTGATTTTCCCTTCTACCTCCCACTGTAGGGCTAAAAATGATAGATTTATAGTCATCCAGAAGATCATTGCCACTCTGTATGCAACAAATTTCAAGTCAAATGAACCTATTCTTGGGTTTAATTCCCTTCCCACCCAAAAATCTAATCCAAAGGATCCATGAGTATGATTATCAACAGTCTCTCCAAGAACGCTTATTCCAAATTTTCCCTTTAAATACAGACCTATACTAACAAGTAATGCAGCAATATTGATGGTTGTGAAAAGAGGCCAAAATTACTTTGCTAAATTGCTGATCGAGAAAATTTTTACACTCTCAAGTTGAGGAAAGACGCCCCCAAAAACAAGTATTATTATGAGTGTAAGAACTGTGAGTCTAAATCCATTGATGGTATAGTTGAGTTGAGGACCTCGTTTCGGTTTTGGATGTCCTTTCACATTTCTGCTGGGAAGGAAAACAGACGCCAAGCATATGTAAAGATAGTAGATTGCATATGAGGTTACTGTGGAGACAGTTGGGGTTGCGAGATAGGTTGATCTTAGCTGGGTAAGTATGGCCTACATAATATCTTTCGCAGCTAAATTTAAATGATCAAAAAATGTTCAAACTGATCAGGAAAATACTAGGTTGATTAACAGATATAAATTACTAGTGTTAACTGACATTTTGTTGAATGGACAAAATGTAGGCTCTTCTAACAGGTAAATCGAGATCCCATTTATCAGTATAACTATTTTTTTATAGGGAGCGAATGCGCAGATATCGAATTGAGCAATTTTAACAAATTCATATTGCTTGCATATATGAACATGTTTTTAGTTCGCTTCCATTTTATCATTTATAATTTGTATGCAATAATTATATTGAGTTTTCATTCATTAAAGAATTCTTTTTTATTGACAATTATCAATAGAAAGATTCAGAACTCTCAAGCTTTGGGAAAATGAAGCTTTTCCTGATTGTTTTATTATACAATAGAGAGAACTTTGGCGTGATTATTGAAGTGTGGAAAGAAAGTTTTGTTTTTTTATTTATTCGTTAAGCCTGGCCATATCACAATAACCCTTACATGAAGATATGTTTTCAAACTATTTAATAGGTCATAAGAACTTTTTCCACCTTACAGATATCGAAAACGCTCACATTACTAAAATTAGGATTTAATATCAACATTTTGCTATGAGCCCAAGCTAGTTATCTTTAGCATTGAGTCACCTAGAAATACTCAGCAAATGGACGAATTTAATCAATGGTTGGGTGGTGATTGACCTAACAAAAAATAGATTCATAAAGAAAGATAACTTTGAGGAAAAGCCAATATAATTGTCTAAATATGAAAGTTTATAGATATCACCATTTGTTACGTTGGAAGGCTCAGTTCTAAGTTTTGTCAGCCCGCACTAAGACCCCCTTCTTTGTCAAAATAGCAGGTTGAAGCTTTGAATTTTGCATTATGGCCTTTAGTCCATCAAAGGATTTTACAGACTGGACTGAGAATGCTCCTGGAGGCACTATCTTCCATCCTGAGGATGCTGGGGCTTCCCTTGGGATGAGTTAAGTTTGATGGGGCACGCATGAAGTCATGGATTATTGATTTAAAAATTAATATAAATCATCAGTTTATTCCTTTCACATAATCTGAGAGGCGGCCTCAGTCCATCATGTCCCTGCTTCTGATCTCCAGTAATCTCCCTCCATCCTTCTCGCTCCATCCATTACACTGTCTTTCTTCCT